>OCVV010577685.1_pt1 | contig 11157 bp, 9 predicted proteins | sample 1539721 | NCBI WGS metagenome assembly OCVV01 (sample SAMN02144230, study PRJEB22623) | gut metagenome | biome: sheep rumen | host: Ovis aries | place: New Zealand | reverse complement strand
AGATAATAAGTAAATTAATATTAACATTGTATATTAAAACAAATATAAAAAGATATATATAATAATAAAATATATTTATTATTGTGAATAAGTATAATTAAATTAAAAAATTTCTAAACAATTAACTTTATTAATTGTTGTAATATACAAATATTAACAAAGAAAAAAATTTCACATAAAGTGATGAAAATGAAGCGATGAAAAAAATTATTCTTAAAATAACGAAACAAAAAAAAATATGAACAACTTATCACAAGCATATCACAGTTGTGATGAAAATGAAGTAAATACAATAAGGAAATTATAACGTATAATACAAAAAAAACTAACATTACAATAAATGAAAAAATAGATGAAATAATTTTTTGTAGTCGTGATTAAAATGAAGAACTAAAAACAACAACTTTAAATCGAATATTCTATTACAACATTACAAATTACAATATAAGTAAAATAAAATAATAATTTAAAACCATTTAGAGCGTGGTTGATATGAAGTGAGTCATATACTTAAGGAATCAAATAAATTAAATAAAATAATAAGAAAAAGGAATTTCAAGTAATAAATTATAGTGACAGTGGTTTATATGAAGTGAACCTTTTGATTAATGAATTAAATCATTAATTAATATAAATTAAAAAGAGAAATAAACATTGCAAAAAAAGAGTAAAACGAGGATTTAAATTAATAAAAATTATAGTGACAGTGGTTTATATGAAGTGAATCTTTTAATTAATGAATTAAATCATTGATTAAATAAAAAAAAGATCTAAAAACATAAAAAAACAAAACATAAAAAAGACACTAAAATAAAAAATTCAAATTTAAAACAAAAAATAATCACATATGTTATGATGAAAATGAAGTGAAGGTTAATAAAAGATATAATTAAAGCTATATCGTAAATATAAATAAAAACTGCTATCAAATATTCTAGTCGTGATAAAATGAAGAACTAAAAACATTTATCCTTAAAAAATATTTCCAAAATAAATCACCACGACAAGAAGTGATGAAAATGAAGCGATAGAATAAAAATTTATAAACCTAATCTAAAAACTCTTCAAAAATAATAATGAAAGATAAAATAATACCTTATAAGTATATATGACTAATAAATAAAATCTTTTCGGTGATAATTTAAATCAATTAATGATATTTATTAAAAAATATCTATAAAATAATCTCTTAATAAAAAAAATCAATAGAATTAAATCAATAAATTAATTAAACTACCAAATTGAATAAAAAGAATACCTGAACCTTTAAAAGTAGTATAATTATTAAAAAGAATTGTTTACTTCCCTATTGATTTTCATGTTTTATAATTAATAGAAATAATGATATTAAAAACATGTAAAAAAAGTTGTGTTAAAAAAAGTATTGACGTGGTTGAAAAATACTTTTCTCAAATAAATTTCATAATTTGTTAATAAAACAAGGAAAAAAAGGAAATATAAATTACAAAATCCCGGTGTAAAGGTAGGATTCCTTTATATTGTAATTTATATTCTCTAAACTATTTTTTTTATATTTAAAATTTATTCAGATATCATATCAATTAAATTCTCTACAGTATCATAAACAACATCTAACTTACACATGTTAGGTACATAATTTGCTGCTTTTGCTGAATTAACTCCAATAACTTCATAATCAAGTTCTTCAATAGGTGCTACAACCATACATGTATCAGAAACTATTTTTCCACCAGCTTGTTCTATAATATCAAGATATCCGCATTGTTGACTTATTGCTTTTATAGCTTTAGATGTGCAAATCCATAAGTCTTTAACTAGTTTTTTACCTTTAACAAGTTGAGCTACTTTCTGAATTTCAGTTATTGATGCATGTGGACATCCGAGACATACAAGATCAGGAATTTTATCTGTAGTAGATAACTTACTAATAGTATCCTTGATTATAGTTTCATCAATATTTATTGTTTCAAGTTCATCGAATGAGTCATGATTTCTTGCAAATTCGGCTTCTGGAGTAATTCCTTCTACATGGTATTGACTTACAGCTCCACTACTTGCGAGAGCTGCTCCTAATAGTTTTAGATTATTTCTTCCTGGATTACTTGTAAGTTTAAAGTATGGTTTTTTATCATTAACTATTTGTCCAACATAGTATCCTAGTGCTCCGATTTCTGCTTCATTATTAAAATCGTAGGATACATCAAATATCATGTCAGCTACTCTATTTTCTAAGATATGATTTCCATAGTATGGTGTTCTTCCAACTATTGCTGCTAGTAATGCACTTGGACCACCTTCACGGTTTGTTCTAGCACCTATAACACTATTTACATAGCATACAGCTGATGATTCGGACCATGATACATGATCATTTAGCATTGGAGTATTACCTATTAGGTAGGGTGTACATGTACATGTGCTCATTACACCTATACTTTCATATCCTTTTATTATATCAATCTGTTTTTTAGTGAATTCTTCGCTGAATCCTAATTCTTCCCAGTTTTCAATATCTACTCCAGCAGGGTTAAGCATGGTTTCTAGTGTAACATCTGCTTTTTTACCTAAATCAACTACAAAATCTAGTCCTGCATCACCAATGGTTTTGTATGATACTCCAGATACTTGTGCAGATGTAATTGGTATCATTTTTTCTGCATCATATATTTTTCCTAGACTTACTAGTATTTCCATACATTCTGCTTTTCCTTCACCATATTCACCATTATACATGTTTTCTTCATACTTTGTAAGTTCCATATCTACCACTCATATCTTATTATATTTTTTTCCTAGTTGTTATTTATTTGATATTCTACCATTTCATCCACTAGGTGTATGAAATTATCTTTTTGGTTAGCAGGGATTGTTGCACCAGCTGCTATGTTATGTCCACCACCAGATCCATTGAAGTTGTTAGATGCTTGGTTCATTATAACACCTAGATTAACACCTTGTTCTACCATATTGTCTGTTGTTCTAGATGATACTTTGATTAAGTTATCCATCTTCATCAGACTTAATACAGGTTTATCTGGAAGTATGCCAAGATCTATACCAATACTACTTACTGCTGCTGCAACTTTTTTAAGTTCTTTGTCTTCTGTGTATATGTATTGGATATTTTCTTCTTGAATACTACCTTCTCTTTTTATCCACTCGATTCCATTCTGCATATTACTACTATACTTAGATAATAATGATTCAGCATAGTCTATTTGTGCGTATTTTCCTAGTTGTATGCTTAGTGCTGCTGTGTATTCTTTGTTTTTGCCACATGCATTTAATAGGTTAGAATACTCTTCAATATTTGTTAGTTCTCTTCTGATATTAGGTATAGTGTATATTTCGCCATATATATTCTCATTAATATTGATTAATTCATTTTTCAATGTTTCATATTCTTCTTTAGATAGTTGACTTAGTAACTTGTCTTTAGGAATGTTATGATTATCTAAGAATTGTTTTGTTTCATCAATATTTCCAGATAATCCTTGAATTACTGGGTTGTATGTGTATGTTATTGCTTTGTATAATGGTTGACTGTTAGAGTATGCTAGTTTTAATTCATCTTTGATTTCCATTGTATTATGTTCAATGGCTTCATCTAAAATTAGTTTGTTTATCCCTGTTGGACCATGTTTGAATTGCATGTCACCATATGCACCAGTTAATGCTAATCCTGCTAGTTCATAGAATTCATAGCCATGTACTGATAAATATGAAAGTCCAGAACCACTAACATCTTTGGTTCCATCAATATTAAATATATGAGGATTTACGTGTATTATCTGCTTATTATCCACTTGTATTTCTGGGTCTGTACCTTCTGGTACTTGATGGTGATCTGCTATTATCACATCACCCTTGAGTTTAGAAATACTATCCAGATTTCCACTTCCCATATCTGAGAAAATAAATAGTTTATATTTGGATTTGTTAAGTTCTTTAACGTTACTGTCTCTAAGACGTGGTAATATTGTTGTATGGAATCTTCCACCTGCCTTATGTATTGCATTAGCAAATATTCCAGCAGATGTTAGTCCATCAGCATCATTGTGAGATATTAATCTCACAACATGCTGTTTTTCAATGTGTGATTTAAGTAAATCACAAGCTTCGTCAGCTCTATTTAACAAGTAAAGCTGCTGTTGTTGGGTCATATCTCCATCCTTCAGGAAGAACATTGTTTTTAGTGTAGTATTTTACTAATCTTCTGATTTTAGATTCTATTTTAATTAATCCTCTTTTTGAGTGGATATCTTTTGGGTTTTCTTCGAGGTGTTCTCTTATGTTTACTGCTCTTTTAATTAAGTTTAGTAAATCTTCTGGGTAATCGAATACTATTCCATTTTTTTCGAGGATATCTGTAATTTTTTCACCTAAAACTGTTTTTGTACTTGGAATTCCGTACTGGTCTCTTAGTGTGATACCAATTTGACTTGTACTTTGTCCGTCTCTGTATAGTTTTACGATTAATTCTTCTATTTCTTCTGGGCTCTGTTCTACCCATTCAGGTTTGTCTGCCATGTTATATTATTCTCCTAATTTATTAGTCTGTTTTTTTAAGTAGTTTATATTATTTTAAAAAAATGTTTTACCTATTTTTTGTTTTAAATAATATAATAATGTTTTACTTGTGAATGTTCATTGTTCAGAATACCATTTGGCAAATTTTTCCATTGATTTTCTTCTATGGGAACATTCATCTTTTTCACCAGTAGTGAGCTCTCCAAATGTTTTATTATATTCTTTTACATAGAAGAGTGGATCATATGCAAATCCATTGTTACCTCTTTCTTCTGATAAAATTTCACCAGCGACAGTGCCTAAAAAAGTCTTGGGTTCACATTTGGGTGCACAGTAACCAATACATGACCTGAATTCGGCGTATCTGTCCTGTTCATCTTTTAGTAATTTTATAATTCCCTTATTGGTTAGTGTTTCCTGAACATAAGATGAATATGTTCCTGGAAAACCGTTAAGGGCTCTGATAAACAAGCCGGTATCATCTACTATTATTGGTTTTTGAAGTTTTTCAGCAACGTATTTTGCTCCATATGCTGCTACTTCTTCTATTGAACCTTGAACTTCAGGATATCCTGGATTTTCATGGTTAACTTCTATTCCAAATTTTTCGAAGATATCTCTTGCCTCTTTAACTTTATGTTCGTTTCCAGTAATAAATGTTACTAACATATTTATAACTATGTTTTTTATCAATAATACTTTTTATGTATAATTAATTTTTTTTTAAGAAAAAGAATTTATAAAGGGAGGGTAAAGAGTTGTATACTTTTCTTAATCAAAGTTTGCTCTTGTTAATTCCTCTGCTTTTTCACGGTATTGCTCTGGGGTTATACCCTTAAGATATGCATAGAATATAGCTCCTCCTGCTCCTACTCCCTCTTTAATACAGCCTTTCGTATAGTTAACAAGTCCTTCCTCTGTTGAATTTTCAAACTTAGGGTCAGCAGCATATATTGATACATCACATATTTGTCTGAATATATCAACCATATTTGCAGTTTCATCATTAGCAACATAGATTGTTGTTGCTACACATACGTTATCAAAATTAAATTCTGGGTCCATAGCTTTAATTATACCACAAACAGCTGCCATCTGAGTACCACCACATAGTGTTACTGGAACAGTACTTCCCATTACTATACCTGCTGTAGCAATCATTGTAGGATCTCCTGCTATTTGAACAGCTTTAATTGGGTCATCTTTAAGATCTCCTGGTTTAATATCATGTTTTTCTAGTGCAGCGTCTACAACACTATTCTTTAGTTCATGAGGATTAGTAACCATACATCCACTAACTTTATTTCTAACATCATATCCTAATGCTGTTAATACTCCCTGTGCAGTTGTCGTACCTGCAGGTGTGGATTCACCAATCATAATATGGTCTGTTATTTTAGATAATGTTGAACCTATCTCTTTAGCATTAATGTATAGTTCCTCAGCGTTTTCTACACCTATTCCTTCTCTTAGGTCTCCTCCAGGGGTTCCATGTAAATCAATGTATGGTACTTTTGGTGCAATTTCTAGTCCTGCATTAATAGGAATGAAAGGCATATCTAATAAATCGATTGTTGCCTTTGCTAGAATAGCTGGTGATGGAGCAGATAATTCTTCACTGTCTGTACTAGCAATTTCAGGTAAGGTAAGTGGTTCATCTCTTAATATTACTTCTACATCTAGTGCAGGAGTGTATGATGTAAATTCTGGTCCTCCAGCTCCTGTTAAATGAGGTATTTTAGAAATAGCTGTGTTTGATAATACACAGAGAAATACTGTATTTTTTGAATTTTCAACTACTTTCATTTGTTTGTCTGATCCGAATATTTTTATGTTTTCATACAATTTTTTCACCAAAATATAATTGTTTAATTATTAATGTCCTTTTCATAGAAAAAGAAATCCTATTATATTATTATAATATAGATTTTAAATATAATAATAATTATTAAAAATTATTAAATTAGATAAACAAAGATGGGAGAAATTTATTTGATTTGTTTAGGAATTGAAGGAACAGCTGAGAAAACAGGTATTGGAATAGTTGATTCTGATGGAAATATATTAGCTACCTGTGGAGACCAATTATATCCAGAAAAAGGTGGTATACATCCAAGAGAAGCAGCTAATTTTCATGCTGAGCATATTGTTCCATTAATACAGGATGCACTGGAAGAGTCATCACTCACACTAAATGATATTGATTTAGTTTCATTTGCAAAAGGTCCTGGTTTAGGACCAGCACTAAGAACAATAGCTACAGCTGCAAGAAGTCTTTCACAAAATATTGGCGTGCCTCTTATCGGAGTTAACCATTGTATAGGGCATGTTGAAATAGGAAAATTAACAACAGGAGCAAAGGACCCTGTTACATTATATACTAGTGGTGGAAATACTCAGATAATAAGTTATGAAGCTGGTAGGTATAGAATTATAGGTGAAACACTTGATATTGCAATTGGTAATTGTTTAGACCAATTTTCACGTGACATAGGATTAGGTCATCCTGGAGGACCTATTGTAGAAAAACATGCTAGAAATACTGATGAAACAATAGAATTACCCTACGTTGTTAAAGGTATGGATTTATCATTCTCAGGTATTCTTACAAGTGCTATTAATAAGTATAATAGTGGAGTTGACCTTGATGTGGTATGTAATAGTTTTCAGGAAACCTGTTTTGCAATGTTATGTGAGGTTACTGAGAGAGCATTAAGCTACACGGGTAAAGATGAAGTATTATTATGTGGTGGTGTAGCTGCTAATAGTAAGTTACGTGAGATGTTACAGGTGATGTGTGATGACCATTATGTTGATTTTTACATGCCACCTATGAAATATTGTGGTGATAATGGTTCAATGATTGCGAGACTAGGATTATTATCATACAGTGAAGATAAGACTGGTATTAAGAATAGTTATATCAATCCTAAGTATAGGACAGATCAAGTAGAAGTAACCTGGATTAAAGATAAAGTAGAGCATAACATAAATCTCCCTAATAATATTAAACATAAAGGTGCGGAAGCTGATATACTTGAAGCTTACTGGGATAATAAACCAGCTATCATAAAAAATAGGGTTAAAAAGAATTATCGTATAGATAAATTAGATAATAAATTACGAGTTGAAAGAACAAAAGAAGAAGCAAAACTATTATCTGATTGTAAACAATACAATGTAAGAACGCCATTTATATACTCAGTAGACATCAACAATAAACAATTAATATTAGAAAAAATAGATGCACCACAACTACATGAAATAATAACAGACAATAAAACAGATGGTCTGGAATCATTATTTAATAATATTGGTGAAGTAGTTTCAAACATGCATAATGGTGGAATAATTCATGGTGACTTAACTACATCAAACATACTAGTAGATAATAATATGCCAATATTCATTGACTTTGGACTTGGAAAATATAGTGATTTATTAGAAGATAAAGGAACTGATTTGCTAGTGTTTAAAAAATCATTAACCACAATAACACCTGAAATGTCGGAACAATATTTCAAGTGGTTTCTCAGTGGATATGATGATAAAAAAGTAGTAAAAAAAATAGATGAGATAGAAAAGAGAGGAAGATACCTCTAAATTAAGAGTTATTCCATGACTCTTTCCCTTTTTTTATTAGTTATTATAATACTATTGATAATACAAGTGTTAGTATACCAACAATCCAACAATAGTATGCAAATATATCTAAACTCCATCCCTCAATCATTTTCATGAGTAATTTAATGGATAAATATCCGAATATTACTGAGGATAAAAATCCAGCTACAAGAACTGTTGTAGTAGCATCGATAGTAGCCATATCTTTAACTTTAAATACTGCTGCTCCTACTACTGCAGGTACACTTAAAAGGAAACTATATCTTGCAGCGTATTCTCTGTTTAATCCAAGACATAAACCTGATGCTATAGTTGCACCTGATCTTGAAATACCAGGTAATACTGCAATTCCCTGACAAATACCTATAGTTATTGCTTGTTTAAATGACATGTCTTTTTCTGTTATGTTTCCTGAGGAATGTCTTTCAGAGTAGTATAATATTATTCCTGTAATTATTAGAAATAGACCTACAAATACAGTTCCTCTGAAAATTGTTTCAACAGCTTTATCAAATAACAATCCCATAATTCCTGTAGGTATTGTTGCAATAATTATCAGCCATGCAAAACGTTCTTCAGGTACTCTACGTAATCCATCCTTAAATTTATCAAAACCCTCTGTTAGGTTAATTATACTAACAATAAATCCTTTAATAATATTTATAATATCTTTCCAGAAGAAAGTAAATATAGCAACTAATGTTCCTACGTGTAGTATAACATCAAAAGCAAGTCCTGTTTCTACACCAAGAAGGTGTGGAACTATAACTAGATGTCCTGAGCTACTTATTGGTAGAAACTCACTAATACCTTGTACTGCTCCTAGAATGATTGCACTAATTATATCTAGCAATATATCACCATTTAATATGAATTAGAAAAGATGTAAATTTTTTCCATAATTATTATATGTTAATCAACGTATAAGGTTGTTAGTAATTTATTTAAAAATAAGATAAAAAAAATAGAAAAGAAAGATAATTTTGATGGAACTTAGATGAAATCTAACCATCCGTATTTATCTTCTACTTTATTGTTTAATACATCAAACAAGTGTTCCTGTATTTTCTTGGTTACTGGGCCACGTTTTCCTTTACCAATTTGTATTTTATCAATAGACCTAATTGGTGATAATTCAGCTGCTGTACCTGTGAAGAATACTTCATCAGCTGTGTATAATCTTTCTCTAGGTATACGTTCTTCATGTACTTTGTAACCTAAATCTTTTGCAATAGTTATGACAGTATCTCTTGTAATACCTTTTAATACTGATGATCCAATGTCTGGTGTGTATAGTTCACCATTTTCTACAAAGAACACGTTTTCACCGGTACCTTCTGCTACATCACCATTATAGTTTAGTAATATACTTTCCTTGTAACCATTAGAGGTTGCTTCTATTTTAGCTAATTGTGAGTTCATATAGTTTGATCCAGCTTTAGCTAGGTTTGGCATAGTGTCAGGTGCCATTTTTCTCCAAGAGGAAGTACATACATCTATTCCTTGTTCTAATGCATCTTCACCGAGGTATTGACCCCATGCCCAAACACCTATAACTGTTTCTATAGGACAGTTTAATGGGTAAACACCTAATTCTTGATATCCTCTGAATACGATTGGTCTTATGTAACAAGATCGGATATTGTTTATGTTAATTGTATCCTTGACAGCTTCACACATTTCATCTAGTGTGTATGGAATGTCCATTCTGTATACTTTTGCTGAGTTTTCCAATCTTTGCATGTGGTCTTTTAATCTGAATACTGCTGGTCCTTTTTCTGTATCATAGCATCTAAGACCTTCAAATACACTACTACCATAGTGAACTACGTGTGACATTACATGTATTTGAGCGTCTTTCCAGTCTATTAATTCTCCATTGAACCAGATTTTTCCTGTTTCATCGAATGCCATATTATTAATTCCTTCTATTTATTCTTATTATATTATATCTTTTTCTTATAATATAACTATTAAGATTATAAATATTAATTCATAATTTCCTTTATAAAGAAACATACCTTTCATAGTAATATTTAATAATTCTTTTTTTTAACGTTATTATAAAAAAAAGTTCATGACAAGAAAGTGTCTTGTCATAGTTTCATGTTTTAATCATTTAAATTGAACTTGAACTTGATCCAGAGGATGAACTTGATTCTGATTCTTCATAGTCTGAGCTTGACTCTTCATCTGAGCTAACAGTATTTGAATTAGAGTTACTTTCCCCGTTTATGTCATCTGTTCCATTTATATCCATTGTTTCATTTGTTATGTTAGTTGTATTATTTGTAACATTTGTAGTTGTATTATTGGTATTTGTTGTATTATTTGTTATAGTTGAATTATTAGTATTATTAGGAATAAATGGTGTAATTTGTCTAAGCATGTTTAAGAAATCATTCCACCACATGTCAATATGTCCTATTATTCCAGTTTCTTTAGGATGTTTACAGGAACAGTTATCTGGACAATCACATGATTCGTTACAATAGTAACATCCATTATTATTCCTTATTTTATTTTCATTTCCAGTTATGTTTTCAAAGTTTGGATTTTTACATAAGCATGAGTTATTGCAATGACATTCTGTAGAATTACATGCATAACATGGTGCACTTTGGTCATTATAAGTAGGTTGTGCTGCTGATAATGAGGTTATGCCTATTGTAATAACTGCAATTAAAGATATGATTGCTATTATTATCTTCTTATTCATAGTATCCTTCTCTATTTATCAAAAAATTATTTCCTTATCAAATTAATCTGTTATATTATATTATTTTTAGTAAATAAAATATTTTGGATAATTTTCACGTGATTTTATTCTATTATTTTCAGACTTTATTATTTAATTAATTATACTAATTTATGGAAATGTTTATATATTATGATTATAAAAAATATAATATGTTGGTATAATTTATATCATAACATGGGCTGGTGGTCTAGGGGTATGATACCTCCCTTACAAGGAGGGGATCAGGAGTTCAAATCTCCTCCGGCCCATTCAAATTAACT
>OCVV011294136.1_pt1 | contig 11160 bp, 11 predicted proteins | sample 1539721 | NCBI WGS metagenome assembly OCVV01 (sample SAMN02144230, study PRJEB22623) | gut metagenome | biome: sheep rumen | host: Ovis aries | place: New Zealand | reverse complement strand
GGCGAGCCGCAACATCGAGCGCTTTAAGCAGAACCTGGAGGCGAATGCCTACCACGTGATCCCCAAGTGGCTTGAGTTCGACGCCAACAACATGATCGGCAAGGTCGTTGCCGCCCCCACCAGAGAGGACGTCGACTTCCCCGTGGAAGAGCGCCTGATCGTCGAGTTGTACTCCAAGTAAATCCACATGCGGCACCTGCCGCTTTATCCCCTTTGAAAGCTTCTGCCGCATGAGGATTTATACGCATCCGTTCCGCTTGCCCCGCGAGGGGCGGGCGAACGGGCGCTTCGATCCAATATTACTATGGCAGCGGAGCTTCCATAGTAATAGAGATACCCTCAAATTGGTAAGCTGATTCACCGCAGCGCTTACGCACAGCGCAAGATTGTTAAGGAGGGTTATATAACTATATGATCGAAATTAAGAAGCCGCGCATTGAGTGCATCGAAACACCCACCGACAGCTCCTACGGCAAGTATGTTGTGGAGCCCTTGGAACGCGGCTATGGCACAACGCTTGGTAACTCTCTTCGCAGGGTACTCCTGTCCTCTCTCCCCGGAACCGCCTGCACCAGCATCAAGATTGCCGGCGTGCAGCATGAGTTTTCCACCATTCCCGGCGTCAAGGAAGACGTGACGGAGATCGTTCTGAACGTCAAGAGCATCATCGCCCGTCTGCACAGCGACGGCCCCAAGACCGTCTACATTGAAGCCTCCGGCGAGGGCCTCGTCACCGCCGGCGACATCAAGCCCGACGCTGAGGTTGAAATCCTCAATCCCGAGCAGCCCATTGCAACCCTGGGCCCTGACGGCGCGCTGAACATGGAGCTCGTCCTGGACCATGGCAGAGGCTACGTCTCCGCTGAGAAGAACAAGAATCCCCAGATGGCCATCGGCACGATCCCGGTGGACTCCATCTACACCCCGGTGCTGAAGGTCAACTACACCGTCGAGAACACCCGTGTGGGCAACCAGACGGACTTCGACAAGCTGACTGTCGAGGTGTGGACGGACAAGACCATGACCGCCCGTGACGCTCTGTCTCTCGGGGCGAAAATACTCTGCGATCACTTTACCCTCTTTACGGACCTGTCCGACACCATCGGCGCCAACTCCACCGTCGTGGAGAAGGTGGAGAAGGAGCCTGACACCGTGCTCAAGATGACCATCGAAGAGCTGGATCTGTCCGTAAGAAGCTTCAACTGCCTCAAACGCGCCAATATCAACACCGTCGAAGATCTGGTCAACAAGACGCAGGACGAGATGATCAAGGTCCGCAACCTTGGCCGCAAGTCCCTGGAAGAAGTCGAGCATAAGCTGATGATGATGGGCTTGTCTCTGGCCAGCGACGACAATCAGTAATAGGAGGAATTGCAATTATGCCCGGTACGAGAAAACTCGGCAAGACCACTGCTCAGCGCATGGCCATGCTGCGTCAGCAGACCACGGATCTGCTGGATAAGGGCCGTATGGAGACTACCGTCACCCGCGCCAAGGAGATCGCTCCCATGGCCGAGAAGATGATCTCCCTTGGCAAGGCTGCCGATCTGGCTTCCTACCGCCAGATGCTCAGCTTCATCACCCGTGAGGACGTGGCCAAGAAGGTCAAGGACGAGCTGGCAACCAAGTACGCCGACCGCAACGGCGGCTACACCCGCATCACCCGCATTGGCACCCGCCGCGGCGATGCTGCGGAGGTCGCAGTCATTGAGCTGATCTGACCGCCGATACAGCCAAAGTTCACAAACGCCCTTCCGTGAAAACGGAAGGGCGTTTTTCCGTTAAACAGGACGAAGTGACACCGGCTTGACGAGGCACCCGCGCTTTGCTACAATGCGAAAAGAGAGGGAAATGCGATGAAGACAGAATCCATTCTGCTGCAGACGCTCTGCGTACCCTGCGGCTGCCGCTGCCGCTATTGCCTGCTGTCCTGGGACGGGCACTGCACCGGCGCGGACTGGGAGCGCAGCGCCGCCCTGGCCCGCCGCATGGCCGACTGGCTGCATAAAGAGCGCCCGGAGCTGCGTTTTCACTTCAGCTTCGGCTACTCCATGGAGCACCCCCGTTTGCCGGAGGCGCTGGAGCTGCTGCGGGAGCTTGACTCCGTGCAGGCGGAGTTCCTGCAGTGCGATGGCCTGCGCATCCGGGACGAGCGCGAGACGGCGGCATTCGTCGGAATGCTCCGGGGGCACGGCATCAGGGCGCTGAACTTTACCTATTACGGCACGGAGGACTACCACGACCGTTTTGCCGGGAGAAAAGGCGATTTCGCCTGGATGCAGCGCCTGCGCCGGGCGGCCCGGGCGGCGGGACTGGAGACTGCCGTCGGCGTCCCGCTGACGCGGGAGAGCGCGCCGCAGGCGGCGTCCCTGCTGGAAGATCTGGCGGGGGAGACCGTCCGCTTCTTTGTCCCCCACGCGGAGGGCCGCGGGGCGGCCCTGGAGGCCATCCGGCTGCGGCGGGAAGACTTTGACGTGCTGCCGGAGTCTGTGCGTGGGCGAATGAACCGCGCTGTCTACCGGGCGGAGGCCGAGTGGATGCGCGATCCGCCGCCGGAGCCCACAAAGCGCATGCTGCTCCTGTCCCTGACGGCGGAGAACATCGGAGAATACGAACGCCGCTCGTTCGCGGAGAGTATCGCCGCGGCCGAAGCGCTGGACGAGGCCTACTACGCGCCGCTTCCGACGACGGGGGAGCTGCTGGATCGTTACGGTGATCCCGACGGAACAGCCTTTTACAGCGCGCGGGACCTCGCGGCAAAGCTGCAGAAGCGCTGGTTCCGGGAACATCATCTGCAGCCCTACGACGTGACGGACGAGCGGCAGACCGGCAGCAGGAGGTATTGAACATGAACTATTACGAGGCAGAACCGAATGATACCCTGTTTGCGCGGCTGATCGCCCTCTCCGCCGACTGGGAGAGGGAGGACAGCTGCCGCGGCTATCGGGAGAATACGGAGGAGGACCTGCGCGGGCGGCGCATCCTTGTCGCTGAGGAAGACGGGGAGATCGTGGGCTATCTCTTCGGGCTGACGCAGCAGGCCGAGCAGGGCAGCACCGTCATGGACGCGGGCACGGCGTATTTCGAGCTGGAGGAGCTGTATGTGATCCCTTCCCGCCGCTCACAGGGCATTGGCCGGCGGCTGTTCGCCCTGGCGGAGCAGGCGGCCCGGGCGGAAGGGATCACGCATCTGCTGCTGAGCACGGCCACGAAGGACTGGCGGGCTATCCTGCATTTTTACATCGAGGAGCTGGGCATGGACTTCTGGAGTGCTCGGCTGTTCAAAAAGCTGGACTGATGCGCGGAACGCAATCTATAGAGGATGCCTTTTTGCGCGGTTAATAACGTGTACAACCCCTCAGCCGCTTGCGCGGCAGCTCCCCTTACACAGGGGAGCCAATATGGAAGGTGATTGGAATGAAAATCGTGATTCGCGGGTACAGCGGCAGCGGGAAGTCCACGCTGGCGCGGGTGCTGGGGGAGCGGTATCGGATCCCGGTGCTGCACCTGGACCGGGTGCACTGGACGACTGACTGGACAGAGCGGGACGACGCGGAGAAGCGCCGGATCGTCCGGGACTTCCTGGATAAAAACGACAGCTGGGTCATCGACGGCAACTACAGCTCCCTGTACCAGGAGCGCCGCCTGGAGGAGGCGGATCGGATCCTGCTGCTGCTCTTTGACCGATTCACCTGCCTTGGCCGGGTGCTCCGGCGCTATCGCCGCTACAAGGGGAAAACCCGCCCAGACATGGGCGAGGGCTGCGAGGAGAAGGTGGACGCGGCCTTTCTCCGCTGGGTGCTCTGGGAGGGCCGCAGCCGGAAGATCCGGCAGAACTACGCCCGGATCGCGGCGCAGTACCCGGAAAAAACCACCGTGATCCGCAGCCGGCGGGCGCTGGACGCGTACATGCACAGGCTTGACAAAGGCGGAAACGATATGATATCCTGATTCTACCAAAACAGAAAGGACGCAAAGGACGGGAATGAACAACAAGTGATTTGATTTCGGTGATACGGAAGGGGCTCTCCGACAGAGAGTCCGCGACTGCGTGCGCCGGATCGGATCACTGCCGTTTCGTCTGTCCGAGGGGAAGCTGTCAGGCTGCCCCGCGCCGCAGCATATTGTGAGAGGCCGATGATCCTACCCGCACGCGGGGGGATCATTTTTGTTTTCCGCAAAGCGGAAAGAACAGGAGGCACTATGCTGCAAATCAAACATCTGACTTTTACCCACCGGCAGGATCTGCGCGTCCTGCTTTCGGATTTCAGCCTTGTCCTGAACCCCGGCGACAAGGCCGTCGTCATCGGCGAGGAGGGGAACGGCAAATCCACCCTGCTCAAGTGGATCTGTGACCCAGCGCTGGTGGAGAGCTATGTCGAAGCAGAGGGCGAGCGCGTCTGGGACGGACGCATGGCCTGGCAGCCCCAGGAGCTGCCCGATGAGGATCGCTTCCTGAGCGTTTACGAGTATTTCAGCGCCTCGGAGGCCTTCTGGAACGCCGAGCATCGGGAGCTGCTGCAGCTCAGTCGGGAGCTCGGCCTGCCCGGGGACGTATTTTACAGCGAGCAGACGATGGACTCCCTCTCCGGCGGGGAGCGGGTCAAGATTGGCATGGCGCGCCTTCTGCTGGCGCAGCCGGATATTCTGCTCCTCGACGAGCCCAGCAACGACATCGACATCGAGACCCTGGAGTGGCTGGAGGCGCGGATCCTGGCCTTTCCCGGGATCCTGCTCTTCATCTCCCACGACGAGACGCTTCTCGAGCGCACGGCCAACCGGGTCATCCTCTTAGAGCAGCTGTACCACAAGTCCGTCAGCCGCTGGACTGTTGCCAATGTGCCCTACGCGCAGTTTGCCGAGGAGCGGCGCCGCGGCCTCGACAGGCAGGAGCAGATGGCTTACAGCGAGCGGCGGGAGGAGCGCAGGGCCATGGAGAAGTTCCGCCGCATTCAGCAGCGGGTGGAGCATGAGCAGAAGGTCATCAGCCGCGCAGATCCCGCGGGCGGGAGGCTTCTCAAAAAGAAAATGGCCTCCGTGAAGGCCATGGAGCGCCGCTATGAGCGACAGCACGCGGAGATGACCGAGATCCCCGTTACCGAGGACGCGATCAACGTCAAGCTCAACTACCAGCGCCCGCTGCCCGCGGGCCGCACGGTGCTGGAGCTGCAGCTCCCCGAACTGCGGGCTCCGGACGGGCGGCTGCTGGCGCGCGACGTCGCGCTCACGCTGCGCGGGCCGGAGAAGCTCTGCCTGATCGGGCGAAACGGCGCGGGGAAGACCACGCTCCTGCGACAGATCCGGCGGGAGCTGGAGGCGCGGGAGAACCTGCACGTCTGCTATATGCCCCAGGACTACGGCGAGCTGCTGGACGATGCGCTGTCGCCCGTGGAGTTTCTGGCCCCCTCCGGGGAGAAGGCGGCGGTGACCGAGGCGCGCACCTGCCTCGGCGCCCTGCGCTATACCGCCCGGGAGATGGAGCGGCCCCTGCGGGAACTCTCGGGCGGCCAGCGGGCCAAGGTGCTGCTTCTGAAGCTGGGCCTGACCGAGACGGACGTGCTGCTCCTCGACGAGCCCACGCGGAACTTCTCACCCCTCTCCGGGCCGGAGATCCGCGCGATGTTCCGGGCCTTCCCGGGCGCGATCCTCGCGGTCTCCCATGACCGGAAGTTTATCGGCGAGGTCTGTGACCGCGTCCTGCGCCTGACGGAAACCGGGCTGGAAGAGGACAGCGCCCGGCACTGAGCAGCAGGTCCTCGCTGCCATCCTGAGCGCAGGCGAAGGCTCTCACAGGAGCTTCTTCGTTGGCTTCGCCCTCTCGGAATGACAGGCGGAGCGCCGATATTTCCGGGAGACAAACGGCGTTTGTTGTGTTATAATACTTTTGTTATGCCGATTGGAGGGATGCCCCATGGAAAAACAGCAGTATATCGAGGCCGGGAAGATCGTGAACACCCACGGCGTGGCCGGGGAAGTGAAGATCGAGGTCTGGCTGGACAGCCCGCAGTTTCTGCGCCGCTTCCCGCGCGTCTTCATCAACGGCGCGGAGAAGAAACTGCTCTCCGGCAGGGCACAGAAGAGCTTCCTGATCGCGAAACTGGAGGGCGTGGACGATGTGAACGCCGCGATGACGCTCAAGGGCAAGACGATCATGGTGGATCGGAATGACGTGCGTCTGCCCCGCGGTACCTTCTTTGTGCAGGACATTCTGGGCGCCTCCGTCGTGGACGAAAACGGCGCGGAGATCGGAAAACTCACCGACGTGCTGGAGCGCCCGGCCCACAACATCTACGTGGTGCAGGGGGAGCAGGAACACCTGATCCCCGCCGTGCCGGAGTTCATCCTGAAAACCGACGCGGAGGCGGGCGTCATCACGGTACATCTGATCGAGGGCATGTAATGAGAATCGATATTCTGACCCTGTTCCCGGACACGGTGAACGCGGTGCTGCATGAGAGCATCATCGGCCGCGCGGCCAAAAAGGGCATCGTGGAGATCAACTGCGTCCAGATCCGGGACTTTACCGAGAACAAACAGAACCAGGTGGACGACTACCCCTACGGCGGGGGCTACGGCTGCGTCATGATGGCTCAGCCGCTGAAATCCTGCCTGGAGGCGGTGATCGCCGACGCCGGTGAAATGCGCCGCCGCGTCATTTACATGAGCCCCCAGGGCCAGCCCTACAAGCAGGAGACGGCCAAACGCCTGAAGCGGGACTACGATCATCTGGTGCTGGTCTGCGGCCACTACGAGGGTGTGGACGAGCGCTTTATCGAGCAATGTGTGGACGAGGAGATCTCCCTGGGCGACTTCGTGCTCACCGGGGGCGAGATCGCGGCCATGGCCGTGGCGGACTCCGTGTGCCGCCTGGTGCCCGGGGTGCTGGCGGACGAGCAGTGCTACACCGGTGAGAGCCACTGGGACGGGCTGCTGGAGTATCCCCAGTACACCCGGCCCGAGGAGTGGGAGGGCCGCCGCGTGCCGGAGATCCTCCTAAACGGCGATCACGCCCGGGTGGAGCGCTGGCGGCGCAAGCAGCAGCTGCTGCGCACCAGAGCCAAGCGCCCCGATATGTTTGAAGCCTTTGTGCCCGCCGATCCGGAGGACAAAAAGCTCCTGGTCGAGATCGAGAAAGAGGCCGGCCGGCGGCAGATCACGGAGCCCGTGACGTACCGCCCCGCGGCGGAGGAGGATCTGCCCGCTATCCTCACCATGGTGGCGGATGCCCGCGCTTCCCTCAAAAAGCGCGGGGTGGACCAGTGGCAGGGGCAGTACCCGGACGAGGCCGCTTTCCGCGCCGACATGGCCCGGGGCGAGTGCTTCGTGCTGCTGCACGGGGAGGAGATCGCCGCATTCTTCACGCTCTCGACCCGGGAGGAAGCGAGCTACGCCGCCATCACCGACGGCAAGTGGACCGAGGGCATGGCCTATTGCACGCTGCACCGCTGCGCCGTGGGAAAAGACTGGCGCGGCAGCGGCATGGCGGATCAGATGCTTCGCTGCGTGGAGGAGCAGGCGCGGATCTTCGGCCTGCGCTGCGTGCGCACCGACACGCACAGGAAGAACAAATCCATGCAGCGCCTGCTGCGCGAGAGCGGCTACCGCTACCGCGGGAACGTACTCGTCTCTGCCGAGCCCGGCCACGACCCGGCAAGACAGGCGTATGAGAAGATATTGAAGAAATGAATCGCCTCCCCTGAAAGGACTTTTGCCGCAGCAAAACCTGCCGGTGGCAGATTTTGCAGGCAAAAGACGACCGGAGGGAGGTGGCCGATAGGCCGGAGGGGTCATGACACACCCACGAAATGAAAAGCTGCTCACAAATGCAAGAAACCTGCGAAAGAACCTGACGAAAGAAGAGCGGCATCTGTGGTATGACTTTCTTCGTGATTATCCGATACGCTTTCGAAGGCAGGAAATCATCGGCAGCTATATCGCGGATTTATATTGCAGCAGCGCAGCCCTGATCGTTGAATTGGATGGATCGCAGCATTATGAAGAAGCGGCAATCATCCACGATCATGAACGTAGGGCATATTTTGAAAGCCTCGGGCTGCGGGTCCTCCGCTTCAGCAATCTTGATGTTATGAGCAACTTTCGCGGTGTCTGCGAGACGATTGATCTTGCGGTAAATGAGCGATGACCCCCTCAGTCAATGCCGCAGGCGGCAATGACAGCTCCCCTTTCAGGGGAGCCGTGTATATTCCTCCCCTGGAAGGACTTTTGCCGCAGCAAAACCTGCCGGTGGCAGATTTTGCGGGCAAAAGACGACCGAAGGGAGATGCCCTGCAGGGGCGGAGGGATCGGACAATAACAGACAGGAGTCACCGTTATGTGGAAATACCCGGAGGACGACAGCAGAGCGATCATTACGGCGCAACAGAATATTGAAAGCATCCACGGAAGCGGGCAGCAGCTTCGCCTTCCGCAGACTGCACTCGTCTTTTTCATGTCGCGCGGCGTGGAGTATCTGCTGGAAACCCATGACTGCTGTCTGCTGACGGAAAAGCTGCCCCGTTTCCTGCTGGGCGGGCCGGTCTATTCCCTGAATGACAAGATCTGTTTTCTCGACGGCGGACGCGGCGCGCCGCAGGCGGCGGACACCGTGGAAACGCTTGCTGCGCTCGGGGTAAAGAAGCTGTTTGCCGTCGGCATGTGCGGCGCTTTTTCGGAAGAACTGCGGGCAGGCGATATCCTTGTCCCGCCGCTTGCCTTCTCGGAGGAAGGAACCTCCCGCCATTATTTTGAACAGACGGATTCTTTCGCTCCGGGCAGGGAGGCGTATGCAGAGCTCTGCAAAATACCAGACTGCAAAAACCTGCCCATTGTCTCTACCGACGGCGTGTACAGACAAACCTTTTATAAGGAAGCGCTCTGGCGGGAAAAGGGCGCGGCCGCTGTGGATATGGAAACTTCAGCGGTGCTTGCCGTGACGCAATACCTCGGGATTTCAGCGGCGGCTGTTTTGATGGTGTCGGACTGCCATCCTCTTTATGACGGAGCACCCGCGTGGAAGTGGCACATGACCAAAGAAATGCGGCAGGAACTCTTCAAAAAGACAATAGAAGCAATTTTGGGAGCTTAACCATGAACCTTACCGATTATAATGAAATCCGATCCCTCCTTGCCCGGCACGGCTTTCGCTTCTCGAAATCCCTGGGGCAGAACTTCCTGACCGCCTCCTGGGTGCCGGAGCGCATCGCCGGGGAGGCGGGGCTGGACGAGACCGTGGGCGTGCTCGAGGTCGGCCCCGGCATCGGCTGCCTGACCGAGCAGCTCTCCAGACGCGCGGGCAAGGTCCTCTCCGTGGAGCTGGACAGGGCTCTGCAGCCCATCCTGGCCGAGACCCTGACGGGATGCGAAAACGTGGAGGTGCTGTTCGGCGACGTATTAAAGCAGGATCTGCCCGCGCTGGTGGGGGAGTGCTTCCCCGGGCTGACCCCGGTGGTGTGCGCCAATCTCCCCTATAACGTGACCACCCCGGTGCTGACCGCGCTGATCGAGTCCGGCTGCTTTGCACGCATCACAGTGATGATCCAGCGGGAGGTGGCGCGGCGCATCTGCGCGTCGCCCGGCACCGCCGACTACAGCGCCTTCGGGCTCTTCGTCCAGTGGTACTGCGAGACGGAGATCCTCTTCGACGTGCCGCCCTCCTGCTTCGTGCCCCAGCCGAAGGTGACCTCCTCGGTGATCCGGCTCACAAAACGCGAAAAGCTGCCGGTCACGGTGTCGGACGAGGCGCTTCTCTTCAAGGTGATCCGCGCCGCCTTCAACCAGCGCCGCAAAACCCTGGTCAACGCCCTGAACGCCGGCCTGGGGCTCCCTAAGGAGCGGGCGGAAAAAGTGCTGATTTCCTGCGGATTTGACCCAAAAATCAGGGGAGAAGTGCTCGACCTTGGTGGATTTGCAATAATCACTGACGAAATACACAGCTTGGACCCTGCGGATTTGTGAGGAAAATGCATTGATTATTTTCCGCTGAATGTGGTAAGCTAATTAGTGGCAAACAAGTCACTTTTTGATACATCAAGAAAGGACGAAATCAATGAGCAAAAAGTACGTCTACCTGTTTTCCGAAGGCAATGCCAACATGCGTGAGCTGCTCGGCGGCAAGGGCGCCAACCTTGCTGAGATGAGCAACATCGGTCTGCCCGTTCCCCAGGGCTTCACCATCACCACCGAAGCCTGCACCCAGTACTACGAGGACGGCCGTCAGATCAACGACGAGATCATGGCCGAGATCATGAAGAACGTCGAGACCATGGAGCAGATCAACGGCAAGAAGTTCGGCGATCTGGAGAACCCCCTGCTGGTTTCCGTCCGTTCCGGCGCCCGCGCTTCCATGCCCGGCATGATGGACACCATCCTGAACCTCGGTCTGAACGACGACGTCGTCGCCGCCATGATCAAGGGCAACCCCGACCCCAAGTTCGAGCGCTTTGTCTATGACTCCTACCGCCGCTTCATCCAGATGTTCTCCGACGTCGTCATGGAAGTCGGCAAGAAGTACTTCGAGCAGCTGATCGACCAGATGAAGGAGCGCAAGGGCGTCAAGTTCGACGTGGAGCTGACCGCCGCCGACCTCAAGGAGCTGGCTGAGCAGTTCAAGGCCGAGTACAAGAAGCAGATCGGCCAGGACTTCCCCTCCGACCCGAAGGTGCAGCTGTACGAAGCCATCCGCGCCGTGTTCCGTTCCTGGGACAACCCCCGCGCCAATGTCTACCGTCGTGACAACGACATCCCCTACTCCTGGGGCACCGCCGTCAATGTCATGCCCATGGTGTTCGGCAACCTGAACGAGAACTCCGGCACCGGCGTCGCCTTCACCCGCGACCCCGCCACCGGCGAGAAGAAGCTGATGGGCGAGTTCCTCACGAACGCCCAGGGCGAAGACGTGGTCGCCGGCGTGCGTACCCCGATGCCCATCTCCCAGATGGAAGAGAAGTTCCCCGAGGCTTACAAGCAGTTCGTTGAAGTCTGCGGCATCCTGGAGAACCACTACCGCGACATGCAGGACATGGAGTTCACCGTGGAGAACGGCAAGCTCTACATGCTGCAGTGCCGCAACGGCAAGCGCACCGCGCAGGCCGCTCTGAAGATCGCCTGCGACCTGGTGGACGAGGGCATGATCGACGAGAAGAAGGCCGTTCTGATGATCGA
>OCVV011361174.1_pt1 | contig 11161 bp, 7 predicted proteins | sample 1539721 | NCBI WGS metagenome assembly OCVV01 (sample SAMN02144230, study PRJEB22623) | gut metagenome | biome: sheep rumen | host: Ovis aries | place: New Zealand | reverse complement strand
ATTTGAGGATTTTTAGTCTTGGTTTAATTAACTTATTAAAAATTTTATAATTTAATACTTGATTATTAATAGTTAATCACCTCCATCCAATAGCATTTTTTTATTTTTCATGAATCATTGTTAATTTTAATGCTTGATGCCAACCATGAATCTTTTTAGTGCGTGTCTCATGATCCATAGTTGGTTCAAATATTCTTTCAATTTCTTTATTTTTCCTAATATCTTCAAAATCCTTCCAATATCCAACCTTTAATCCAGCTAGATATGCAGCTCCAAGGGCAGTAACCTCTACTACCTTAGGGCATTTTATTGAAGCATGAAGAATATCAGCTTCAAATTGCATTAAGAAATTATTTTTAGATGCGCCACCATCTACACATAATGTCTTAATATCAATTCCTAAATCATTTTCCATTGCCTTTAATACATCATATACCTGATAAGCAATGCCTTCCATAGTAGCACGAATTATGTGCTCCTTTGATGTTCCTCTTGTAATACCAACAATCAATCCTCTTGCTTCACCATCCCAATATGGGGCCCCAAGACCAGTAAATGCTGGAACTACATAAACACCATCAGTATCTTTTATCTTTTCACAATATACTTCAGTTTCCTCAGCGCTCTTAACAAGCCTTAATTCATCTCTTAGCCACTTAACTGCAGCCCCACCAATAAATACAGATCCTTCAAGTACATAATCAGGCTTTTGGCCCTCAATAGTTGCACCTAGGGTAGTTAATAAGCCATGCTTACTTCTAATGATTTCATTTCCCGTATTCATTAGCATAAAGCAACCAGTTCCAAATGTATTTTTAATATCACCCTTATTTACACATAGCTGACCAAATAAGGCACCCTGCTGGTCACCAACAATACCACAAATAGGAATAGATGCGCCAATTTGATCTACATCTGTATATCCATATAAATATGATGATGGATGAACCTCTGGTAAGATATTTTTTGGAACGCCAAAAATATTTAAAAGCTCATCATCCCATTTAAGTTCATGAATATTAAAAAGTAATGTTCTTGAGGCATTAGTATAATCAGTTGCAAACACCTTACCGCCAGTTAAATGCCAAAGTAGATATGTATCAACTGTACCAAAACATAGCTCACCCTTTTCTGCTAGCTCTTTAACACCTTTTACATTTTCTAAAATCCATTTTATTTTAGTTGCACAAAAATATGCATCAATTCTTAAGCCTGTTTTTGAATAAATTAATTCATCAAGCTCTTTATCATCAAGCAATTCTTTACAATATTCATCTGTTCTTCTGCACTGCCATACAATTGCATTATATACAGGAAGCCCAGTCTTTTTATTCCAAAGAATTGTAGTTTCTCTTTGATTAGTAATACCAATAGCTTCGATATCCTTAATAGATATACCAGCTCTAATGATGGCTGAATAAACAGATGCCATCTCACTTGATAATATTTCCTTTGGCTCATGCTCAACCCAGCCTGGTTTAGGATAAACCTGGGCAAATTCCTCTTGAGCCATACCAACAATATTACCACTATGGTTAAAAACAATTGCTCTTGAGGATGTTGTACCTTGATCTAGAGCAAGAATATATTTTTCTGCCATTACTTCACACCTACATTTCTACTGGCAACAATATCAATGCCAGTATTTAATACATTTTTAATTATTACATCTCCTATGCTTACAGGAGCACTAACCTCTAAACCCTTTAATTCATTTAAAACATCAAATATCAATTCCTTTGGAATCGCATCCTTTGTTTTAACTGAAACAACATCATCCTTACCATTTTTAACCTTGATACTAGATGTTACCATTCTTTTAGGAGCAGTAACCTCATTAATACCATAATTTTTTCCTCTAGGACAAGTATTACCACTTACCTTAATATTTTCTTTATCACTATCATCAACAACTAGATGACACCCCATTGGGCAACATATACATACAAACTCTTTCATAGCTACCTCAAACAAACAACAATGCTAGAAGCATTTCTTAATTTCTTAACTTGGCTTGAATTAAGCTCAATATTTTGCATCTCACCTGGAGTAAGAACTTGCTTCTTTTTAGAATAAATTGCTTCGCCATCACATAATACTTCTAGATTTTTATTTTTATAAACATTACCAACCCTTAGCTTTAAAGATAATGGTTCATCCTCATCATTTTTGATAATCATTTCAGGGACTACATATCTTACGCCATCGCGAGCCTCAACCATAACCTTTTCATATTTTTTATGATTTTCTTGGTTAACATATTTATATGCATTCTCACCAGCCTTTTTAGCCTCAAGTGATACGAAATCAACTAAATCATGAACATGTAATACATTACCACATTCAAAAACGCCATCAATGCTACACATCAAATTATCATCGACATTAGCACCTCTAGTCACCTTTGAAATATCGACATTAGCACCTCTTGCAAGCTCATTTTCTGGTAACAAGCCAACAGATAATAATAGTGTATCACATTTTATTACCTCTTTAGTTTCCATAATAGGACGCAATTTTTCATCAACCTTTGCAACAACTACACCACTAACTCTATCCTCACCAAGAATTTCAATAACTGTTGTAGACAATCGAAGTGGTATATCAAAGTCATTTAGGCACTGTGCAATATTACGATTCAATCCTGATGAATAAGGCATTAATTCCAATACAGCCTTAACCTTAGCACCCTCAAAAGTCATTCTTCTTGCCATGATTAATCCAATATCACCACTACCAAGAATAACAACTTCCTTACCAGGCATCATACCATCAATATTAACAAGCTTTTGAGCTGTACCAGCACTATAAATTCCGCTACATCTAGAACCAGCAATATTGATTGCACCACGTGGTCTTTCACGGCATCCACATGCAAGAACTACAGCCTTGGCATCTATTTCTAATACACCATCCTCATTTAGGGCAACCACATGTTTATTCTCTTCAAGTCTAACAACTGTTGTATTTAATAAATATTTGATATTTCTTTTCTTTACCTCATCGATATATCTTTGAGCATATTCAGGACCTGTTAGCTCCTCTTTAAAAGTATGAAGACCAAAGCCATTGTGAATACATTGATTAAGTATTCCCCCTAACCTGTCTTCTCTTTCTAATATTAAAATATCTCTTTCGCCTTTATCGTATGCACCAATTGCAGCTGCAAGGCCTGCAGGGCCACCGCCGATAATTAAAATTTTTACTTCCATTACCCTTACTCCTTAATCTCAGAAACAATCATCTTAGAATTTCCACCTTTTTTAGTGATATCCTTAATATCCACACCAAGCTCTCTTGCAAGTATTTCCATAATTCTTGGTGTACAAAATCCCATTTGACATCTTCCCATACCAGCTCTTGTACGTCTTTTTACACCATCAAGATCCTTAGCACCTGGAAATCTTTTAATAGATTCAACTATTTCAGCCTCACTAACGACCTCACATCTACAAATGACATGTCCATATAGTGGGTTTTCTTTAATAGCTTCTTTAAGCTCATCACTACTCATATTAGCAATTCTTCTAATTGCTTCTCTATTAGGATTAAAAGCAGGATTTAATTCAAGCTTCAAATAATCCTTAACCTCATCTACTGCATGCTTTGCAATTGCAGGAGATGATGCTAAGCCAGGAGATTCAATTCCTACTAAATTATATAAGCCTTCAACATCCTTAGAGAATTCAACAATAAAATCATTACCATCCTCGTGAGCACGGTTACCACTAAATTGGGTAATGATTCCACCCTTATATAATCCTGGTACACTAAGTGTTCCCTTTTTCCAAACATCCTCAAGTCCTTCAATTGTTGTCCATGTCTGATCCTTATCGACAACATCATATGCAGTTGGGCCAACCAAAATATTAGAATGTGTAGTTGGAGTAACCAATATACCCTTACCCATCTTTGTAGGTAATTGGAATAATGTAGTTTTAGTATAAAATGCATATTCTTTATCTAATAATACATATTCACCCTTTCTAGGAGTGATATGATATTTAGTTTTAGATAGCATATTATTTATCTCATCAGCATGAAGACCTGCTGAATTAATAACTAATTTAGATTCATATTTTGATCCATCACTAGTTAAGATAACGAAATGACCATTTTCTTTTTTAATATCCTTAACTTCTTTTTCAAATTCAAACATAACACCATTTTGATATGCATTTTCAGCTAGAGCGATACACATCTCATATGGGCTAACGATTCCAGATGTTTTAGCATACAAGCCTTTTGTTACATCCTTACTAACATTAGGCTCCATTTTTCTTATTTCATCACCTGATAAAATTTCACAGCCATCAACACCATTTAATTTAGCTCTATTTAATAAGTCATCTAAGACGCCATCCTTATCCTCATCAAATGCCAAAACAAATGCACCATTTTGCTTAAAAGGAAAATTAAGTTCACCAGCAAGCTTAGGATACATCTTAGCCCCTAGCACATTAAAGTATGCCTTCTTAGAACCGACCTTCGCATCAAAGCCGGCATGGACGATACCAGAGTTTGCTTTGGTAGTGCCACAAGAAACATCATTATTTCTTTCTAAAACTAGAAACTTACCTTTGTACTTAGATAATTCTCTAGCAACTGCGCAACCTACAACTCCAGCACCAACAATAATTACATCAAACATTTTTATTACCTCTTTTTTAGTACTTATTAAGATTATATCTTAAATTGAAAGCGTTAACAATCCTTTTAACTATTTTTATAAATAAAAAAAGTTAAGGGCAATTATTAATTATTTTGTATTTCCAAATATATTTTGAAAATATATAATAAAAAACGAGGTGATTACTAGATGGAAAATACATATAAGCCATTTAATAAAGTTATATTACAAATAATTGCCGCAACGGCAATGTTAATAGATCATATCACCTGGGCACTATTCCCAGGCTATCCTAAGGAAGCACTACCAATTATCTTACATATAATAGGTAGATTGGCATTTCCTATTTTTGCTTTCTTCATAGCAGAAGGATATCACTACACAAAGAATAAAAATAAATATATGATACGCCTTCTTATACTAGCACTTATTTCACATGTTCCATATATGATGGCATCAAACGTATTTTCAAAATATGGTTGGCTATCTTTAATACCTTTTGCGACAGGAAATGGTATTGAAAGATTTCTAAATCAAGGCACTGTAATATTCCCATACTTTGTTGGACTATTAATGCTAAAAATTAATGATAATGAAAAAATGAATAGTCTAGGAAAATCCTTTATTATCCTAGTTTTATGTCTAATCGCATTTCCATTTGATTGGAGCTGCATCGCATCACTAATGATACTTTCAATAGGCTCAAACAGAGGAAAACCACTAAAACAAATTATCTTATCTTACTTTTGGATAATCATATATTCAGTTGTTTATTTCTTCACACTTGATAAAATATATGCTATAATCCAGCTAGCAACGATTTTGGCTGTTCCTGTATTATATTTATATAATGGTAAAAAGAGTAAAAACGAAATTTTAAATAAGGCAATGAGGTATTTCTTTTATGCGTTTTATCCACTACATTTATTAATAATTGGGCTTATATCAATTCTATCTAAATAAAAAAATTCGGTATGTTTTAATTATTCATACCGAATTTTTTTTATCTACTTAATATTCTTTTCAATTGTTAAAATATTTTTTCCATCTTTTCTTTCGTAGCTAATATTAGATGACATATTCTTAATAATAGTTATTCCAAGACCACCTAAAGGCATATCAGATTCAAATGTCTCAATCTTTTTATCTTTCTTTTCTAATGGATTAAATTCATCACCATTATTCATACATTCAAAGATAAATTTATCACGCACTAATTTAATATTTATCTCAATAACTAAATTTTCTTTTTTCTCATATGATATATAATTATTTAAAAGCTCATCAAATATTATATTAACTTCTGATAAAACCTTATTATCAACATATGAATAATAATCATTAATTTTATTATTAACAATATCAATTATATCATATCCACGATTTTCAAATCTAAAGCTTAAATTAGGTGTCTTAAGCTCTACAATCATCATTGTGACATCATCAAATGGTTCTTCCTCACCGACAAATGCTGAAAGCTTATTTGTAATATTATTTAAGCATTCTTTGATTTGTAAATCCTTTCCCTCATCTAAAGAGGCTAAAATTCTTTCATAGCCAAATTCTTCTTTATTTGAATTAATACCTTCATTTAAACCATCAGTATGCAAGAATAATTTATCCTTAGGATCTAGCTTAATCTCATCAGTTTGATATTCAAAATTCTCTATTCCACCTAAAATGAAATTAGATTTAACCTTAAGCTGCTTAACATCGTGAATACCAATAACATATGGCCTTTCATGGCCAGCATTAACGAATTTTAAAATTCTAGTTTTGACATTCAAAACACCAATAAATGCTGTAATAAACAATCCTTGCTTATTATTATCAACAAGTGAATTATTAACATCATAACATACCTTTGTTAATTCTTCATTATTCATTAATTTAGCTTTGATTAATTCCTTTGATTTCATCATAAACAAGGCAGCAGGTACGCCTTTACCTGACACATCACTTATAATTAATGCTAGATGCTCATCATCAATATAGAAATAATCATAAAAATCGCCGCCTACTTCCTTCGCTGATTTAATTGAGGCATGAATTAATACATTTTGATCATTTAAATCTGTTGTAGGAAGCGCACTAAGCTGAATTTCTGATGCTAGCTCTAGCTCTGCATTCATTCTTTCCTTTTCCTTAGTATCCTTTCCAACTTGATTTATATAATCAATTAAAGTAGCCTCCAAGGAAACAAATGACTTAGATAGGGTACCAATTTCATCATTAGTTTTTATATTAGGATCAATAATTTCAAGTGTTTGATTATCAGACATTGACTTAGTGAAGGCTAATGTAGATGAATTTAGCTTAATTATGTTTTTAGCAATTAAAAAATGAGAAGCTAATCCAAATAATAATATTAATACTAACAATACTCCACTAAATGATGCAATTTCTGTAATTAAAAAATTAATTACTGATCCATTAATTTCTTTTGTATCATATCTAATAAAAATTAATATTGTTATACCTTTTTCAATTTGATCGCCAAATTCATCAGTTGTATATTGTCCACTGCCAAAAAATACTTCAGCAACTCTATGCTTATAACCATCTATTACAGATGTCCAGCAATAAAAGCCTTCTGTATCACTTACATCTGTTCTATTATAAAATTCTTCTGGCAATTCTCTATAAGAACCATAAAACTTATAATCAGAAAGTGGAATTTTATCATTATATTTTGAATCAAAAACAAAGTTAGAATCAGCCAAATAATACATTCTATCTGTATCTTCACTAATAAAGCCAATATAGGCTGCCTTACCACCAGATGATACAACCGCAGATTTCAAATCACTTGATATATCCATATATTGATTCCTATATTCAGCCTGTTGATAAGACAAACCAAAGCCACCTGTACTTGGATAAATATAATTATATTTTTTAGTATAATATTCTAATTTTTCCTCATATGAATTAAGTTCAGGATCATCAGGGCTACTTTTTCTTATTTCTTCGATTTTAGTTTCAGAATCCATTAGAAATTTTACTGAATCTGTGACTAAATTATATTTGATTTCATGAACTGATTTATCAACATTTCTATCTAGCTGATTATATGCTCTATTTTGATAAACAAAAAAACTAATAAGTAATGCAGTGGCAATTAATAAAAATGAAGTTATTGAGCCTAAAAGAATTATTTTAGTTCTAATCGACCTATGCATTTAAATCACATCACTTTACATTCAATATATTAATAAATCCTGTCACATTAAATACTTCTTTTACAACATCATTGATATTGCGTATTTCCATTTTCTTGCCTTGAGCATCAAGTGCCTTTTTAGTTGCAAGTAAAACACGTAAGCCAGCTGATGAAATGTACTCTAATTTAGCAAAATCAAGTACAACTAAATTCTCATCAACCTTCTCTTCCTTTAATTTTTGTTCAAGCTCAGGTGAAGTATTAGTATCTAATCTTCCTGTTAGCTCTACTACAAATTCATTTCCATGTTTCATTACTATTTCCATAATATATAATCTCCTTTATTATATTTCAAAGAATCCTAAGCCCTTTAAGGCATCTAAGAATCTAGAAATGTATTCTTTTGATGTATTCGCAAATGCGAAATCTTTTCTATACAATACCTGCATTGTGTAATTGTTATCAGCAACAGGCGTATGAGGTGGCTTAACATTGTTACCCTTATATGCTAGCATACTTGTTAAAATCTTAGCCTTTTCTGGATCATTTTCAGCAAGCTCTAATATCTTAACAAACTTCTCTGGCTCAACAGCCTTAATAGTTAGACCAAGCTCATTCATTACAGCAAATAAATCATTATAAAGTACGCGGTGGTTATTAAATGGATGGAATACAACACATTCCTTTGGTGTCTCAATAAGCTTTAATATAGCCTTGGCAACATCATCAATTGGTGAGAACTCAATTGTTTGATTTAATTGTCCATATCCAACACATCCTAGCATGTAGAAAGATTTAATTCTACCCATTGCTGAGTTAGTGTTGAAGTTGATTTGGAACTCACCATCTGTATCACGTGGTGCAAGGTTACCAACTCTCATAATCTTAGCATTAACCTTTCCTTCTGCAACTGCCTCAAGTACTAATCTTTCAGCTAAGAATTTACTTCTTACATATTTATTATTTAATGATTGATCAATAAATAACATACTCTCAGTTGCATAATCAACAAGCTTTGCACCCTCACGCTGTGGAGCCTTCATTGTAGAGCCTGTTGATACCTGGATAAATGTAAGCTTATTCTCCTTTGCAAAATCAAGAAGATTTCTAACACCACCAATATTAACATCTTCAATTTCAGTACCAGTTGAGAAATGCTTAACAACTGCGGCACAGTTAATGATTGTATTAATATCACGAAGGTATTCTTCCTTAACATTTAATTTCTTTGTAACATCACCTTCTATTACAAAGATACGTTTACCAAATAAATCAGAATAATCAGTTTCATTATAATAGAATAATTGACTTCTTAATCTACTCTCAGCACTAACATCACCTTTTGAGCGTAGTAAGCAATAAACTCTTGAATCATAATTTTCAATTAGGTAACGAAGAATATGAATACCTAAATAGCCTGTAGGACCAGTTAATAATACATTACCAATCTTTAGGTTTTCACCAGTTAGGTAGCTCTTTAGATTATTATTCTTTAAGATTTCATCAATCTTTGAATAATCATAATCATATACTTCTTTATCTAAGCTTGAATCAGCTTCTTCATTATCAGTTGCACCTAAAAGCTTAGCTAGAGCTCTTGGAGTAGGGTTAGCAAATACATCTGGGAATGTTAGCTTATATCCAAATTTTGCAGCACCTACTGTAACACGTATTGCAGAAAGTGATGTACCACCAATATCAAAAAATGAATCAGTTGCACCAACATCAGCTAAATTCAATATTTCTTTGAATATATCACAGAATTTCTTTTCTAAATCATTTTGTGGTGCTACATGTCCACCAACATCTAATAGTTCTGGCTCTGGTAGATTTTTAACGTCAATTTTACCATTTGGAGTAAGTGGCATCTTAGCAAGTTGTAGATATGCTGTTGGTACCATATATTTTGTTAATGTCTTAGATAATTCATCTTTCAACTCATTAACATTAATCTTAGTATCAGCAGTGAAATATGCACATAGATGCTCAACATTAGAAATTGTCATAATCTTAACAACTGAATTTGTAATACCAGTTGCTTTAGAAAGTGCACCCTCTATTTCGCCAAGCTCTATTCTTAAGCCCCTTAGCTTAATTTGGTTATCAGTTCTACCAAGGATTTCAACATCTCCATCCTTATTCCATCTAGCGTAGTCACCAGAGCGGTATACATCAATTCCCTTATATTTTATGAAGGCTGCCTTAGTCTTATCAGGTAGGTTATTATAGCCCTTACCAACACCCTTACCACCAATATAAAGCTCACCAACTACTCCACGTGGTAATTCATTGCCATCACTATCGACAACAAATTCAATTACGTTATATAGTGGCTTACCAACAGAAATAGATTTAGCCTTTGTTAAATCCTTCATATTACATGATACACTTATTTCGGTTGGACCATAGGTGTTCATAATAGTTGCCTTAGTATTTTCTTGAAGATATTTTAAAAGTTGAAGAGGATATTTTTCACCACCACTTGCGATGAACTTACATTTTTTAACACAATCTTCAAATTCTTTAACATCCAAATATTGTTTTAATCTTGATGGTGTAGCATTAATACCATCAACATTATTATTCTTTAAAAGCTCAGCTAATGCAACAGGGTCATTTGTGGCCTTATCTGGAGCAAGGATGACTGTCACACCATTAGTTAATGGTGTACCAATTTCCTTAACAGACATATCAAATGATACAGTTGTAACTGCCAAGAAGGCATTTAAATTCTTAATTGCTTGGACATAGATATTTGATTTTGCATCAGAATGATAATTACATACACCACGGTGTGATAGCATAACACCTTTTGGTCTACCAGTAGAACCTGATGTATAAATTAAATAACATAAATCTTCGCTAGAAATATCTAAATCAGGGTTATTAACCTCATTATTTTTAAGTAATTCTTCAACATCGATTGCATTATCATATTCTTTAGCCATTTCCTTAGTTGTGATAATCAATTTAGATTCAGAATCCTCCATAATTAAATTGATTCTTTCCTTTGGATAATTAGGATCACATGGAATATATGCATTACCTGATTTCATAACACCAAAGATTGATATAATGAGCCTTGATGTTCTTGGTAATAATAATATAATACGAGATTTATTAATTCCCATATTCATAATTGCATGGGCAAGCTTATTAGCTTCCTTATTTAATTCATCAAATGTGAATTTCCTATCTTCTGCAACTAAAGCAAGCTTATTTGCATTCTTTTTAGCTTGAATTTCAAGTCCGCGATGATATAAATCAAATGATAATGGGCCCTGTTCAATACAGCCAAACTTATCGATTTCTTTTCTACGTTCATCATTTAATAAATCGATATGCAAGATATCCTCATTAGGATTATC
>OCVV011278732.1_pt1 | contig 11162 bp, 10 predicted proteins | sample 1539721 | NCBI WGS metagenome assembly OCVV01 (sample SAMN02144230, study PRJEB22623) | gut metagenome | biome: sheep rumen | host: Ovis aries | place: New Zealand | reverse complement strand
CCCCCTCCGCGAAGAACCGTCCCTAGCGGCTCACCGCCAGAGTCTCACCGTCGGAGACGGCGGTGACGTCCCCGTCCTTTGTCTCAAAAACCGCGCCGGCGGTCTCAAGGAGCGCCAGGGTCTCCTCCTCGGCCGGGTTCTTCTCGGAGTCGCAGATCACGGAGTACTCCGGGGAGACCGCCTCGATGAGAGTGGGCAGCGCCTTGTTATAGTCCCCGTGGTGCGGGACCTTGAGAAGGGTGCAGTCGGTGACATTTCCGTTTTCAAGCCAGTCACTGAGCTCTGCCTTCTCGGCGTCGCCCATGAAGAGCAGGGTGTTGTCCCCGTGCGCGATGGTCGTGATGAGGGAGAAGTTGTTGTCGTAGTCGGCGGCCGCATCCGTGATCTCGTAGGAGGAGGGCGGATTGATCGTCACCTCCGCATTCCCGAATGAGAAAGAGACATCCTCGTTCAGGCGGACCGGCGTGATGTCATTTTCCGAGAGAGCCGCCATGAAAGCCGCGTACTCCCCGGAAGTGCCCTCGTAGTCGGGAAGATAGACCGTCCCGACATCAAAATGTTCGAGAAGCTCGGCCGCACCGCCGACGTGATCCTTGTCAAAATGGGTGATGATGAGATAATCGACCCGGTCGGCGCCTGCAGCGGTGAGCTTCTCCGTGAGCTCCTCCCCGTCGTCGGATTCGCCGGTGTCGAGCACCAGCGTCTCGCCGCCGCAGGTCATGATCATCGCATCGGCCTTGCCGACCCTGAGAAACCGGACGGTGAGAGAGGAAGCTTCCTTCCCGGCGCTTTCCGTCTTGGTGCTTTCTGTCCCGACACTCTCCGCCGCGCCGGTCCCCGTCTGACTGCTTCCGCAGCCGGAAATGAAGAGCAGGAGCGAGGCGAGCGCCAGGGCTGTTATTTTTTTATGCTTCATGATTGTATCTCCTGTAAATAATAAGGCTTACCGAAACTGTTTTTATCTTACGGGAGGACTGTGGCGATTCTGTGAAAGGTTTGTGGATTATCCGTAATCTCCGGGGACGGTTCTTGGGGATTGCACTGCAATCCTCCTGAGAACCGTCCCGGAGAACCAAAAAAGGAGTTCTCTTTGAGGAGAACTCCTTTTTGAAACCGTCTTTTTAAGGTCAGCCGAGAAGGCCTTCCGCCTCCATCGCCTTGGTGTAGGAGATCCGCTCGTTCAGATACATGCGGACCTCATCCGGATCGAGGTAGTGAACCATGGCCGCCTCCTCGAGGGTCTCCATCTGGGAGGCCGGGCAGGTGACGCAGCCCATGCCGCACTCCATGAGGGCGCGGACCGCGATCGGGAAATCCTTGATGATGTCGCCGATCAGCATATCCGGCTGGACATACTCCTTGACTTCGATCGGGGTTTCCGGATCGAGAGCGGGTTCATTTTCAGCGACATTGTTCAGTGTATTTTCATCCATTTCCTAAAAATTCCTTTCATATAAACATATATAAATCTGCTGAAAGGTAAGTGTACACTTAATCCCTTAAAAATGCAATAGTTACTCTCAAAGATCTGTCAAATCGTCGACGGTGATCGTCGTGAGATCCGTATCGGACGGCTCCGCGAGCTCGGCGATGCGGGTCGCCTGGTTCGTGATGATCTTCTCGAAGAGGTTGCGGACGTCGCGGGCGTTGGCGAAGTTCGGTCCCTTGTTCTTCTCGCGCTCGATGATGAGCGCGTTGACCTGCTCCCGGGCCTCGGGCGTAAAGACATAGCCGTACTTGTTGCAGCGCATGTCAAAGATCGCGATCAGCTCCTCCGCGGTGTAATCCGGGAACTCGATATACTTATTGAAGCGGGACTTGAGGCCCGGATTGGAGTTGATGAACTTCTGCATGAGGTCCGTGTAGCCGGCGACGATGACGACGAAATCGTCCCGGTGATCCTCCATGGCCTTCAGGATCGTGTCGATGGCCTCCTGGCCGAAGTCATTTCCGCCCTCGCTGCGGGCGAGCGTGTAGGCCTCGTCGATGAAGAGGATGCCGCCCATGGCCTCGTCGATCTTCTTGCGGGTCTTGATGGCGGTCTGGCCGACGTAGCCGGCGACCAGGTTGCTGCGGTCGACCTCGACCAGCTGGCCCTTGGAGAGCGCGCCGATCTCGCGGTAGATCTTGGCGAGAATGCGGGCGATCGTGGTCTTGCCGGTGCCCGGATTGCCGGAGAAAACAAGGTGAAGGGACGTGTCAGGCGTTTTCATGCCGCGGGACTCGCGGAGCTTCTGCATCTTGACGAGGGCCGCGATCTCCTTGACATCGTGCTTGACGGCCTCGAGGCCGATGAGCTCGTTCAGCTCTTCCATGCCGGATTTTTCCGGTTCCTTCGGCTTTTCGGGCTCCTTTTTCTCAGGGCCGGGCGTTGCGACGGCGGTGGGAAGTTCATTTTCCTTAGCTGCATCAGCCGCAGCCGCATCCTCCGGGACGGAGGCGGCCTGATCGGTCCCGAAATCGTCCGGGACATCGGAGACGATGCCGGCCTCCTTCAGGTTCTGGTAGTCCTGATTTTTCTGAAAATTCGCACCGAAAAAGTCGGAGTAGACATTCTTAAAGGTGTCGTCGATGCGGGTCTTGCCCTTCATCTGCTCGCGCAGAGAGTCGGTGAGTTCCCGGGTTTCCTTCAGCACTTCCTCAAGGGTTTTTTCGGGGTCAAATGTGTTTTTCTTAGACATGGTAAAGCTCCTTTATTACTTAGTGGCTTTGAGTTTATTTTCGATCTCTTCCAGCTTTTCATCCGTGAGGATGTATTTTCTGCGGAACCAGAAGAAGGCGAAAATGAGACCCGCAATCGGAATCAGCGTCATGGTCATCCGGAGGCCGACCTTCGAACTCGCCGCGACGGAGGCAGAGAGGTCAACGGTCATTTCCGCCTCGGTGGCGGCCTCGGAGCTCAGAGAGAAGATCTGGAGGCACAGGGAGGCGACGAAGGCGGCGAAGCCGGAGGCAAGTTTAACGACGAAGGTCTGCATGGAGAAGATGACGCTCTCGTCGCGCCGTCCGTTCTTGAGCTGCCCGTAATCGACCGTGTTGGCGAGGAAGACCGTGACGATGACGGTCAGCATGCCGTTGGCGGCGAAGATGAAGAAGCCCGGGATGAAGAGCAGAAGAACGTTCGACATGTTCGTGAAGGCCAGAGCCAGCAGGACAATGTAGCCGGCGACCGCCATGCCGAGGCAGACGTAGAAGATCTTAAGGCTGTTCATGAACTTGCGGAGGAGGGGATAGAAGAGCATCATGGAGAGGATCTGGATGCCGCCGCCGAACGTGTTGAAGAGCGTGTAGGCGTTGTACCAGCCCGAGCCGCCGAAGTCGTATTTAAAGAAATAGATGACCAGGTTGGAGGTGATGTAGACGGAGCAGTTGATGAGCACGATCGCGACGACGACCGCCATGGTCTGGTCATTGGTCAAAAGCGCCCTGAACATCTGGCCGACCGACGGAGTCTCCATGTCGACGGTCGATTTCTCCTTCACGTTGATGCAGGTGATCACCGTGAAGACGACGAAGAGCACCGCGATGATGAGGGCGAAGAGCCTGAAGCCGTTTCGCTCGATCTCGCCGGAGGCGGTGCTGCCGGTCATTGCCCCGAGCGCGTGGACCGCAAGCATCGTGATGATCGTGACGATGGCGGAGCCGACGCCTGCGCAGGAGCGGGCCAGCGTGGTCAGGCCTTCGCGCTCGCGGCCGCCCTCGGTGAAGGCCGGGATCATCGACCAGTAGGGGATGTCCATCATCGTGTAGGTGACGCCCCAGAGAATGTAGGTGATCGCGGCGTAGGCGACAAGGCCGCTTCCGTCAAGAGCCGGCGGTGCCGCGAACATGACGTACAGGACAATTGCGTTTGTCAGGGTGCCGATGAGGAGCCACGGGCGGAACTTGCCCCAGCGGGTTCGGGTCTTCGCGACGATAACGCCCATGACCGGGTCATTGAATGCGTCGAAGACGCGGGCGGCCATGAGGATGATGCCCATGGCGACGGGGCTTACGCCGAGGATGTCCTGGTAATAGTAGAGAACATAGCTTGCGGAGAGCATGTAGACCATGTCCTTTCCCACGGCGCCGAGGCCGTAGGATACTTTTTCTTTGAGTGTCAGCGAGTGTTTGTCATTCATTTTTCAGTCATCTCCTTAGAGTATACTGCGAGTATTTTACCATAGTTTTTCTGAATGTGATATGCCAAAATGCACATAATGCACAAAATTGTGGGGGAAGAAAGAAAAACAGAAAAAAACACATTTAAAGTTTTATTCAAATATGTTAGTATAACATTGCCGCTTTACAAAACTTACGAAATGACAAGATACAAATTTGAGCAGACATGCCTGACAAGGCGGGGGGAAGAGTATGCCTCGGGTAAAATATAATAAGATTTATGAAGATCTGAAGCAGAAGATTGAACGGGGCGTCTATCGGACAAACACGTATCTGCCGTCCGAGTATTCACTGATAAAGGAATACGACTGCTCGCGCAACACCGTGCGCCGGGCGATCGAACAGCTCGGCAGGGACGGCTATATCCAGAGCATGCACGGAAAGGGCGTCATCGTGATTTACGATATGCTGACCGGTGTAAAAGACCTTCCGGACCCGCAGGAAATTGACAGTATGTATCACGAGGCCGAGCAGGAAGGCCACAGTCTTGTGATTAAGGTACTCGCTCTGTCTCCCGTGGAGGTCGACGAGGCCCTGAGCGGGATCACCGGCTTCGTGCCCGGTGAGAGATGCGTGCGCGCAGACCGTGTCTTCGTGATCGACGGGGAGGCGGTGAGCCTCGAGAAGAGCCTCTTCAAGGCATCCAGCGTACGCAGACTCGACAAGGAGAAGGCGGCAGGGTCCATCTACCGATACATGGAAGAGGAGCTTGACGATATTGCTCTGACCATACAGCAGAAAATAACGATCCAGGCGGCAGGGGAAGAGGATAAAAAATATCTTGATCTTAAGGAGCACGGCAGTGTCGCGGTGATCAGGAAGCGCGCTTTCAACATGACAGGGAGCCTTTTTGAGTTTACCGAGATCCGCCGCCGTCCGGACTGGTTCGTCGTCATCCAGCAGATCCGGAGAAAAAAGAAAAAATAATTAGTTCTTTTTCACTTGTTTAATATTCACCGGCGTGATATACTGATACTGAACGTTTAAACAAATATCAGCTGAGGTGGATCACATTATGTCGCTTGAGTCGAGCTTTTCGGAAGTCTACACTAAATTTAAGATGCACTTTTACAGAGAACTGTTCAGTTCCGCTCCTGAGAATGAAGAGTCATTGACAACTGTTGAGACGTTCTGCATGGAGGTGATCCATGCGATGAAGCGGCCGACCATCAATGAATTTGCAAGCTTCATCCAGATATCGCAGCCGAACGCAGCCTACAAGGTCAACAATCTGATCCGCAAGGGGTATCTTATGAAGACCCGGTCCACGAAAGATAAGCGGGAATATTTTCTGGAGGTAACCCCCAAATACATCGAGCGCATGAATGCCAGCGAGAAATTCATGAAGAATGTATGCGGACGCCTTGAAAAAAAGCTGTCGGCCGAGGATTCGAAGAGACTGGAAATGATCTTCAATATGGTCAGTGACGAGATGATGCAGGAAGTGCCGAATTACCAGCCGAAAAAAGAAGGCTGATAAAGGAGCATAAAAATAACAGACCCGAGAGGGGTCTGTTATTTTTATGCCTTTAAAGGGAGAGCAGGTCCCGGACGACCTCGGAGGCGAGGATGAGGCCTGCGCAGCCGGGGACAAACGGGGTTGAACCCGGGGTGCTTCTTCGGCTGCCCGACGGTTTGTCCGCCTCTCCGGGCGGTGCGGCCGGGGTGAGAGCCTTTTCGCGGGACCAGACAACCTTGAGGGATGTGATGCCGCGCTTTTTGAGCTCCCGCCGCATGACGCGGGCGAGAGGATCGTAGGAAGTCTCGCTGATGTCGGAGACCGTAAGCATGGCCGGATTCAGCTTGTTGCCGGTTCCCATGGAGGAGATGACCGGCACGCCGGCCGCAAGGGCTTTTTCGATGATCGCGAGCTTTCCCGAGACCGTATCGATCGCGTCGACGACATAGTCGAAGGCGGAGAATTCGAAGGTGTCTGCATTTTCGGGAAGGAAGAAACAGTTGTGCTGGGTCACCCGGCAGTTGGGATTGACGGAGAGAACGCGGGCTTTTGCCGCTTCCGTTTTTAATTCGCCGAGCGTGTTTTCGGTCGCGATGATCTGGCGGTTCAGGTTGGAGAGGGCGACCGTGTCGTTGTCGATGAGGTCGAGGGCGCCGACGCCGCTCCTGGCCAGCGCTTCTACGACATAGCCGCCGACGCCGCCGAGGCCGAAGACGGCGACGCGGGAGTTATGAAGGCGCTCCAGGGCCTCCCCGCCGAGGAGCATGGCGGTTCTCTGGAATCGGGGGTCCATGCGTTTTCCTCCTTTTCTTCTTTTGCGCAAGTATACCATAAAAGAGGCGTTCCGTGCGCGTTATTTGTCAGTTGTTCGAATGGAAAATGCCCGCATTTTGTGCTATAGTAGACAAATCTCTGAAAGGAATTGAAGCAGTATGGCTCAGGACACAGGCAAAAAATATGAAATCATCCACGTCCTCATCCTTCTTGTCGCCGCGATCATCTGGGGCTCGGCGTTTGTGGCCCAGAGCGTCGGCGCGGGCTACATCGGCCCGCTGACCTTCCTGGCCGGGCGCAGCTGGATCGGGGCGGTCATCCTTCTGCCCGTCATCGCGGTGCGGGATAAGATCCTCACCGTTCGCACCGGGGAAAATGAAAGACCCAAAAACAGGACCCAGCTCATGACGCTCCTCGCCGGCGGCGCGGTCACCGGCACGGCACTTTTTTTTGCGAGCTTTTCGCAGCAGGCGGGCATCGCCGGGACGACCACCGCGAAGGCCGGATTTATCACGGCCCAGTACGTCGTGATCGTGCCGGTGCTCGCGATCTTTTTCGGGAAGAAAGTGAAAGGGAAGATCTGGGGCTGCGTCGCGCTCGCGGTCGTCGGGCTCTATCTTCTCTGCATGACCGGGAGCTTCGCTCTCGGGCGGGCGGACGGGCTGATGCTTCTGTGCGCATTTCTGTTCAGCCTGCAGATCCTCTCGATCAATTATTATTCGCCGCGGGTGGATACGGTCCGGCTGGCCTGCCTGCAGTTTGTTGTGGAGGCGATTTTCTCGACGGTCCTTATGCTGGCGTTTGAGCCTTTTGACGCGGAGGCGTTCCGTCTGGCGCTGCCGTCGGTCCTCTACGCCGGCGTCATGTCGAGCGGGATCGCCTACACGCTGCAGATCGTGGGGCAGCGGAATCTTGATCCGACGATCGCGAGCCTCACGATGAGCCTCGAGAGCGTGTTCTCGGCCCTTTCGGGCTGGCTGATCCTCAATCAGACGCTGACGCCGCGGGAGATGGCGGGCTGCGCGCTGATGTTTGCGGCGATCGTGGTGAGCCAGATCTGAGGGGAAAATGTCGGGGACGGTTCTAAGCACAAAAAGGGGTTCTCATTGCGTGAGAACCCCTTTTTGTACTTAGAACCGTCCCTTATCTTTGGGGACGGTTCCCACCGGCCGCCTTCGGCGGCCTCCCAGGAACCGTCCCTGCCGCCTTCGGCAGCCTCCCGGGAACCGTCCCTGAGGCATTTTCGCTTATTTACAGCAGTATGACGTTCTTCTCCGCGCAGGCCCTCTTCATCTCCTCCGGCCAGACGGAAGCCTGGACCTCGCCGATATGGACGCGGCCGAGGAGGAGCATGCAGAGCCTTGACTGGCCGATGCCGCCGCCGATCGAGTAGGGCAGCTTGCCTTCAAGGAGCATCCTGTGGTAGGGAAGAACCGTCCGGTTCATGCAGTTTGCAGCCGTGAGCTGCTTGATCATGGACTCCTCGCTCACGCGGATGCCCATGGAGGAGATCTCAAGCGCACACTGAAGCGGCTCAAACCAGAAGAGGATATCGCCGTTCAGGTTCCAGTCGTCATAGTCCGGAGCGCGGCCGTCGTGGGGCTTCCCGTCAGCGAGCGGCCAGCCGATCTTCTCGATGAAGACGGCGCCCTTCTCGTGGCAGATGCGGTTCTCGCGCTCCTTGCGGGTGAGGTCCGGATAAAGAGCCTCCAGCTCATCGGAGGTGATGAAGAAGATCTCGTCCGGCAGATGGTAGACGGCGTCCGGCCACTTGTACCAGACTTCGTGCTCCATGTGCTTGATGATCTTGAAAATCTTTCTCACGACCTCGTGGAGAACCATCGGAGTCCGGTCCTCGCGGCGGACGACCATTTCCCAGTCCCACTGGTCCACGTAGGAGGAGTGGAGATTGTCGAGATCCTCATCGCGGCGAATCGCGTTCATGTTGGTGTAGAGGCCTTCGCCCGGCTTAAAGCCGTATTTTCCGAGCGCGAAGCGCTTCCATTTCGCGAGCGACTGGACAACCTCGAAGGTGGAGCCCGGAAGAGACTTCATGTCGAACTGAACCGGGCGCTCGATGCCGTTTAAGTTGTCGTTGAGACCGGAGGCCTGGTCGACGAAGAGAGGCGCGGAGATGCGCTCGAGGTTCATTTCCCGGCCGAATTCCTTTTGAAAGACGTCGCGTATATATTTGATTGCGTCCTGGGTCTCACGGACTGTCATGTGAGAGTCGTAGTTGTCGGGGAGTATCAGATTCATGAATGGTTCCTCCTTGCGGAAAATAGAAGACGCACACAAAGACACCGGGGACCCGCCTTCCTTGGCGGATGCCGGCAGCTTGCGTGCATCGGTTCTGTCACCCCGCTATCATACAACGGGGCGCGAAAAAATGCAATCAAAATCTCTCTTTTGTATGGTGCGCGGACAGCATTTGTGTGCTATGATTGAATAGATTTATTATCTGCGGACGCGGGAGGGCCCCGCTTGTCCGACGAAGCGAGTGTGAGGTAGACAATGGAGAAAAAAATTTCGACCGGCGAGGCCGTGAAGAGAGTGATGCGGGAGATCGGTGAGTTCAGGACGCCCTCCGTCCTGACTCCGATCATGATGATCGGTGAGGTCGTCGTTGAGACCCTGATCCCTCTTCTCATGGCTTCCATCATCGACAACGGCATCAACAAGGGGGATATGAAACATATCCTGCTCGTCGGCGGAGCCATGCTGGTGCTTGCGCTTACCGGGCTCTTCTTCGGCGTCATGGGCGGCGTCTACGGCGCGAAGGCCTCGACAGGCTTTGCGAGGAACCTCCGGAGAGCCATGTTTACGAACATTGAGACGTTTTCATTTTCCAATATCGACCGGTTCTCGACATCCGGCCTGGTCACGCGTCTCACGACTGACGTCACCAACGTGCAGAACGCCTACCAGATGATGCTCCGCATGTTCGTCAGAGCCCCGTTCTCCATGATCGTCGCGATGACCATGGCCTTCATCATCAACGCCAGGATCGCCTCGATCTATCTCGGCGCGGTCATTCTGCTCGCGATCTTCCTCTTCTTTATCATGAAGCGGGCGACCTCCTATTTCCAGAAGGTCTTCAAGCAGTACGATGCGCTCAACGAGAGCGTGCAGGAAAACGTCAACGCGATCCGAGTCGTCAAGGCCTATGTCCGCGAGGAGTATGAAAATGACAAGTTCGCGAAAGCCGCGGAAAATGTCTACAACCTCTTCGTCCGGGCAGAGAACAACGTCATCATCAACATGCCGGTCATGCAGGGAACCGTCTATGCGGTCATCCTGCTCATCTCCTGGGTCGGCGCCCATATGATCATCCAGAACGAGCTCACCACCGGCAACCTGACCAGCCTCCTGGCCTACTGCATGAATATCCTCATGTCCCTCATGATGCTCGGCATGGTCTTCATCATGATCACGATGTCCTCGGCCGCGATCGAGCGTATCGCCGAGGTTCTGAACGAGACTACCGACATTGCGAATCCCGAGAACGGCATCACGGAAGTTCCGGACGGCAGCATCGATTTCAACCACGTGAATTTCTCCTACCGTCAGGGCGGCGGCGACTGGGTCCTCCACGACATCGACCTTCACATTAAATCCGGCGAGACGATCGGCGTCATCGGCGGCACGGGCTCCGCGAAATCCTCGCTGGTGAACCTCCTCTCGCGTCTCTACGACGTGCAGGAGGGTGAGGTCGTGGTCGGCGGACACAACGTCCGCGAGTATGACCTCCCGACACTGCGCGACCAGGTCGCGGTCGTTCTCCAGAAAAATGTCCTCTTCTCCGGCACGATCCTCGACAACCTCCGCTGGGGCAATAAAAATGCCACGGAGGAGGAGTGCAGGGAGGCCTGCCGGATGGCCTGCGCCGACGAGTTCATCGAGCGCCTGCCCGACGGGTACAACACCTGGATCGAGCAGGGCGGCACGAACGTCTCCGGCGGCCAGCGCCAGAGGCTCTGTATCGCCAGGGCACTCCTTAAGAAACCGAAGATCCTCATCCTGGACGACTCGACATCCGCGGTCGACACCGCGACGGACGCGAAGATCCGGAAGGCCATGCAGGAGTTCATCCCGGGTACGACCAAGATCATCATCGCGCAGCGCATTTCCTCCGTTGAAAATGCAGACCGCGTCATCGTCATGGAGGAGGGCCGCATCTCCGGCTTCGATGCACCGGCGGAACTTCTTAAGAACAACACGATCTACCGCGAGGTCCACGAGACGCAGACCGCAGGCGGCGGAGACTTCGATATGAAGAAGGGAGGTGAGAACTGATGGCAGAGCTTAATAATAAGGAAAAAACTCTGAAAGAAATGAAGGAGGCCGATAAAAAGGAGAAAAAAGGCGGCAAGGTCGAGATGACCGCCGACGAGCTGCAGAAAGCCAGGGCGGGACGAGGCCAGATGCGGGGCGTCAAGGTGAAGGTTGAGAACGGCGGGGCCATTTTCAAGAGACTTTTCGCCTTCATCATGAAAGAATACGGCTTTCAGTATGTGCTGGTCATCATCTGCATCTTCGTATCGGTTCTCGCCAATGTCCGGGGAACCATGTTCACCCAGACCCTGATCGACAACTACATCATGCCGATGATCGGACAGCCGAACGTCGATTACGGGCCGCTCCTTTCCGCGATGAGCCGGGTTGCCGTCTTCTATGCGATCGGCATCATCGCCTCCTTCACCCAGCAGAAGCTCATGGTCTACATCGGCCAGGGAATCCTGCTCAAGGTGAGAAAGCAGATGTTTGA
>OCVV011210559.1_pt1 | contig 11164 bp, 9 predicted proteins | sample 1539721 | NCBI WGS metagenome assembly OCVV01 (sample SAMN02144230, study PRJEB22623) | gut metagenome | biome: sheep rumen | host: Ovis aries | place: New Zealand | reverse complement strand
AAAAAGACTAATTACAAAACTATTTTATAATTCAGTCTTTATTACTCCTAGTTTCTTAACATGAGATACTTCTTTTTGATAAAACTCTCTCCATATTTGACCTTGTTCTTTATCAGTTAATAAACCATAACGAATAACATCTTCTATTACTTTAGGTAAACTAGTAATTTTAATATTACGAACACCTGTTGTTGATTCCTTATCTTCATCATCAAAAGATAGATTAGCAGCACTTAATAAATTACCATGTACATCAAAATTTAAATCTCCATTTATTAAACTATCTTCACTATAATATGGAAGTTTATATCTAATAACATTACTCTTATAACTACTATATCCAGTATCTGTTGATAAAACATAATTAGTTTTTTTACCAACATTATTAATTCTATATATATCTTCTCTAGTCAATTCTTGAGCTCTTCCTACACTTCTAATTATTACTCTTTGATTAGAATCATAATCTTTTAATTCTAAAGCTCCATATAACTCTTTTAATATTGATATATTTTTATCTCTTAATGTACTTAATCCCATTCTTTCTATTTCCATTAAATGAAACTTATCACTAGATATACCTATAAGTAAATTATTACTTATTTCCCCTAAACTATCTAATAATTCAATTTGTTTTTCTCCTAAAACAGTACCATTAGTTATTATTTTAACAGTATCTACTTCTATACCATCTCTTTTTATTATTTCAATAATTCTACTAATTTGTTCTACAGCTAATAATGGTTCTCCACCTGTAAGTAATAATTTATTAATACGTCCAAAATTACTAAATATTTGTTCAATAGTATGAATATCCATAAATTCATTTTGACTGTCTCCTCTAAGACAATGAATACATTTTAGATTACATACACGAGTTAATTCTAAATTAAGTGAATTACAATCTACTCTATCCATAACTATCCCCCCTTTGTGGTTAGTTATTATAACACAAAAAAAGAGAATAACCAATTAAATATTCTCTTTTTACTCATATTTTGCTTTTAATTCATCAAATAGTTCTTTAGTTTCTTCTTTTAAATCTTTACCTTTAGATAGGAACTTTTCTCTTTGTCTTTTTAAAAATATATACATAGCTTTATCAATATCATGACATGCTATACTTTTTAAATCTTTTAATTCATCAGGAATTTCTACTCTACCTATTTTATCTGATATAAAAACAATTTTTGCAAGCATTGTCATATCTTTTCTAGCTACGGTATGATATCTAATTGCATCACACATATCATCATCAAAATCAAACCACTCTTTTACTACTATTGCTCCGATATCTGCATGTAATAGCTTTTTATAACTATCATCTAATAGACTTTTATCTAATTTATATTTATTTACATATTTTTTATTTTCATCATCAGTAAATCTTTTAGCAATATCATGAGTTAATCCAGTTAAATATGCTTTATCTAAATCTACATTATAAATTTTAGCAAGTTCTTTTGCTTCTTTAGCTACTAATTTACAATGAATATATCTTTTTTCATCAACAACTTCTCTTAATTTCTTATCTATTACTTCTAGTTTTTCCATCATATCTCCTTATTCTTTATACATCAACTATTAAATTATAACATAAAAAAAGATTACATTTTCATGTAATCTCTTAATAATTATATCCTGTTGTATTTACTGAACTATATAAAGTACTATATAAATTATATAGTGCCCCAACATAAGTTCCATCTAATTCAGTCATAACAGTATTTAAATCATTCTCAGTAATTTGAGTTGTTGATTCAGTATAATTTGCAACTTCTCCATCTGTAGTAAGTTTATTTGTTAAATTAACTGTTACATCATATTTATCATACTTAACTGAAACTTTAGCAGTTAAATTATCTACAGTACCTGTACATGTTATTGTTCCACTAACTGTTTCTTTTTTATCACCTGTAGTTTTTCCAGTTAATGTAAAATCAAAATCAACATTAGTCTTTTCAAAACTTCTAACTTTAAATGTTCCTGTTAAATCTTCACTAGTTAAAGTAGCATCAATAGTTTTTCCATTCTTAACTCCAGTTATAGAGTATTCATCTTTTCCATCAGTAGTTTGTCTTATAACAAAATTATCTCCTGATTTAACATAAGTAATTTCTTCTTTAGTAGTTTTAGCTTTTTGTGTAGGTGCAGCTATATCATCATATGTATAAACAGTTTCAGATTCTTCTGCATATACAGATAAACCAGCAAACTTATTAAATAATCCTGATGTATAAATACTAATTGAAGCTGGTGAATCATCAAAATCTTTTTCATCTATTTTTTCATTATCAATAGTTTCATTTGATCCACTCATTTTATAATATTTATTGATTATAGTTTTTGCTTTTTCATCTTTCTTAAATCCTTCAAGGATTGCAGTAGCTACTTCTATTTTTTCTGCTTTATTTAATGTATATGTATTCTTTGTTAATTTAACTTTTTTATTATTAATTGTTTCAGTAACACTACTCTTAGATAAATCTTTTTTATCGATCTTTGTATCAATTATTTCTAAAGCTTTATCAACAAGATAAATAATATCATCTGAACTTACTTGATCGATACTGTCAAATATTTCATCTAATCCATCAACTGCTTCACCTAAAGAATAAGTTTTACCAGTTGATACTAAATACATATATGGTTTATTGTTTTTAACAAATAAAACAACCCCAGTTTTTTCTTTAGCACTAATTCCTGCTTCTAATGTCTTTTTGCTTCTATCAAATCCATAAGTTATAGTTTGTTTCTTATCTAATCCAAGACTTTTAATTTCTTGATTTGATGAAGTTAATTGAAGTGTTGCTTCTCCTTTAAACTTATTTTTATATTTTTCTAATGTATCTTCTACTTTTAAATCTGCTCTAACATCTTTAATTGCTGTTTCAAATACATATTTAGGATCTCTTATATGCATCATGAAATATCCACAAGCACAAACTGCAATTAATATAATTACAAGACAAATAATTAATCCTTTTTTACCTTTCTTTTTTGGTTTTTCTTCTGGTACAACTTCTGCTGTATTTTCTACTCCTGGTGGAGTGATTTGTTGAACATCAGCCACTGGTTGTGGAGGCTCTGGTGTTAAATCTTGTACTGGAGCCACTACTTCTTCATTAACTGGAGTAGATGAAACTTCAGGGGTATCAACACTTGGAACTTCACTTGGAGCTGCAGCTGGTTCTGGTACAGGTTGTGTATTTTCATCAACAGCTTCAGTTACTGTTTCAACATTTTGATTTTCATCATTTTTTGTTTCTTCGTTCATAAATAAACTCCTCTCATCTATTATAAATATAATATAACATAAATAACTTTAATAAAAAATAAAAAAAAAGATATATTTTATCTTTTTTATTTTTATTTTTTTAATTCAGTTTTACTATACTCTAAAAACTTATTAATACTATATGAAGGAATAAGTAATTCTAAACTATCTTTTCCAGATTTAATATTAACTTTATAATTTAAAGTACTTTCAAATTCTAAATTATTATTAAATTTTAAATTAGCTGTTTTTAAATCTAATTCTCTTTTTAAACTACTGAAGCAAATTTTTTGTTTATACTCTTCAATTGATTCAATATCACTTTTAGGAATAGTATATACAAAACCTAAATCAGTAATAATTAAATTATCATTTATTAAAAATACATAATAAGGTCCAACATCATATTTATTACAATTTTTACCATGGAAATAAATAAATAGATCTATTGTATCAATGTTTTTAGGAATATTTAATTTGTTTTTTAATTCATCTCTAATTTCCTTATCTTCATTTTCCAGTTTCTTTTTACTATTTTTTCTTTGTTTTTCATCAAAAGCAATAACTATTATTGATGGAATAAATAATATTATTGAATTGATAAGAAGCATAATATAATAATGTTTTTGGTTATCATCTTTAAATGTACTAGAATACCCTTGTAAAAGTGTTGCAAATGATAAGAAGAAAACAAATAATGAAATAACTATAAATATTACTGCAACTATAAATAACCATTTAGGTACCCTTGATTTACCAATATTTATATCATTCATTCTAATATATTTTTTCATGTCAGCTTCTTCTACTTTAGACATAAAAGGATTATCATCCATTAATACACTAGTATTAGTAGTAATATTTTTAACATCTAAATCAATTGAAAGAATATTTTTCATAAATCCTCCTTATTACATAGTTTTAGCTACAGTTTCTTGTTTAAATATCATCTCTTGTACAACGTTAATAGACTTTTCAGCTAAAGTCTTTATTAAAGTACCATATCTATCATAATGACCAGTCATTTCATCAACAGAATCTATTTCTTCACCTGGATATCTTGAAGCAACTAATATAACTGGTACAGATGAAGTTGATATTTCTTTACCAAGAATACCTCTACTTAATTTAACATTACCATCAATATTAGAAACTAAATTATCAAAATTATTAATTGCTAATTTAATTCTACTATTTCTCTTGGCTTCCATCCAGTAATTAGTACCTACTTTCGGAATAATTTGTAGTCTTTTAAGTGTGCTTTGACTAATTTTGGTCATATAAGAAAAGTAATGATAATTATTAGTATAAAAATTTCTAGAATTAATTGGTATTGTTACTCTAATTAATTCTCTTAATTCATCTGGTGTTAATAAATTACTAATTCCATCTAATTCACTATTACTGAAAGTATCTGTTAAATTCTTATTATTTATCATTCCTCTAACTATTCTAGTTTTAACATCTGAAATTTCTTTACCTTCAATACCACCAAAACAAATTCTAGTAAACTCATCAACTTTATCTTGAGGTAAGTTCTCAAAAAATGCATTTAATTCTCTTACTGTCTCTTTTTCATAAAATCTTAATGATGTTGATGGAATAGATAACTTAACTAGATTTCTATATTCTTCTTGAGATAATAATTCTCTTATTAATGAAATTCTATCTAAACCTATATCATCAAATGAATTGCCATCAATTATAAAATTATTTACAATATAATCTTTTAAATCACCAACATTCTTTTTAGAATCTCCATCAAAGAAAATATTTACTAAAACATCAGCTTTATCTTTTGGTAATTCTGAAAGAAATTTATTTACATCTAGCATCCTACCCTCTATTAAAATAGCATCTTCTATATCTATTTTTACTCTTTCATTGGGAAGCGGTACATGAAATCCACTTATATATTTAATACTATTTCCAACAACCATCATAATTAAATTAATTTGTTTTTCTTGTATATTTTTATCTTGTTCTCTATCAATTACTTTATATGGATCTATTCCCATTAGATTACAACAATATTGGAACATTAAATCAAGTTTATCTTGGTTTTCCATTATTATAGTGTAAGCTAGTTTCATCTCATGCATATTTTGACTTAAATCCATCCAAGTTTCAGCAAGTTCTTCATCTGTTGTACATTGACTTACACTAACAGCATCAGATGCAAGATCAATTGATGATGTTAAAAGAGTTGTTTGATGAGATAACTCTGTATATTTTCTATACTTAGTATTATTTTCATAATTATCTCCATATATTCTAAACATATCAATGTTAGATAAATATGCCATATATAAAGTAGCTTTAATTCTTGAATCTAAACTAAAATCAAAATCTTTATCATAATAATTAAAGAATACATTAGGTATATTAGAAATAGTTAACCCCTCTAATATATCTGGATTTAAATCATTAATTCTTTGATATTCTTCAATATTTAGTTCTCTAAAAGCTATAACTAATTTTTCCATAGCTTTAAGTCTTCCTTTTATATCAAGTTTTTTATGTCCAGGATATCTAGCTCTACCAAAAATTTCATTTAAATCTAATTGTTTAAAATATACTCTAGCTAATTCAAAAGGATCGTTTAATACTAATCTTCTTTCTCTTTCATCTAAATCAATTAAAGCAACATCACAATCTTTTAAAATATCTCCAGTAACTTTAAGTCCATTTCTAATTAAATGATTAGAAGTGCCTTTTCCATGTTCATATAATACTTTTGAATATCCATTTTTGAATTCAGATACTTTATTTAATCTTTGTAATCTATCAACAAATGTATTAAGAATAATTGAAAAGTCATCTTCTCCTTGAACATTAAAATCATATTCAATAATTGTTCTAAATAAATCATTTATTTCTTGATTCTCTATTCCATTAATTAGATTTAAGTAATCATCACCAACTGCATTTTTAATAAATTGTTGAGCTTTTTCTTCAGGCATTTTAGTAAGATGAGCTAGTTTTCCTTTTAACTTCGTACTTATAGATAATTCTATTTTTGATTTTTGTAAATAAGCATCTATTTTTTCTATATCGTCTTTAGTTATATCATATATACTATTTCTTTCTCCAAGTAAAAAATATAAATTATTATCTTCAATAATTCTATTTAAACTTTCAACCCATTTATTATATATTTCTCTATCTCTAGAAATATTTTCTTTTTCTTCATTTATATCTTTTATACCTTGTTCTATTAATGTTTTTCTTTCTGATAATAATGGATATAAATCTTTATCAAAGAAACTCTCCATAATAGTTCTTTGATCTTTTACATCTAAACCATTAAATATATAAAATAAGTTATGTCCAAAAATTCTTGTTATTTCTCCAGTTGAATATTTATTTCTTAGTAGACAGTCTCCCATCATTTCTATATAAGTAGCAGCTTTATAAATAAGGAAACATTCAAAAGAATATTCTTTTATATCACTATCAGTTTTAAAGAAATCTCTTAATCTTGCCAAACTATATTCATTCAACATAAAAACATAGTCATCTAAAAATAGCATGGCATTATATAAATTAACAAATCTCTCTTCTAACGTAACATCTGTTTCCATATTCTCTCCTAATTATAATTTAACACTCAAATGTATAATTTACAATTGTTAACAAAAAAGAGAGCTATATTTGTCTCTCTTTGTTTACACTTTGTGTATTAGTTGCATTTCTTTCCAGTGCTTCGTATGTTTCAGGATCAAATCTACCATCCATTACGACATCTCCAGCTCGACACTGAATTCCAGCTTCAACTATATCTTTAATAACCAATGCCCTTATATCGTCTGGTAGATCTACTCCACCTACTGCATCTATTTCAACAGGATCTGCTGTTGGATTCCCATGTCTATCTACAAGATATGGATATATAGTTGATTCATGTCTACTAAATCTATCTGAAATAGTTCCATAGTTTGGTATTAAACTATCATTAAATAGACTGAATACCATATTTTTTTGTGCTTTATTTTTATAAGAGAATTCCATATAGTAGCAAGTTCCTCCAGCAACATATTCTCCATATTTAAGTTCTGCAACAACTGGTCCTGATTGTTCGTGTGTAACTGTAATATCATCTTTTTCAAATATTTCAGGATCATATTTCCATCTTTCTGGTCTAGGCAATTTCTTTTTATCTTTTTCTTCTAGAACCTGACTTATTACTCCACATAATTTAGCATAATCTATGTTATCAGGTGATTCTTTTAATCTCTCTTCATATTCATATAATTTTTCAGTTAAGATTTTTCTTTCTTCATCTGATAAATCTTTTTTTAAAATACTTAAATTAATCCCAGTAAAGAAAAGTGATAATTGTGCTTGTCTTAAAGCATAACTATACATTGAATCTGACACAATCCCTAAAGTTCTATTTGGATTTATTTTTAAATCTACCGTACCATCTTCATTTTCTAATGCATATCCGAAAATAAATTCAGATGGAATAGTTCCTTTAAAGAAAACATCTTCTATAAAACATGATTCTTGATATCCAGTAGTACCAGCAGTATATTTACCATCTGCTTTTGGGCTACCTAAAAATAATTCTTCATTGTTTTTATTTCTAAATATAGTTGGTATTGCAACTATTGCGTATCCTCTATTACCATAGCGATAATTTTCTAATCCATCTCTTACACGCTCTTGATCTTCTTCTGTATCAATTCTTCCAAAAAATCTAACTGTACCATGAATAGTTCTATGATTTTTTATAGAAATTCCTTCTTCCATAATGCTATCTAAAGCTTGTGGTACAGATTTTTCTGGGTAGAATCTACTTAATTGATAAGGATCAACTCCATGCATACCAATTGAGTATTCACCATCACACATTTGAAATACTATGTCATATAAATTTTCTCTTTTTACTCTCATACTAGTACCTCTATCATTAATTATTTTATCACAATTTAAGTACATATTAAATATGGAGTTTTGAATTTTACTCATTTTTTGTTATATTTTACTTAGAGGTGGTTATATGAAACGCAATAAAACAACTTTACCAGCTTTAGTAATAGCGTCAATACTTGCAATCACTTCTTGTTCAATAACTGATACAGATTATAGTTATAATTTAAAAGCTAACGATATAGTTACAACTACTAATTTTGATATAGATGATGATTTCACAATTAATTTTACTAATACTTTTAATAATATTTTTGATACAAGTATAAGTACTTATATACCTCAAGGTATAACTAGAATTAATGATTTTACTTTAGTTACTGCATATGATTATAATCAAAGTTCTAATTCAGTTGTATATGTATTTGATCAATCAGGTAATTTATTTAATAAATGTAGCCTAAGTAATACAGCTCATGTTGGTGGTATTGCTCATGATAAAAAAAATAATTTATTATGGATAACTGGTACCAATGGAAAGATTGATGCATATGACCCCAAAAAAGTTTTATTAGATAACGAGGTTATTCCAATTTATAGTGATTTAAATGTTGGAGAAGGTCTTAAATGTTATGCTGATGAATCATTTAATGCTGTATCTTTCTTATCAATAGATGATGATATTTTATACGTAGGTAATTATTCTATAAATAAAAATGCTTTATTAAAAGCATATTCTATAGAAGTTAAAGATAACCGAATTAGATTAGAATTAATTGATACATATCAAATACCTGATAAAGTACAAGGAGTCGCATTTTATACAGATAAAGATTTTAATAAACATATGTTATTAAGTAGATCTGATGGAAGATTTACTAATTCTATTATTCAAGTATTTGATTTTGATAGAGATGATCACACTTATTTAGATAATCCATCATTTGTTTATGAAACACAACCTATGATAGAACAAATATTAATAGATGATGACTACCTATATTCTTTATATGAAATTAATGCTTTACCTTATAGAACGAATAATGATAATAATAAAACTCTAACTTTAACTAAGATTGATAAAATAATATAAAAAAAAGACTTTAAAAGTCTTTTTTTATTCTTCATCTTTTGTTGTTACTTTTTTTACTGCTTCAACTACTTTTTTTCCAGATACATTACCATTACCAAATGCTTGTAATACTTCAATAGGTATTGCAAAAATTATAGTATTAGATTGGTCACTACTTAAATCATTTAATGTAGCTAATGTTCTTAAATGTAATGCTCCAGGTGATTCAGCCATAACTCTTGCTGCTTCAGCTAAGTTATTAGCAGATTCTCTTTCTCCAATAGCTTTTGTAATTACTGCATTCTTTTCACGTTCAGCTTCAGCAACTTTTGCAATAACTCTTTTCATTTCTTCTGGAAGAGATACATCTTTAAGTTCTACATTTTCAACTTTAATTCCCCAAGGATCAGTTGCTTTATCTATTACTTCACAGATTTCAGTAGAAATTTTTTCTCTTTCTGATAACAATTCATCTAAAGTTACTGCACCTACTGCATTACGCATAGTAGTTTGTGCAAGTTGAGAAACTGCATAATTAAAGTTTTCAACTTCGTTTATAGCTTTACCTGAATCAAATACGTTGTAATATAATACTGCATTGATTTTTACAGATACGTTATCTTTAGTAATTGTTTCTTGTTCAGGAACATCTACTGCTTTTGTTCTTATATCAACTTTCTTAAATGAGAAGAATATTGGCCATATAACATGCCATCCTGGTTGAAGTATTTTTTCAAAATGACCCATTCTATATAATAGACCTCTTTCATATTCATCTACTTGTTTAATTGAACATAAAGCAACAATTGCAATAAAGATAATTAATCCTATTAGAAAATCCATATTTTAGTTCTCCTTTCCTATTTTTATTATATCATAGCAAAAAGAAAAGTGTTATAATATTTATGGAGAATATTATGGAAAAGAATATAATAAGGAAAAAGAAGAAAAAATTTGATAGATATGGATTTTTAAAAGAGTATTATCTAGAAGATGGTATTGCATATATACCAATTAAAATTAATTCAATAGATGATATTATTTCTGGATATTCATTAGAAAACTATGAAATACTTAATCGTGAATTTACAAGATATGTTGAAATTAACGCCTACTATATACCCTGGGGATATCCATTAACTCTAGAAATTCATAGTATTTGGTTTAGTAAAGAAGAAAAAGAAATTATTCAAAAAGTTATAAAAAGTCATTATAGTTTAATGTTAATGAATAAAAAAGAAGAACTAAGAGATGAAAGATTAAGAGGTTTATATTTAACTATACTTGGAGTAATAACATTTATAGTTTATTTAGTATTATCTAGTTTAAGTATAAATCCTGCACCCATTGAAATAATGTCGTTCTTATTTTGGCTTTCTTTATGGGAAGCTTTTGATATAGAAGTATTATCTGCATCAGATATTAAAGACGAAATAAAAGATTTAGAATATTTAGCAAATATGAATATTATATATGAACTAGAACCAAAACTAGAAGAAAAGGAATAATTAAATTATTCCTTTTTATATTATATTTGAATTTTGTTTATCTAAGTATTTATCATCTTGCATTCTTGGTTTTGTATCACCTACTTTAATAGATCCATCTACTACTTCATAGTTATAATGATCTATAAAGCTTAAACAAGTTTGTTTTCTAATTTCATCTATTTGTTCTTTTTTGAATATTGTTGGTTTAACACCTGTTTCTTGGGGAACAAATTCATAAGTTCCATTTGAATTTTCATTCATAACAGGAAGTAATAAATTACCATTTTCATCTATTCTAGAATTTAATGCCATATCTACAAACATCTCAGTAAATGCACCAATTTCCATTGCAGTATCTTCAATAGACTTACCAATTTCTTGTTTTTGATAACCAACAAATGAATGTACTGTATATGATATTTGACCACTATCTTTAATAAATTTAAAACT
>OCVV011340388.1_pt1 | contig 11167 bp, 7 predicted proteins | sample 1539721 | NCBI WGS metagenome assembly OCVV01 (sample SAMN02144230, study PRJEB22623) | gut metagenome | biome: sheep rumen | host: Ovis aries | place: New Zealand | reverse complement strand
TGAAACTCAAGCAGCAGAAGTTCACGTCGTCGGTAACCGCCGTGTTGGTGGTTGAAGACCTCATAGCCGTGTTGCTCTTAGTGCTTCTTTCCACCATCTCGGTGAGCAAAAGTTTCGACGGCGGCCAGCTGGTGATGAGTCTCATCAAGCTGGTGTTTTTCCTCATTATCTGGTTTACTTTCGGCATCTTCCTTATACCCACATTCTTGCGCTGGATGCGTCACTACATGACCGAAGAGACGCTTTGCATCGTCGCCGTAGGCCTTTGTTTCGGAATGGTGGTGATGGCCTCGTATGCCGGTTTTTCGACGGCGCTTGGAGCCTTCGTGATGGGCGCTATCCTCTCCGAGACCATCGAGGCCGATGTCATCCACCGTATCATTACGCCTATCAAGAACCTGTTTTGTGCCGTCTTCTTCGTTTCGGTGGGTATGCTGGTCGACCCTCACATCCTGGTGAAATATCTTGTCCCCATCCTCATCATCGCTGCTACCGTCATTCTTTTCAAGTCAAGTGCGGCCACCGTCGGTTTCGTCCTTTCGGGCAAGAACCTCAAGACGGCTATCCATTCGGGTTTCTGTTTCTGCCAAATCGGTGAGTTCTCGTTTATTATCGCCGGACTGGGACTCTCGTTTGGTGTCATCAACCCCGACATCTATCCCATCATCGTGTCTGTTTCCATCGTCACCACTTTCGTGACGCCCTATATGATCAAAGCCGGCAACCCCTTCTACGAGTGGTTGGAACCCCGCTTGCCGCGTCGCCTCAAGGATGCGCTGGAACGCTACAGCAACTCCGCCAAACAGACCAACCAAACGGGCTCGGTGCGCACGTTCCTGAAAAAACAGTTCACATCCATCTTGCTCTACGGCACCATCAATACGGCCATATGGCTGCTCTCCATCACGCTCCTCAGGCCTTTCCTGAACTCGGTGCTCGTCAACGCCGACGGCGAACCCGCCTTTTGGGGCAACCTGATAGGCATGGCGGCAACACTCGTTATCATGATCCCGTTTGTGTGGGCTATAGCGGTGCGCAATGTCAACCGCGAGCGCATCAAACAGTTGCTCGATTCCAGCGACTACAGCCAGGCGGTGGTCATTCCCGTACTCCTGTTGCGCTATTTCCTGGCGCTCTTCTTTATTGGCTTGGTCATAGGTTCCTACATCCATCTCGCAGTGGGCTTCCTCGTCATTCTGGCTATCTTTATCGTCTTGGTGGTGCTGCTCTCCAAACGCACCATTGCTTTCTATCAACGCATTGAGAACCAGTTTATCTCCAATTTCAACTCTCGTCAGGCCCAGCAGTCGTTCAAGATTCCCACATTGCTGGAGAACAACTTCTATCTGGAGCGAGTGCCGGTGACCAACTATTCGCACTACGCTGGCCTGCAGCTGAAAGACACCAATTTCCGGGAAGACTACGGCATCAATGTGGTCTCCATTGAGCGTGCCGGTAAGGTGTACGACTTGCCGTCAAAAGATATCACCCTGCTGCCCGGCGACCGCCTGTCGGTGATGGGCAGCGAAGATCAGATTGCCCACCTACGCGCTGCGCTTGATGTGGAACCCGACATGCTTATCCACGACCATAGCGACAACGAACTCAACATCTACCGTCTGACGGTGAATGCCAACAACCCCTTTATCGGGCAGACCATTTCGGAGTCGCGTTTCAACCAACACTATCATGCCATGATTATCGCCATTGAACGCGACAACAACCAGATCCTCAATCCCCGAAGCAACACCCGGTTCCAGTCGGGCGACGTGGTATGGTTTGTGTCGCCCGAGGAACTCGATATCCACAAATTCACGAGAGAATAAGAGGCAGCCACTCTCTGCGGCGCCGTCTTTCGATAGAATAGATTATTATATTTCGATAGAACAGATCACTACATATTGAATACAGAATATTGAAACACTTTTCTTTATGATCAGAAAAAAGACAGTCTTAATAGCCTTGATGATAGTCGGCGGTCTCTGTCGGCTCGAGGCACAAAACACCCAGTCTTCCGACCGTTCATTTGAATTGTCGAAGAACCTGGAAATTTTCAGCAAACTTTACCAGACGCTTTATTATAACTACGTTGATGATGTGGACCCCGGAGCCACGCTGAAACGCGCCATCGACGCTATGCTGTCATCGCTCGACCCCTACACCGTATACTATCCTGAGTCCGAGATGGAGGATGTCAAGCTGCAGCTGCTGGGTCAGTACGGCGGCGTGGGCGCGTTGATACACCAGCAGGGCGACAAGATTTATATTTCAGAACCTTACAAAGATCTTCCTGCCGACAAGGCGGGTCTGAAAGCCGGCGACCGCATCTTGGCAGTCAACGGCGTCAGCACGGAAGGCAAGAGCAATGCCGACGTCAGCAACGCCATGCGCGGTCAGGCGGGTACGGATGTCACCCTCAAAGTGGAACGTGACGGCAAAACCATAGAGCGCGTCATCACCCGTGCCGAAATCAAGCTGCCCAATGTCCCCTACAGCGGTATGGTGATGGGCGACATAGGCTATGTCAAGTTGGACGATTTCACTCAAGATGCTGCCAAACATGTGCGCGAGGCTTTTGTCAAACTCAAAAAGGAAAATCCTAATATGAAGGGCTTTATCCTCGACCTTCGCGGCAACGGCGGCGGACTGATGAACGAGGCCGTTGACCTCGTCAATGTCTTCCTCCCCAAAGGCAAACTCATCGTCGAAACCAAGGGCAAGGTGAGCTCCAAGAACCTGAAAAGCTACACCCGTCTGGCCCCTGAGGATACCGACATTCCCGTGGCGGTGCTTATCGATGCCTACAGCGCGTCGGCTTCTGAAATCACTGCCGGCAGCCTGCAGGACCTCGACCGCGCGGTCATCATCGGCTCGCGCTCCTATGGTAAAGGATTGGTGCAGAATGTGCTGCCCCTTATTTATAACACGCAGATGAAGATTACCGTGTCGAAATATTTCATCCCCAGCGGACGCTGCATACAGGCCATCGACTATAGTCACCATGACGCCGAAGGACGTCCTGTCAAGGTGCCCGACTCGCTCAAGACGGCTTTCAAGACCGCCAACGGCCGCATCGTCTATGACGGCTTTGGAATAGAACCCGACATCGAGGTGGAGCAGCAGTACATGACGCCTATCACGGCGACATTGGTTTCGAAATTCCATATCTTCAACTATGCCAACGAGTTTGTGAAAAAACATGCCACCATCGCTTCCCCTTCGCAGTTCCAGATTACCGACGAGATCTACGACGATTTTGTCCGTTACCTCTCCGACAAGGACTACAGCTACAACACCGAGTCCGAACACCTTATCGCTACGCTGCGTGATGCCGCCAAAGAGGAGAATTATTACGATGCGCTGAAAGAACACCTCGACGCCCTCGACGCACAGCTTAAGAGCGATAAGAGCGACGACCTGCGCAAATCGCGTGCTCAAATCAGTGAGATGCTTAAATCTGAGATTTTGGTGCGCTACTATTATGCTGCAGGTCGACTCGAGGGTAGCTTGGCCACCGACCCCGACGTCATCAAGGCCGTTGAGGTGCTTCATGATAGCGCCCTGTACAACAAAACCTTAGGAAGAAAGTAGTGAAAATTCTCAACCTCTTTTTCCCTTCTGTATACGACGATGACGGCCGTGTCAACCAGCGGCTTACGGTGCATCATGCGCTCTATTTTTTGATGCTCGTCGTCCTCGTAGGCTCTCAGTCGGTGAGCAACTACATGATGAGTGCCATGCAGATACTGCTTGCCGTCAATTGGGCGTTGGAATGGGACATGCGGCGCAAGTTCCAGCGGCCCATGCAGCCCCTCCTGTGGAGCTTCCTGACCCTGTTTGGAGTGCTGCTGCTCTGGATGATCCCTACAGCACATCAGACGACGGGATGGAATGAGCTCTTCTCCAAGCTACCCCTCCTGGCCATTCCCCTGGTGGTGCTCACCTCGCGGCCGCTCTCCTCCAAGCAGCTCTCCTTCCTTGTGTTTGCCTATTGCGCCACGGTCTTCGTCGCCACGGTCATAGGTCATGTGCGCCATTATCTTATGCCAGAGTTGGAGTACCGCGACATCATACCCTTCATTTCGCATATCCGCTTCGCACTCAATGTGTGTATGGTAGTGGTCTTTATGCTGGCCTACCTCCTTGAACACACGCGTCGCCATGGTAAGGTCAGCGTCGCCGTGTCGCTCGCCTTGGTGGTCATGACGGCCTATTTTCTCCATTTCCTTTTGCTGATTCATTCCTACACGGCGCTCATCATATTGTTTGTCGTATCGCTCGTTATGCTGGTATGTTTTGGACATCGTATCGCCCACAAGGGGCTCAGACGAACCCTGTGGCTGCTCTTCAGCACTTCTACGGTGGCGATCGCTTTGCTTGTGGGCGTCTGTGTACGTGATTATTACAAACCCATATCGCTCGTCACTGAGCCTTTGGCACCCTTGACCGCCAACGGCAACCCCTATCTCCACAAGCAGAACGGCTACATCGAGAATGGCAACCTCATAGACAACTACATCTGCAATGTGGAACTCGAAAAGGAGTGGTGCAAACGCAGTTCGATGCCCCTCGACACGCTCACGCCGATGGGCTACACCGTATATCCGGCCCTGTTGCGCTACCTCAACGCCATAGGGACCACCAAAGACAGCGTCGGCATGCAGCTGCTCACCGACGACGACATCCGCGCCATCGAAGAGGGCATCGCCAACCCCGTCTATCTGCATGGCAGCAAGCTTCGCGAGATGGTTTATGTGATGCTTTTCGAGTATGAAAGCTACCGCATTTTTGGTGCCGTCAAGAATTTCTCGGTGCTGCAGCGCCTCGAACTCTGGCGCAACACGTGGAAGGTCTTCCTTCGTTCGCCTCTTTTCGGTTGCGGCACCGGTGACCTTGAACACGAATGCCTCACAGAACTCGCCAAAAGCCGTTCGCCTTTGGCCGACCACCCGCGCAATCCTCACAACCAATACCTCAGCTCGCTGGCATCGTTCGGCATTGTGGGCAGCCTTATCATCGCTGTCGCCTTTGTTTGGGGCCTCCGGATGCTGCGTCTCAGGCACAGACCCCTGTTTGTGGCTTATCTCGTCGTGCTGCTGATTTCCTTTATCAGCGAGAACACGCTATCAACCTTGGCGGGCTGCGTTTTTGCCACCACTTTCTTCTCGCTCTTAGGGCGCCGCGAGTCGGCGAAAAACCTATCCGATCATTCTTCCACACCTTAATCATCGATACCTGTGTACCAATATCATACCCTTTCCAACGGCATCAGAATCATCTTCCGACAGAACAACTCCGTAGTCACCCATTCGGGCGTTTATATCAACATCGGCTCGCGCGACGAAGACCGGCAACATCAGGGTATAGCCCACTTCATTGAGCATTCCGTCTTCAAAGGCACCCGCCGCCGCCGTTCCTACCATATCCTCAACCGCATCGACGGCGTCGGTGGCGAACTCAACGCCTTCACCACCAAGGAGGAAACCTGCATCTACGCCTCCTCGCTCTCGGTTCATCTGCAGCGTTGCCTCGAACTCTTTGCCGACATCATCTTCCATTCCACTTTTCCCGATCGTGAGATCGAGAAAGAACGTGAAGTGATCCTCGAAGAGGTCAACTCCTACAAGGACAGTCCTGCCGAACTGATCTTCGACGACTTTGAAGAGTACATCTACGGCGACCACCCGTTGGCGCATAATATCCTGGGTCCCAAACGCAACATCAAACGATTTACCCCCGACGATTTGCGCCACTTCATGGGTTCCTATTACACCACCGACCGAATGGTTATCGCCATTGTCGGCAACGCTGACTTCAAGCGCGTGGTGCACCTCTGCGAACGATACTTTGGCGAGTATCCACAACGTACCAGCGCCGCCGACCGAAGCCTGAAGCCGACACCGAGCCGCTTCGACCTCACCGTCAACCGCCATACGCACCAGATGCACCTGATGGTAGGCTGTCCCGCGCCGTCGGCTTTCGACGAAAAGAAGGTGGCCTTCTCGCTGCTCAACAATATCATAGGCGGTCCGGCGATGAATTCGCGTCTCAATGTCGCCATCCGCGAGAAGTACGGTTTCTGCTACACCGTCGAATCGCAGTATTCGCCATTCTCCGATACGGGGCTCTTCTACATCTATGCCGGTATCGATGCCGATGCCCGCGACCATTGTCTGGAATTGATTCGCAAGGAGCTGCATAAACTTTCCGATACGCTCTTGGGCGGCACACAGCTGCATGCCGCCAAACAGCAGTATGTAGGGCAGATGGCTATAAACAACGAGCTTGCTCTCAACGAGATGCAGTCTATCGGCAAGAGCTACCTGTCGTTCGACAAGGTAGATACGCTTGAAGAGATGCAAAAAGACATCGAGGCCGTCACAGCCACAGAAATAGCCGACCTCGCCAATGCCCTTTTTGCCGACGATAACATGAGTCTGCTTGTCTACAAGTAATTCAGGAAGGATGCGTCGCGCTTCATCAACTGCAGCGCTCCATCAACTGCACTCACCATCAGCAGCGCTCACCATCAGCTGCGCTCACCATCAGCTGCCTGAAGCCATACGTTTCTTGCACAGCGAGATGTATTTCACCGGACGAGAATCAGAGGGTTTCAGCTTGTGCAGATCTTCAAAGGCTTTAAGTGCTTGCTGGTAATGGCCGTCGATATAAAGCGAGATGGCCGAGTTGAACTTGTTTTCGTATTGTTTGTTCTCTTTTTCTTTTTGTTGGTCTTTCTTGGTCGGAGGAGGGGTGACCGTTTCATTGGTGCTGCTGGCAGTTTCGGATGCCGGCGTTGCTGTCGCTACGGTTGTGGCCTCTTCTTGGGCGGTAGCGGGCGTTGTTGCGCCTGTCGGCAGTATACCTGATTCTTTTGCCGCTTTTGCATTGGTAGGATTGGTGGTTTTGGCTGTTGCATCCGAAGACCTTTTGGCGCTGCTGCCTTGAGTCGGTTCGCTGCCGTCGCTGTCGCTTTTTTTCCTGTTGAATAGCGAAGTCGTTGTGCCGTCGGAAACGGCATTCTCGCTGCGGGAAAAATCATCGAACGTCTCGCTCTCCGTGCTGTCCGAAGGCTGCGACCCATTGTTGCCGCCGGCCGTTAAGGCTATCACAACCGCTATCAGCGCTACGCTGGCAATGCCGCCGATGAGCCAAGGCGTCATCTTCTTTCGGGAAGGACTGTTAGGCGCCGCGGGCTGCGACATGGCAACGTTGTATGGTTGGCCTTGAGGTTGCGAAGGGTAGGGTAGCTGTCCGAGAATCAGGGGAAATTTGTTGTAGGTATCGTTAACGGCATCAATGATTTGCACGTTGTTGAGCATGAAAAGGTATCCGCTGCTCAACTGCGCTTTGCCGATTTTGATGGGCAGCACCTTCTTGTTGAGCGACATAGCTGCAGTCACCTCCTTCTTGGTCCACTGCGAGTCGAGACCATTCTGCGAAATAAGGAAGATGAGCGTGTGGCATTGCTCCAACGCGTTGTTGATCACATCGGTATAGTCCATTCCAAGCGCAATGTCGCGCGGTGCTATCCAGCAGCGATGTCCGTGAGCTTCAAGAAAAGACACCAGCGCAGAGGCAACTTGTGCATCTTTTGAGGAGTGGCTTATAAAGATATGACTCATAACGGTTTCGTTTTAATCGTTTTGTTGGTTGCCGTTGTCGGGCCAGAGGATGATGTCGTCCTGTCGCAGCGTGATGGAGCCGCCCTGCTGCTTCATCTTGTCGCGCAGTGTTTTGGTGTACTTCAGGTTGCGCACGCTGTTGGCGATAGCTTGCGAAAGGTCGATGGCGTATATCGTAATGGCGGCGCTGCCGAAGATGCCACCCACCCAGTAGCCGAAGTTCTTGTATTCCCATAGCGGTTCCTGGTCGGCTTCACCGATGGTGGGACGGTTGGGGTTGTCGTTGTTTTTCTCATAGATGAGACCTGCCGCGGCGATGCCGGCAAAGACAAAGAAGGGCAGCGCCCTCGAAGCCACAGAGTGCGGGTCGCCCTGACGGCTGGTACCCAGACCGGGAATAAACAGCGAGGGAAGCCACGATATGGCGCCTGGCGTTTTGAATTGGATGAGCGAAACATCAACAAAAGTGTGACCCTTGTACACCTTGTGCGTGACGCCGAAGGTGTATTCGCGTTTCGACGCCAGTTGGGGACTCAGTATCATCGTGTCGCCGTCGATGGTTTTGCGAAGCGTGCGACGGGTGAAGTAGTCCTGTTCTATCTGGTCGATGTATTGGTCAAAGTCCTTGAGACTTAGCGGGCTGCGGTTGGTTATTTCTTGGGTGAAATAGTTCCATTTCAGATCCGCGTCGAGCTTTTGGTTGGTGATGACGGTGATGCCGTGTTCTTTCACCGGTTCTATACGATCAGACTTAGCCAAACGGTTCAGCCGCACTTGAAGCATCTCTTTTCTGGCGCTGATGGCGTCGCTGTTGCGCACTTTTCTGCCGGGGTCTTTGTCGTACCACATTTTCACGGTGCCAGAGGAGAGGTTTTCCTTTTCGGTGTGGAACGTGAAGTCGATGTGCATGTTTTGGGTCGACGTTTCCAAATTGCTTCTGATCTCGGCGTTCACCAACGAGTCGATGCCATCCAGTATGTAGCGGTAGCCGGCAGGGTTATAGTAGGCGTAGGGGTGCGAGTCGCCTTCCAGCCTTTCGCGGAGCACTTTTTTCAGTTGTTTCACCGAGTCGGGGTAGGCTGTAATGGGTTGCAAGGTGTCGCACAGCGACAAGGCTGTCTGCAGGTCGTTTTTCTGTTCGGCATTGGTGTAGATGAGTGGAAAGTAGTATTGGTCCGCTCTTTCCACGATGCTTTTTCTTGTGACTTTCAGAAGGGATTCGTTGGGAAGAAAACGCGGGTCGATGTTGTCGAGCGTTTGCAGCGCCGCCGTAAAGGAATGGTATTCAGCCATGATATTGGCTTTTTTGATTTTGTCCTCTGCTTCAAGTGTCATCGCTTCGCGTTGTTCGTTGGCGTATGCCTCGCGTTCTTCCTCGTAGCGGATTCGGAGCTTTAGTATTCCATCATTCTCGCTGTAGTTGACGTCGCAGTTTTCCATGCTTGTGGTGTCGATGCCGCGGAAAAAGCGTTTTTGGCGGTCTTCGCGGTATAGCTTGTGCTGCCTGAAAGTGCTGTCGAGCGAACATCTTCCTACGGAAGGATGGATGTCCTCGACCATGTTGCTCAGCTTATTGCGGGACGAGGGGAATTTGTCTTTGGAGAAGTAGACCCTGACGATGGCATGCTGGTTGCTGACGTTGTTGAAGTCGGTGCGCGTATAGTGGAGCACAATGTCGTTGATGGTGTCGGTGTAGTCGGTGTTGCGGTCGCCGATCAAGGCCATCTGGTAGCCTCTTTCTTCCATGAAGAGGACCATCTGGTCCAGGTTCATGCGAAGCAGTTTTTGCAGGTCGTTGACTTCTAAGCAACTTTCAACGGATATGTTGTCATCGGTTTCTTCTTGCGCTTTCAAGGACGTTGAGAAAGACACAAAGAAACATAATAGTGTGATAATGATGCAATAGTGGTGTTTTTTATGCTGCATTTTTTGTGATGTTGAATTTGCAAAGTTACACTTTTTTTTTAAATGGAGGATAAATGGCTCCATTAGAGTGACTCGCCGTTAAAAAGTTAAAGTTAACGTTAAGGTTAACGTTTTCGTTTTCGTTAACGTCAAATCAGCCGTTAGTCGTTGGCGGGTTCGGTAATGAAATTGAAGCGGTAGTATTTTTTGCGGATGCAGATGAGGCGGATGATCCAAATCAGGAAGAAGGCGTCGGAAATGATGCGGTAGAGCGGCGGGAAGGTGACGAAAAGCGAGACGATCCAGGCGATGAGGTCGATGTCGAAGAGTATGTTCCACAGCTTCTCGCGGTCGTGGAACACGATGGTGGCCTCTTGGGGGCGGGAGGGAGTGAATGTCGACGTAGGGGAGGGGTGTTGGATGGGCGATGCAGCATGACGGTGGATGGAGGAAGCAGCGGATCGCGGCATAGTGAACGTGTATGTGCCGGAGACCGAGAGATCGATGCTGCGCTGGCTACGCCCAAGGGGGATGCGGCCGCCGCATTGCACACGGACGTTGTGAACTCCTGGCGGAACATCGATATCCAAGGTATCGCTACGCATAACCCCGGCGAAGAGGTCGTCGATGAAGACGAGATGCGGCAGCCGGGGTTCGTAGAATGATCGTTTGTGACGGATGGTCAACATGGGGGAGGGGAGATGCGAGGTTGAAGTGTGAGTCGTCGGAGTCGGACTTCAGAGGGTGCTGGTTTCGATGTTCCAGACAAAGGCGCGGATACCGACTTCCTCGTTGCGTTTGTCGAGCTTGCGCACTGCGGTGAGAAGCTCTTCAACTTTGTCGTCGTCGATGACGGTGAGGATGGCGTTGTTCATTTCCGGCCATGCGTGGGTGCCGCGGTGGGGGTCACCGTTGAGGTGACCCCTTCCTTGGACGTTCTCCCAAAAGGTGAAGCCCCGTATCTGCAAGGTGTCGAGCATGTATTCCACGCGTTCGTTGTTGGCTTGGTTGTATACTATGAGTACAGATTTCATGTTGTTTTTGTTTTTAATTCGAGTAATTCGCAAAATTCGCCGTTAAGCAAAAATAAGTTGATACAATCAGACAGATAGAATAGAGAAGTAAACACCTTATTTTTTAACCGTTACTTTCGTTAACGTTAATCCTTCTCGTCGAGCTGGATGTTCATGAAGACGAACTTGCGGCGTTCGCGTTCCTTCTTCTCTATTTCGCCCTTGCGGTTGAAGATAGCGTAGAGGATCGGCACGACGATGAGCGTGACGAAGGTGGAGACGGTGAGACCGCCGATGACGACGATGCCGAGCGTGGTCCAGAGTTCGGAGCCTTCGCTGGTCGATGTGGCCATAGGTATCATACCGAGGATGGTGGTGAACGCCGTCATGAGCACCGGGCGCAGACGGCTCTTGCCGCTGAGCGCGATGGCTTCGTAGAGGTCGGTGCCGCGTTCGCGGAGCAGGTTGATGTAGTCGACCAGGACGATACCGTTTTTGACGACGATACCGATGAGGAGGACGATACCGAGCATACCCACCATATCAAGGTTTTCGCCGGTAATCAGGAGCGCCAGCACCACGCCGCTGAGGGCGAAAGGTATGGCGAACATGATGATGAACGGC
>OCVV011253522.1_pt1 | contig 11171 bp, 15 predicted proteins | sample 1539721 | NCBI WGS metagenome assembly OCVV01 (sample SAMN02144230, study PRJEB22623) | gut metagenome | biome: sheep rumen | host: Ovis aries | place: New Zealand | reverse complement strand
ATACCAGCGTTCAACTGTCTTAACCCAGGCTTTGGGGTCAACGATTTTATTTTTTCCACCGCCGCCTCCACCGCCGCCACCGGCGCCGGCAAGATCGGATACAGAAGCGCCAAGTAAAGATTCCCACATTGCGCGTAGCTATTTTAATGTAGCTAATGCCGCAGAAGCGCTAGCCATTGCTGGACCACCATCTACATTACCAGTAGCAAATGAAACGGCATTGCGCTCATTAGTGACGGCACGACCGCGCCCGTGAGACATACCTTTTGTTAATAAAGATTCGGTCTATAAATGATTAAATACAATTGCGTCATCTGCCAAGTTAACCATTTCTGGACCATTCTAACCAGCAACAAAATAATGCCCTTTAGAAACTACAAGTTCTGGGCCAAGCTCACCCATAAGAGTACCTTTGGCTCTAGATAGAGTTGTAGTATTTCTTAATCCAGGGCCACCACCCAAATTACCTGTTGATCCAGTTGAGCCAGAAACACTAGCCTGAACAGTAACTTTATATGGACCGCCGTCAACTAAATTTTTTAATGCCGTTTTTATATTATTAATGACACTAGCAGCACTGCTATTAGCAACAATATTAATAGAAGCTTTCATCCTATTAACTGTATCAGTAGCTTCTTTACCAGCATCAATAACATCGTCAGCATCGCCTTCAATTTTTTGAGTAGCCGGTTCTTTAGTTGCTTCAGCTTTAGCACTTTCTACTTCTGCCATCATATCAGAAGTATCCGTGGTTGTAATAACATTAATTTCAGTAGTGCCGGTTTCTATTTCAACCGTTTCAGTAGGGGAATTAGGTGTATTTAAAGAATTTAATTGTGAAGCAAGAGTAGCGTAGTCAAAACTCGCTAAAGTTGTTAATGCTGTATAAATCTATTCTAGAGCCGCAGCAAAAGCGCCTATATTTTCAGTTGATATTTCAGCTAAACCTTGAATAGAAGTAATCCAATCTAAAGAAGTATCATTTTCACTATTAAGTTGATTAAGACTTAATATTTGGTTAACAACTTCTGTTAAAGTTTCGGTATCGGAAAATTTTAAATTTTTCCCAATTTCTGATAATGACGATAGATTACTTAAATCAACTGATGATAATGATTTACCTTCTTCTCTTAACTTCTTTACATAATCTATAACCTATTTTCCAAAAGTAGTGTCTATATCGACAACCTAACTTCCATAAGCATTAAATGCTTGACTAGTTAATGCCGATTGTATTTCTTTATTATTTTTACCAGCAAGCTAACCAGAAATATCTACAGCTTTTTGATCAAGATCTGAAATTCCATTAGATACAGTAGGAGCTACAAAAAATTTACTGTTTGTTTCTTTCCATAGTTTCCAGGCTTTATCTAGAGAATCAGTTAATAATTCAATTTGAGTCTATGGTACATCCTGTGCATCCAAGAATGCCTATATTGAATTTGTATCATTTTCAAATAATAATTTAGCTGGTATATCTATAGAATCAGTAACAGTTACTTCTCCATCTGCATTAACTTCTTGCCATTCTAAATGATAAGTATCTGCCGTAATAGAAGCAGTTTTAGCAGTAGCATTAACATTGTCACCAGCGCTGATGTTACTTAAATCAGTAACTTTCTTTTCACCAGTAACTGTACTAATAACTAATTGTTCAGTTGTTGCCGTAGCACTATCAAATTTTAAAGTAACTGTTTTATTATATTTAGGCTCTTTACCGTCTTCTAATCCAACTGTTAAATTACTTAATTCACCAACACCACTACCAGCGGGAATTATATAGCTTTGAATAAAATCTAGAATTTTCTAATTATCTGGAGTACCAGTAAAGTCAAGTAATAGTTTAGAAAGTATACCAGTTACAGACTAAGTGTCAGGAATTGTAATTGTATTCCCATTAGCCAATGTAATAGTACCGGCAACACCATTTACATTAGTACCATTTAAAACTAAATCACCAGATAATAAGGCATTAACCACATCAGAAATTTTTAACGCGTTATTATCAATATTAATTTCGCCCTACTAAATATCAGTACTCCCATCAGAATTTAACAATAAACTTGCTAATAGTACACCAACAGCTTTAGAGTAATTAATGTCCTCTAAATTAACTTGTTCAGATTCAGGCGTTCCATTAAAAATTGCCTCTATAGTCTAAAGTGCCGCATTTAATTTTTCATAAGTAATTGGCTCCAATTTTACCTCAGAAGAATCTGGTTTTCCTTTAAATACCGCTTTAATTGTAGTAATTGCGGCATTTAATGTTTCATAAGGAATAGGACTTAATTCACCCTAAACATCTGGAACAATACTATCTACATTAACTTCAAGTGTGCTAGCGATAGCAGTTACCTTATTCAATGGTTCTGATAAGCTAATTTCTCCGCTATCACTAATATTAGCCAAGACAATTTTATCGGGTGTAATAGTAATAGTTCCGCTTTCTATATTAATTGTCTAAGAAGCATCTTTAGTTAATGTTGCGTCCTTTTCAGCTGTTTTATTATAATTAGTAATTGCGTCACTTAGATTGTCTGCCGCAACGCCGTCAACGACATATTTACCTTCAACATCTTTATATTCAATTTTTATTTCCTTATCTTTAATTTTAACAGTTATCGCGCCAGTCTTATCATCATAAGTTAATTCATCATAATTACCTATTAATTTTTCAGCTTCAAGATAGGTTAAAAAGCTTTTCTAATTATATTCTTTTCCCTATAAATCGGTATAAACTACTTCATCTTCTGATTTTACATTTACACGATACTAAATACCAGTAGAGGTTGTTACTGTAATTATTTCTTGCCCCTAGTCTTGTGTAAGAGTAATCTTGTCACTACTAGTTTTAGAAGATTGTTTAAGTTCTAAATACTTTTCTAAAGTTGCCTAGGAGTATTCTTTACCATCAACAAAATAAATTGTTTCGCCATTTTCGCTTACTTTCTTTTCATACTATACACCAGTATCAGTCATTACTGTAATTTTATCATCAACAATAGTAACTGATATATTTTCAGACTTACCTTTTTCTTCTAAGAAAGCTTCAAAGGCTTCTTTGCTATATTTTTTTCCATCGCTTTCATAATATTGTGAATCATCGTCATTAAAAATATGATGATACTCAATACCATTAGTGATAGCAACGGTTGCATGCCCCCCTTTAAAATAGTAAGTAAAGGAGCCAGCTCCCTCTGCAAATTCACTCATCCATTTTTGAATTTCAGCTTCTACTTTTTCTGGTGTCCCTGTACTAGTCGCTCCATGATATTCAGCAGTATATAACTTATCAGAAAGTCTATTCATATATACTACTTCGGTTGAACCAGAAATTTTTAGCGTCTTTACTTCAGGATTAAAAGTGCTATCAAGATCAGAAGAGTCAGATTGCTTCTTTATGTATTCTAATAACGCAGTATTAGCAGCTTCCTGTGAATCATAAGAACCTACAAGTGTATTACCATAATAAGCCTCGTGTTTACCATTTTTCTATTCAACTTTTCCATGCTCTTCTAACTAGGATAATATATTTAAAGCAGTTTTAAATTCAATACCAGGCATTTGTTTAAATAACGCTTCTAAACTTTTTCCTAATTTTTCATTTTGCTTTTTAATATCATTAACTAATGTTGTTCTTTCAGCACCTTGTATATTCTTTTCATACGCTTCATTAATCTTCTTAACCAATTGTGGCGTCATTGAAGAAGCATTAATATTTAAATTACTAAAAATACCTTCTCCAATGTTAATTTCTTTAGCATCAGAAAATGTAGCATTAAGTAGCGTTTGTAAATCTGCCGCAAAATTAGTAAAATCATAATCAGGATCAGATAACCACTGACTAAAGGTAGAAAAGAAATTAAATACCTTATTAGCGCCTTCTTGACCGCTGTTAGCTAATTCAGTTAATTTGGCACCAAGACTTTTTCCATCAATTTTAACGTTGGAAAACTTCTAAATCCAGCTTAAAAAATAATTAGCTTTTTCAATACCCTCAGCATTAAATAGTTCAGAAGGATCAAAAACATTGTCTTCATTAAAATCAAAATTTAAATCTGCCGCAGAATCACCAATACTTTGCATTGTAACAATAGCTTCTAGCATTGCTATTGCACCATCAAGCATTTTAATTTGTGATTTCGCGAATTCTTTCATACCTTTATCAACGCCACTAGATAGTGAGTTAGCTCCGCCTAAAATATCTAATCCTACAGCTTGTAAGCTAACTTTTAAATCACCAGTATCAATAGTGGTTAAAGATTCTGCACCCTTCTAAATTAATGCCGCAGTTTTCTCCATTGAACCATCTAATGTAATACCAGCAACTTCAATTGGGCCTCCTAATTTCGCAAGATCGCCCAACTCTGTAGCAATGTTATAGAAGTCTTTATAATCAATAAATCCTTCAACCCATTGTTTCTTTCCTTTTCGTCCAGTTACTTTTACTCCATCGGCAATAGTTTTCATCATTTTCTACATGCCGCTATAGAAGTTTAATGGATTATTTTGACTTCCGGGAATATCATTTGACATAAAATCAAAAGATTTATCTTCCTATGTAGCAGAACGTACGGCGAGGATTTCTTTAGCTACAGATAATTCCGCTTTATACTCATCTAATCTATCATTGCTTATATTTGAATCTGCCTTGTTAATTGCATCTTGTAAGTCTTTAATACGCCCAGTAATACTAGCAACAGACCCATATAATTCATTACTTTCAGTCATAGAATCCATTAAGTTTTTAAATGTAGTCTATGCCGCTAAACTATTAATTTCACGAATTTTAGCATATAAAGCAATGGCCGATTTTTCAGATAATTTTAATCCTTCTGCAGTTGCAGTAAAATTGAGTTTAAGGTCAGTAATACCTAGTGCCTCAATTTGAGCCTATAAACTATCTCGATCCGCCGCAGAGAGAGCGCCCTTTAAAGCATTATTAATGAGTTTATTTAAATCTGAAAAGAAGGTATTTATGCTATCTTGAATTATTGAACTATAATTTTCAACATTAATAATTTCAGATGGAAGCTATTGTAAATTAACAATATATTTTCCTAATTTTTGGTTCCAATTCTTTGTTAAATCAGATAAATTAATGTCATATTGTTTGGCGAGCTCATTTAAATCCTCTAAACTTGCCGCAAATTTATCAGAGCTAATAAACTATAGCTTCTTTAAATTTTCAGGATTAATACGGTCTTTATCTTTTTTAATAGCCTATGCTAACCAATCATTAGTTTCGTCAACGGAGGCACCAGCAAATTTAGCATACTAGGTAATAAAACTTTCATAACCACTCTTTAAAGCTGTTTGCAATTCAGCTTTATGCCCTTCGTCATTAATTATTCCAGTGTAATCATCTAAATGAATATTTTCTATTCCTTTTGATAAGACATCAGAAATTAGGGTGTTATAAGATTTATACAATGAATCTAATAATGTTCGCTATTCAGTATTTTTTCCATAATGAAAGTTTGTATCAAAATCAATTCCTTTTGTTAATAAATCATTAATATTTTTAAATACTGATTCATAAACAGGCTTACCGGCATCATTTAATTGGTTTGGATTAAAATAATTGCCCTATTCCCAATTCCAAGCTTGAGCTAGCTATCTTGCTGCGTTTATGTTATACCATTCAAATTTCTCTTTATTTATTTTAACCTAGTCTACTGCCGCTTTTAGTTTGGTGTCCCAGCCTTCACTCTTGATGTCAACACCAAAAGAACTCTAAATATATTGCTATAAATCAATATTAGTAGGATCCAAAGTATTATTTAATAATCCTTCAGCTTTCTATATAGCTTCATCCCATCTTGTTGTACTAATATTATTAGTCTTAATTAATTGCTACCAATAATTATTAAAAGCTTGCGCGGTTAAAATTAATTTATCTCCACTTGTCTAAAAATCAGAAGTTGAAATTGTTATTCCTAAATTTTGTGCCTATGTAATTAATTCATCTACTTCTTGTAAAGATAAACCACTTTTTAATGCTTTATTTAAATTTTCACTCGTACTTTTCTAAGCAGTTAAAAACTCTGAAGTAGCAGACTATATAGAAAGATTAATATTAGAATGAATACTTTTATTTAAATTATCTAATCCATCAAGTATTTTGTTTTTCTACTCTTCATCTTCAAAAGTCATTGCTTCTACAGCAGCGCGTGTTTTTTGAATTCCTTCATTAGTTGTAATACCATTTTTCCTAACTAAATCTGAAATATTATTCTAAATAAAGTTATCTTCTACTGCTTCTATTGCTTCAAATAATGCAAGACCTTTTTGTGCAATTTCAGCCCCTGTATCGGTATATCCTGCAGCATCGAACTTTGCAACTTGTTTAGCCAAATCAGTTAAAAAAGCGGATTCATCCGTTACTAGCTAATGATCAGCAAGTTTTAATCCAGCAACTTCAGTTTTTATTCTTGAAATACCTTGAGTGTTTTTTTGCTATCCTAAATAATTATCTAAATTAGTATATAAATCTGCAGAAAGCTAATTATAATAATTAACAAGCATGAGTTCAAATTCGTCTGAGAAAGAAGAATATTCACCAAAATATTTAATTATATCTGCTGCATTATAACTACTACTATCAGATAACATTTTATCTAAGACTTGTGTTAATTCTTCACCATTTTCAGTATATCTACCCATTAAAGAATTATATAATTGATTAGCAGTAGAAATTGAATTTTCAACGGCCTCTTTTCCTGCAGCTGAATTTATAAAATCAGTCCAAGTTGATTTTTCTGGTACCGCCTATTCTATTGCTGATGATACTACGCTCATTAAAGAGGAACTATTTTCTATATAATTCTTTCCAGTTCCTCGTAATGACTAATATGCAGCAGCAACGGCCATGCCATTAGATTTAAAAGCTTCATCTAATTTGCTTAACTCGGAATAAAACTTTTCCCATTCTTCTATAATAGTTGAAAAACCATCCAATTTTTCTACATTTATTCCAGCAGCTTCCATGTCCTTAACATTACTTTTATACTTGTCATAAATGTTATTATAAGCTTCTACCATCTATGTAAAATAAGCTTTTCCTTCTGTGCTTGTTTTATCAGACTAATTAAAGGCTGAAGCAGCTGCAGCGAATTGATCCAATTCTCCTAAACTAGTACTTAATAAACTATTCTAATAAGCATCATATACTGATTGCAATTCTTCAGTATTTTCTAATTTGAAATTCTTCTAAAGATCAATGAACTTTTCCATTGATTTTTGGTCATAACTTTCGCCTAAATATTTTATATAACGATCTGTCACTCTTTTAATGTAATCTTCAAGAGTTTCATTTATTATTGGAGTAGTTGTTTCTATTGTGCTTAAAAGACTCTATTGCGCTCCTATATTGTTTGCTGTCAATCCATTTAATGCCTTAGAAAAGGTACTAGTAAAATTAGAATCTATACTGGGTATATCTATATCTTCTTTTGTACTAAGTTCTTTCTTTATTTCCTAAGGAGTCATAGAAGCAATTCCGACTGGTGTGCTTGAAGCTTTTTCAGTCTATGCTTTAATTTTTTCTTTTGCAGCATCATATTCTTTCATTGCTGCTTCATATGTTGCTTTTGCACTTTCTTTTCGTGCATTTGCTAATAAATGCTCTTGCGCAGCAGCATTTAAAATAACATTACCAGCTTCATCAAATCCGCCAATCAATGCCGGAAAAGTATCAACTAAATCATTAACAGCTGACTAATATTCCTCTGCAGCTTCAGTACTTTCATAGCGTTTTTTCTCTAGTTCATTAATTTTCTTAATTCCATTATCCAAAGTACGATATTCAGCTTTCGCTTTTTTTGCTTCATTACTTAATTGCTCAGCTTCTTTATTAAGACGTTCTAATTTTTCAGTGGGAGATTCAATAGCAATGCCTATACCATTAAAAATATTCATTACTCCTGTAAGTAATGGTAATAATGCAGTAACATCTCCAGCTATTAGCCGTGCACCTGCCCCAATTGTTTGAATTGTTCCGCCCACAGTTGTAAATACGCCAGAAGAAATTCTACCGGCCTCAGTAGTTTTATCAAGCGCCAAACCTAAAGTAGTAAAAGCGGTAGCAACGGCATTTAAACCAACTGTCCATTTGGAATGTTTGTCAGCAATTCCATTCTTAAATTGTTCTACTAAACTAGCTTTTTTTGTTTTAGCATTCTCTTTAGTTGCATCAGCATTCTATTTTTCTGCTTGTGTACTTTCTCGAAGTAAACCATTGTATTTTTCAATTGAAGCATTGACTTGTTCAACCGCCTACTAAAACTATCCGGTTGCCGCAGCATTCTAATATGCTTCCTATGACATCATGCCATTATCTAAATATTTTTTCGCAGTATCTGCCCAATTTACCTAAGAAAATAATGGCTAACCATTACTTGCAATGAAACTAGATTTTTTCTATGCATCTTGTTTTGTAGACTAATAAAGTGCCTACTAGGCTGTATTTAATGGATTAACTGTATTAGTAGCCTGCTACTAATCAATAGATAAAGCAGCCTTAATTGCTGCCTAAACTGCTGGCGCGCCAGCTTCAATCTAACTTTTAATTGAACTCATTAAAGTAGAGCCAATCTTTTCTCCGGAAGAAGAAGCGGTCTAAGCAGTATTATTTAATGCCGAAGTCCATATTTTTGCAATACCAGAAATAGCGGTTGATAATACAGTTCTAATTAAAGTAACAATGTTTGCAATACCAGCAATAGCTCCTATTGGAATTGTATTAAATAACTTTGGCAGCCCATTTAATGTATCAATTACACTTCTAGTACTATCTAATAACCCCTTCCAGACATCCTCTGCATGAACAGTCGTGTAGAACTGCTAATAAGCAACTCTTACCTGTTCTGTTTTTGCTTCAATAGAGTCCAATGCTTTCAAAGCTTGTAATGTACCAGTATCTTCACTGTTCATCGCAACATCCAAATTAGACTTTAGCATATCAACGTTGCTAACTAATGCTAAGAAACGAGACTGTTGTCTATTGCCAGCAAACTGCGTAGCAATATATCTCTATTGCGTACTATCAAGTTCATTCCACTTTTCGCCTAATTCTATAATAACATCAGTAAAATTACGGAACTAACCATCCACAGTCTTCATTGAAATTCCAACAGACTACAAAGCAGCATCAACACGGTTAAATGCCATTGCTTCACCATTTTCATCTACCAACTTCGTTGGATCCTTTGTTAATTCACCATAACGAGAAGCAATAGATTTCATAGCAGAACCAATATTTGTCGCAGATTCACGAGTAACTGCTACCATTGTACCAATCATTGCAGATGCTTCTTCAAATGTAGCCCCGACACCTTCCATGGAAGATGCTGTTTTACTCATAGCAACAGCAAGTTCTTCCTGAGACACAGCAGTGTTAGCTGCCAAAGCAGAATAAACATCTACTACACGTGAGGCGTCCGACATTTCAATCTTAAAGCCACGTAATGCTGTAGTCATATAGTCAGTTGTAGTGGCATAGTCCAAGCCAGAAATTTTGGCTAACTTCAACGTTTCATTCGTTAAAGTCATTACATCGGCAGTTTCCAAGCCTTGCTGATAGTAGATTTGAGAAACTTCATAAGCACCTTTAATAGATACACCATAACTTTGTGCCATCTTGCTATAAGCATCAACCTAATTCCACAAATCTCCAGTTGACATATCAGTAACAATTGAAATACCATTCATAACAGTATCCAATTCACGAATATGGTCTATAGCACCACGAATTGCATTACGAGTTAAATTGAGAACTTGACTAAAGCCCATAAAATTAACAACGGCAGATTTCATTTGGCTAAATGACTGCTGCACACGTTGCATTCTTAAGAAATCGGCATTAGTGGCATTTAATGTTCCTCTTAATTGATCTAAAGCAGATTGCATCTAATGCGCGGCGCTTTGAAAATCCTAATTTCCACGAGCAGCTCGCGCCGTAGAATTTTTAAAATCCTCAATCTGCGTTGTAGCTATCGCGGTTTTAACTGATAAGCTACCTTGTAAATTTGCTAATTCATCAACTTTCTAGCCCATCGCGTTCACAGCTGCTACACCAGAAGCAGCCTTCATTGCTATTTCTGCAACTTCTGTTGATTTCTAAGCATTAGTTTCGTGCGTTTCATTAGCTTTTTTTAATGCATCTTCTTTAAAGCCTCTGAATAACTCTATTACCTACTATCCTTGCTTTTCTTTAATCTATCCTAGCTATTCATTGGTTAAAGTAAAATTCTCTTTTACCCATTCATAAAACGGTGCCGCTTGTCCACTTTTAAATTCAAATTCACCTGGCTTCTAACTAGGCTAAAAGAATTTTTCAAAATTTTCTTTACCAATTCCTGCCTCACTTAATGGATCAGCTTCTTTAAAAACTTTTTCAGTAAATGATGCTGCTTTATCCTATTTCTAAAAATCATTCGCAGCTTCCTAGGCTTTCTACAATTCATTCTATAATTCAGTATTCTTTTTTCGTACTACTTTTAAGAGTTCATCAAAGGTTCTAGTCGCCGCATTAGGATCAATCTTAATAATATCTTGCCAAACATTATCTTTTTGTAGTTCTGCTTTTGCATTTGCTTTAAAACTTTTTATCTAATTCTAAATATCTGCTAACTACTAATTTAAAACATCAAAAGTCGCTTGCTACTCTGGAGTTAACTATATATCAGAAAACTTCAAACGTGACATAGTCAAACTTGCCTTACTTAATGCTTCATCAATTTTATCTATACTTTTTTCCGCCTAAGTAAACTATGCCTCAGAAGTAAAAGGTTTAGACATCGTTACTGCTAGCCTATCTGCTTCGCGTTCCATAGTACGAAGAATTCCCTATAAAGATTCCCAGTTTTTTGAATTTGGCTTCAAGTTGGCAATAGCATTTTTTACCGCGGTAATAGAACTCTAAACAACTTCAAGCGATACCGGAACTTTTATTCCTTCCATACCAATTCACTCTCCTTTTATCCCTTAAAATAAAAAAAGAGCCACTTTCCATAAAGAAAGTGGCTTTATATATCAGCATCCAAGTCTTCACCCAAATGCTAAATTTCAACTATTAAATCTTTATCGTCACCGACAGTCTCCGGCAACCCTATTATATCAAACGCGGACACCGTTGGATCAGCCCTTTCTCCCAATCGTAAGTTAATATC
>OCVV011228200.1_pt1 | contig 11171 bp, 6 predicted proteins | sample 1539721 | NCBI WGS metagenome assembly OCVV01 (sample SAMN02144230, study PRJEB22623) | gut metagenome | biome: sheep rumen | host: Ovis aries | place: New Zealand | reverse complement strand
TTGCCGTCGCATTTGAGATGCACTGTCAAAGCAAGGTCGGACGAGGCCTCGAGAAACTACGGCACTTTCTGCAAGAATAATCCGTTTATTTCCCCGGAATAATCCGTTCTTTCTCACCGACCAAACCGCGACACAGCGATCCTTGACAAGAGGCGAAAAACTGGCGATTAAGACGGCACAATACATTTTTCTAATATAAATAATCCTGATTTCTTACACATTTCCAAGTTAGTAATGATATAAAAATAACATTTTTCCAAGATTTAAAAAGTGCGTTTTCGATAATTTATAGGGCAATGATATAGGAGTAGACCCAAAAGGGGCAGCTATCCCAAATCCTGGGTTGCCCCCGTGATCCGTTAGCGCAAATGGTATGGCACTCCCGTCTCTTCTATAGTGGAATACACGCCTAATAATATTTCTTCACCTTAACCGGATTGGAATCAAAACATTATATATACTGCATATTGACGGGTTTCCTGCATAGTCATACCACTCATACATATTTTTTTCTTCATCATAATGATATTTAAAATCATGCTCCTTCAACAAGTGATACTCATTCATAAAGTCAAAATCTTCTCCGTCAACGACGCAGCGGTATACACTGAATCGATAGCCTATCAAATGAACATACCAACTGACATAGTGCTCTTCCGTATTCCCAAAAATCAGCGGGCTTTTAAATCTTATCGTATAAACATCATCATAGTACCTCGGCTCATGGTCATATCTTGCCGTTACATTAAAATCGTGCAGAAGCAAGTGCAACGCTGTACCAGTCGTATCGTCTGCCTCATCAGGATAGGAGCAATCTACCCAGCCGGCATAGGCAAAGCCCATATTCGACTTGTCAATCTCACCGATAGAAGAAGTCATAGCTCCGTCGCTTTCTCTTGTGCAGGTTATCTGAATAGTATCCAAATTGACACTCTTAAACCCTTCTCCATCAAACTTCAGCAAATTCATAGAGTCAACGGCATTTGCACCATATCCTGTTTCAAATCTAATGACCATATGAATTTGCTCTGGAAATCCTTCACTAGTTTCGTCACCACTATCACTGCATGCCATGACTATACCTGTCAAGGTCATTATCGTCAACCATTGAGCCAAGTTCTTCCTTTTCATTTTTCAATATTTTATCAATGTTCATTCACAAACCAATATGCGGTTAAAAACTGCACAAAGAAGTCAATATTTATAGTTTTATATTATTTAGTAAATGTCGCTGTTTCGAGACAATACTGGTAATTGGTTCGAGTTTGAGCATTGTCGTTATACACTCTCTGGCTTGTATCAAGCACATTACTTAGGGTATAACCATCTATATAAATGATAGGTATACGCATGGGAGCCTTGCCTTTTCCTGGAATGTTGGGATTTTGGTCAATAATGCTTGTTCCAAGAACGATCTGCTCTCTCTTAGCATGGGCAGGATTACTGCTCAATGCCAGAAAACACATTAATAATAATACTACTTTTTTCATTACTTGTTTATTTAAATTATACATATATGCCATCAAACTAACTGAAAGCGGGTGTAAAGGTACAATGTTATAGATAAACAAGCAAAAGAATTCGGAATTCAGAATTTACTCAGAATTTACCTATTTGTAGATGTCTAATAATCAGGCGATTGCAAAAAGATCAATCCAAGTCACGAACAATCTTGTCAAAGAAGATTCTTCAACAATTTGTCGAATTCTTTAGAATTACTATCCTCGCCAAACAGCTTCTTCGACATATTATTACGAATCTTAGTGACAGATGAAGGAGAAAGATTAAGCATATAGGCTATTGTCTTGGGAGCAAAGTCAAGTCGCCGCAATATACATATTTTAAATTCATTATTATTCAGATTGTGCTTTTTGGAAGAAATGACATTATAGAAATGAGGTAATGTCTCAATAACCAATTTGTTCAGCTCTTGCCATTCGCCGTCTGCAAGCACATCACCACGGTCTGCCTTTTTCTTAATTGATTCATACACTGAAGAATTTTTTAGCACGTCTTCAGCAGAAATATTTTGTTCCTTATACCTATTCTTATATGAATCTATCTCTTGTAACAATTGTTCCACTTCTTTTTCTTTCTCTTCAATCAATAAATTCAATTCACGCTCATGAACACGCATCTGCTCCAGGTTTGAGACAACATCTGCAAATTCTTCCCTGTGCGAACGGAGTCTATTGAGTTCTGTCTGAACCTTAGCAAGACTTGCAACGCTCTTATCATATTTAACATGCTCATCATGCCGTTTCTTCTTTTCTCTTCTTATAATGTAGATAGACAGAATAACTAATAGTAATAATCCTACGCAAATATTCCAAATAGTACCATTTTCTTGCTCTGTCTTTTCTCTTTTGTCTCTTTCTTGCTGGGCTATCTCCTGATGGCGGGAATAGTCGTAGAGAGCCTGCATCTGTTCAACTTTATCTGTTGCCATTTGGGCATAGACAGAGTCATTCATAGCATAGCTATAGAGAGCGTATTTCGCAGCGGAGTCGGGTTTGTGAGTCTTCTGGAACAACAGTGCCAAGCCTCTTGAACCAGCATTCTGGTTGTTGAAGTCCTTGCCGTCACGCAGTTCCTTCCTGAAATAGAACTCTGCTGAATCAAGATGATTGCGGAATAGATACCAAAGTCCCTTTGGATAGTAGTAGGTTTCCCTGCCTTTTTCAATATTGCCCTGTTTGTCAAAATAGCCAGAACTCAATTCGTATTGGTCCATATATTGCTTGGCTTTTATTAGTTCACCTTTTTCTACTAAGCCACGAATAATACCTCCTAATATTGCAGCCGATATATCTTCATAGCCATGTAGATGAGCTAAGGCCGACGCTTGTTCTGCGATATATATTGCCGAATCAAGCTTTGATAAATTATAGTAAGGAGAAATTTTTCCTGCCATACTTAAGATTGCATTTAGCGTGTCTTTTCCTCTGAAACCATATTCAATTGACTTATCATCACATTGCAGACTTTGCTCCATCAGATTCTGATAATAGAATATTTCACCCATTTGACCGTAGACACGGCTGAGTTGACGGAAGTCACAGTCAGCAGCAGTAGTATCTGCGCGTTCAGAAGCCTTAAGAAAAGAGCTGAGGGCCATAGGGGCCTCTTTAATGTCATAATAGGCACGGCCAAGGAGATAGTAGGCCAGCATCTGCTCGTTAGGAGTTCCGTTGTCGTCGAAATAGTCTGCAAGGGCTTTTGCCTCATCCGTTGAGCGGAAAATGGTGTCGAGTTTATTGTAGGCATTCTGACGATAGAGGCGGCACAGCATGCGCGAATGCCGGTCTAATCGCAGTTCGCCACTCTCCAGGCTGTCGAGCAAGATGAGCGCAGAGTCGGAGCGCCCATTGGCTATCAGCCCACTGACATCAGCCAATGCCGCCGTCACGCCCTTGTCTTCACAGCCCGCCAACAGGTGAACCAGTACAGACATCATCAGATATATAAACAGTCGCCTCATCTCAAAACTTCTGCAAAAATACAACATTATTTTGATATAGCCATACTTTTAATACAAAAAGGCATAAAAGGACTTTCGGAACTTACGTTTCGTTGGTAGTGAAACGTAACTTCATTGAGGACGATCAGTAACATCATTCCCAACGAGGTTACTCCTAACCCACCAAAAGCCCTTTATACATTGAGCTTGCCTGCATTTAGGTTAGGAGTTGGCTGTTTTGTAATAAAGCAGTTAAATACATCATGATGAAAAAGATTTTCGGGAAAACCTTTGGCGGTTTGAGAATTTATTCGTACCTTTGCAGCCGAATTAAAAGACAGGGGCATAGCCCAGTTGGTTTAGAGCGCTGCAGTCACATTGCAGAGGTCCCCGGTTCGAGCCCGGGTGTCCCTACAGAAAATCCTCGCCGAATGGCGAGGATTTCTTTTTATTGTATCACGACCTTGCGGCCCCGGCGGATGTAGACCCCTTTCTTCGGAGTGCTGGTGCCGACGCGACGGCCCTTGAGGTCGTAGAGGCCGTCGGAGGCAGAGGCCGCAGCGCGACGAACGGTGGAAATAGCCGTAGCGGGCGGCTCGGCATAGTTGTCGTAGCTGAAGCTTACGTCCTTGTAGTCACCCCAGACATATTGTTCAAGTCCCGGATAGTCGACAAAGGGATTGCGGTTCTTCTGGATGGCATAAATCGCCTCGTTGCGCTTGATCTCCTTCTCGCTGACGGGATCCTGCTGCGCCCAGCGGAGCAGCATGCGCAGAGCCCAGTCTGTGAAGAAGGGATAGACATTGCCGCTGAGCATGTCGCTCTTCCAGTCGCGGGGACTGCGCGCTGCACCCTTCTCATTCTTATACGACTCGTAGGCGGTGGCCATGTAGAAATAGACGCGTGCCAGGTCGCCCTTGTACTCGTCGGCAGGCTCGAACACACGGCCATTGAGACCAGACACCTTATACCCCAGCTCGTCGGTACAGCGGCCGAACTTGGAGTAGCCGCCCTCTGACTGCTTGGTGATTTTGTCGCCCACCTCGCCATAAGGATAGTTAGAACGTATGGCGTTCACCGAACGGTCGGTGGGGAACAGATGGTGCAGGTCGGTGTACATGGGATAGACGTTGGTGCTGTAGTTGTCGACGGTTGTAGACTCGTTGAACCAGCTCTTGGGGAAGGCGTGCTCACGGTTGTAGACCACACCCTCGTCATCGATCTCTTCACCCTTGTCCTGATCGGCCTTCGGCGTGAAGTGGGATATGGCGGAGTAGATGTCCCAGATGCTGCCGTCGGGACGCAGGTCGTAGCTGTTGATGGCATCCCACACGCCAGGGGTGTAGGTCTGCACCTCGTGGGGAGAGATAATCTGGAAGAGGGCAGTCTTCAGTTCTGCGCCCTTCTTGCCGTCGGCAGCCTGATAATAGGCACCTGCGGGCTGGGCGAAGGCGAAGAGTGAACTACAGGCGGTGAGTAGCAGGGTAAGAAGCCGTTTCATAAGCATTCAGGTATAAAATAGTTATTTGATAAAACGGACACAGAGGCACAGAGATACAAGAAACTTGTTTGATCTCTGTGTCTCTGTGACCCTATGTTGAGAGATTACTCGGCGTTGGCCTTCCTGAAGCCGAAGCAGACGCCACCGCAGAGTTCTACAAGTTCCTTATAGGTGTCCTTGTAGCCGATGATGGTAATCTGGTCGCCCACCTCAATGTCGTTCTCGGCGATGAAGAACTTACGGGCATCACCCGTAGCGCCCCATCCGGGATAGGTGCCATAAACATAGAGTTCGTGGGTACCATCGGTGATATAGAGGTTGCCGTAGTCATTCTCCTTGCCATTGCTGCCCAGCAGTGAACTGATGGTGCCGGTCACCTTGTACCAGGTATTCTTGTCGTCGGGCATAGTCAGGAAGTCGGCGATGCTGACCTCCGTGACGGGGATGACGCTCTCGAGTTGTGCACCGGTCATCTGGGCAGAGCCCTTATATTCTCCACGCTTGCCGACGAGTGTGACGATGTCACCCTCCTTCAGCCCGGCAGCCTCGAAGTCGCCCTTCGAGCCGATGCCATAGACATAGGTCTCGCCAGAAAAGTCCTTCAGATAGACATTGCCGTAAGTGGGATTGGCCACGCTCTGGATGACACCCTTGATGCGGTACTGCGTCTCTCCCACCTCGGCGGCGAGGAACTCAGACACGTTTGCGTCGATGATAGCACCCTTCTGGTTGATGGTAGCCTGAGCGGTATAGTCTTTTTGGCCGTCGGTGGTCTTGAAGGTGACGGTAGTCGTGCGGTCGCCGCCGGCATTGGGCTGAGCGTGCAGCGTGACAGTGGGAGTATCACCAACGGTGGTGGCTACCACGCCGAGCCAGCTCTGAGCCTCGGCAGGCACCTCTACGGCCACACCATTGCCCTTGCAGGTGAGGTTGGCCACGATGTCGCCGCCCTCCACGGGCAGGGTGCTCTCGATGACACCGTTGACGGTGAGCGAGTCGCACTTCAGCAGAGACTTCGAAATGGAGATGACCTCAGCAGTACCCTGATTGGTCTCTGGCGTGCCGTTGTAGTCGATGAGTACACCCGAGATGACCATCTCGTCGCCCACGGAGAACTCGTCGCCCTTGGTGAAGTTAGCACCATTGAGCCACTTACCACGGTAGATCTCGAGCCAGTTGCCATCGCCGAAGGTACCGTCGTCGGAGATGAAATAGGTGGCATTGCCGTAAGAAGGACTGATCTCCTGGATGCGGCAGACGATACCCTTGACATAGACAGCCTTGTCGCTCTGGGCGTTGGCCTTGATGAGCGCCACAGCCTCAGCAACGGTGAGGATGACGGGATCAGTCACCTCAGCATACTGCAGCACATTGATGCGCTGCACCTTGCCGCCACAGTTGAGCAGCACCTCGCCTGTCTGGCTCTCGGTGGCAGTACCTGCAGAGAAGGTGAGGGTGCTGGCACCAGCACTGCCCGACATGGGGCTCACGGTGAGCCAGGCGGGAACGGATGCCTCTGAGATGCTCCAGCTATCGGCAGCGGTGACCGTGATGGAGGTAGAGCCGCCAGCCTCGGGGAGCGCCACATAAGAGGATGATACCTGTACTTCGCTAAGAAGGGTCGGAGTGTTGTCTTCCGAGCAACTTACCAGCATAGCGAGAACCGCTATGAGGGAAGGAATGAAATATCTGAGTTTCATATTCTATACCTTATTAATAATTAATTGAAGTAGTACTTAACACCAATAGAAGCATACCAGCACTGGCCAAGTGAGTAGTTGGGCGTCCAGGTCTCTGTCTTGCCGCTGATAGCCGACGGCGTAGAGTAGGTAGCATAGCCCTGGGCGTCGACACCCTCGTACTTCAGGATACGAGCCTCGGAGCCAATCTCGGGATTGAGATACTTCATCACGCCCCAAGAAGAGTTGAAGAAATTGAGCACATTCTTCATATCGAAGCTGAGCTGCAGCATGTGGCGGGTTTTGCCGACCATGAGCTTGAAGTCGTGCTTGTAGCCAAAGTCAAGACGGTGTACCCAGGGAGAGTAGACACTGTAAGGCTCGGCATAGTCACCCTGACGACCGCTGAGGTAGCTGTCGTTGTGGACATAGTCCATGAAGCGATTCATATCGTCGGCGGAAGCAAAGCGGAAGTCGCCGCTGCCCACGCCTACCTCATTGTCGCGAGGCACGTAGATGGCATCGTAGCTGTAGCCGTCGCCGTTCATGTCGTTGGTCAGCATATAAGAGTAGTTATAGCCGCCGCGCCAGCCCTCATAGACGAAGTTATAGTGGTTGCCACACTTGTCGTGGATGGTAGCGCTGGCCACGAGACGGTCGGGGATAACATACTGTGAGTTGTGAAGCTTGATGTTGTTCGGACCCTCAGAGGTAGGAACATAGGTGAATGCCGACTCAGCAGCCGAACCCGGCATACCGGTAATCTCCTTGCTCACGGTGTGAGTATAGGCAGCCATGAGGCTCAGCCACTCGAAAGGCTGGGCGTTCAGGGTAACGTTGGCACTCCAGCCATAGCCCTTGCTGGTGTTCTCAAGCATGAAGGCCTTCGTGTTCGTACGGAAGCCAGAGGGATAGATAGGACGGTTGTCGGCACCATTGAAACGGGCGAAGCCGCCTACGTTGGGAATAGCCCAGTCGGAGATGCACACACCATTGATGGTCTTATTGAAGATTCCCTCGATGGTAGCCGAGAACGGGAACGACACGGGGAACTGATAGTCGACGGCCACAGAGGTCTTCCACACCTGCGGCATCTTGAAGTCGGGATCGACAGCAGAGATGGCCGAGGGGACGGTTCCGTCTTTGGGCGACACCGTCATGGGATAGCCCAGACTCTGAAGCTTATTCATCATCTCACTGATGGAGGTCATGGGGCCACCGGCGAACTCATCCATCGAGAAGCCCTTCTTCTTGGCATTGCTGGCATTGATCTGTGCCTGATACTGCACCAGACCGCCGTTGGTAGGCATGTTGGTGAAGAACACCAGGGGCAGACGGCCAGAGAAGAGACCCGTACCGCCACGCACCTTCAGGGTCTTGTCGCCGAAGACGTCGTAGGTGAAGCCCAGACGGGGCGAGAAGGTGATGCTATTGTCGGGCCATGTACCAGTGTCGATATGACGGCCCTCGTAGTCGAGCTCCTTGATAGCATTATTGGTCATCAGGTCGCCATTGTCGAAGAACAGTCCGTCGACACGCAGACCATAGGTCAGCTTCAGCTTGCCGGTGATGTTCCAGTCGTCCTGGGCATAGATACCGGGGCGGTTGAACTGCACACGGGCAGCGGGCTTTGACTCACCACCGTAGCCATAGGTCAGACAGAACACCTCTGGTGTCTGGTTGAAGAGCTCGTCGACAGTCATGCCGTCTTCCCAGTTGTAGCGATAGTAACCAGTACCGTTACGCATATACTGGTTGTCGGCCATCTGGTGTTCGAAGGATATACCGGCCATGATCTTGTGCTTACCCAAATAATAGGTGACATCGTCCTTGAAGTTCCAGATGGTGTTGTGGACGGCATTGTTCCAGGTGAACAGCTCATAGCCCAGTGCCATGTAGTTGTTGTCGCCCTTCGTGATATCGATGAAGGGGAAGGGGCTGGAGTCAGAGCCGCGCACGTCGTCGAGCTTCGAATAGGTGAAGAGGAACTGGTTCGACAGGTTGTCGGTCAGACGGCTGTTGAGGTCGACAGACCATGTGTGCACGATATTCTCCATGGAGTACATAGAGTTGGCGAACGACATGGAGTACTGCGAGATACGACTGCCGCTCATACGGGTACCACCGTCCATAGAGGTTGCGTTGGGGTTGTTCCATACGTTGTTCTTCGTATAGTTGTAGCGCAGAGCCAGGTGATGGCGGTCGCTGATGTTCCAGTCGAGACGGGCCAGCAGCTTGTAGTTGCTCTCGTCGGCAGGGAAATCAGTCCAACTGCCGGTGTTGTAGCCATACTTGTCGGCCACATATTTCGATACGGCAGCCAGGTCGGCGTTCGTAGTGCGCGACACAAAATTGTTGTAATCGGCGGGATTGTCGGCATCAGAGCCTCTCCAGCGGTTCACGACGGTAGGAATCTTAATCATCTCACCGTTGGCGAAGAAGAACAGCTTGTCTTTGATGATCGGTCCGCCGAGGGTAAAACCGTAAGTGGTGGTCTGCGACTTGTCGCGGGCACCGGAAATCTGCTTGCGCTCTACGGCGTCGCCCTGCATGTTCTCGTTCTTATGATAGACGTAGGCCGTACCACGGAAGGTGTTCGTACCCGACTTCGTGATGGCGTTCACGCCACCGCCGATGAAGTTGGTCTGACGCACGTCGAACGGTGAGATCACCACCTGCATCTCTTCGATGGCATCGATAGAGATAGGGTTGCCACCACCAGGGAGATTCTGCGACAGTCCGAAGTTGTTGTTGAAGTTGGCACCGTCGACAGTGAAGTTGGCGGTACGTCCGTCGGCACCGGCAAAGCTCATGCCGTTACCACCGTAAGGCGACAGGCGTGTCACGTCGGTGATCGAACGGTTCACGGTCGGGAGGTTGGCAATCTGAGAGTTGTTGATGTTTGTGGAAGCACCGGTCTTCTCAGCGGCGAACTTCGAAGCCTTTCCACTTACCACCACCTCTGCAAGCTGAGTGGCGTCTTCCGAGATCCAGGCTGCCAGGTTGAAGGTCTCAGCGAGCTGAAGGATGATGCCCTTGAAAACCTTGGGCTGATAGCCGATGTAAGAGATGGTCACCTCGTAAGGACCTCCCGTTCGCATACCCTGAATGGCAAAACGTCCTGATGCGTTTGTCACTGCCGTATAGCGTGTTCCGGAAGGCTCGTGCAGAGCCACCACGGTAGCGCCAATGACTTCCTCGCCGTTGGCGTCGTCGAACGTCACTTTACCAGCCATGCTGGAAGTGGTGATCTGTGCTACAGCCGTCAACGTGAGTGTCAGCAGCGTAACAACCAGCAAAAACAATCTTTTCTGCATAAATTTGGTTATGTTATTAATTAATTAATATGTCGTTAAAACGACCGATTTCCCTATTTGCGGTGCAAAGTTATGAAAAAGATTCGATACTAAGCTACAATCGCACCATTTTTTTTAATTAAAGTGAATAATACTTGCGATTTGTTATCTTATGACAATTCTGTCTCTTCGTCTTCTTCGTATTCAAAGTCTTCCAGGTCTTCGACATCTTCGGCATCGATATATTCCATGTCCTCGTCCTCTCCCATTCCCGGCCAAAGGCCGCCTACCCGTAGCCTTTCATCGGCCATCTCCTCGGCAAAGCGGGTCATGTCCTTATCACGGTGTACAAGCGAGTCCTCTGCCATCACGGAGGCCAGTTTGTTGCTCTCGGCATTCAGTTCACGCCAGAGCACGTCCTTCAGTTCCTCAAGTCCATAACCCGTGACAGCACTGATGAACACAATCTCACAAAGGGGACTGTCACCACCGTGAGACATGAGGTCGGCCTTGAGCATCTCGATGAGTTCCTCGTCGAGCAGGTCGCACTTCGTCACTGCCAGCACGCGCCGCTTGTCTGCCAGTTCAGGGTTGAAGCGCTGCAGTTCGCCCAGCAGTATCTCATATTCCCGGCGGATATTGTCGGTATCACCTGGCACCATGAACAACAGCAGCGAGTTGCGCTCGATATGGCGGAGGAAGCGCAGTCCAAGTCCCTTTCCCTCGGCGGCACCCTCAATGATACCCGGGATGTCGGCCATCACAAACGACTTATTGTCGCGGTAGCCCACGATGCCCAGCGACGGTTCCATCGTGGTAAAGGGATAGTTGGCAATCTTCGGACGTGCGTTCGAGAGTGCCGATACAAGTGTCGACTTACCTGCATTAGGGAATCCCACGAGTCCGACGTCTGCCAGCAGTTTCAGTTCGAGGATGATGGTCATCTCCATCATCGGCTCACCAGGCTGCGCAAACCGCGGAGCCTGGTTGGTGGCACTACGGAACTGGAAGTTTCCCAGTCCGCCACGACCGCCTTTGAGCAGCAGTACCTCCTGACCGTCGTAGGTCACATCGCAGATGTACTTGCCCGTCTCGGCATTGTAGACCACCGTGCCACAGGGCACGTCGATATACACGTCCTTCCCGTCGGTGCCGTGGCACTTGTCCTTGCCACCGTTGCCGCCGTGTTCCGCGAAGATATGGCGCTCGTACTTCAGGTGCAGCAGGGTCCAGTA
>OCVV011315782.1_pt1 | contig 11173 bp, 24 predicted proteins | sample 1539721 | NCBI WGS metagenome assembly OCVV01 (sample SAMN02144230, study PRJEB22623) | gut metagenome | biome: sheep rumen | host: Ovis aries | place: New Zealand | reverse complement strand
GATATCAAGCACCTTGGCCACAGCTGCGACCTTGTCGCGGCCCATGTTTTTGATGCCTCCGGTCTCCCACTTGCGCACGGTGGACTTCCCGACGCCGGCAGCCTTCCCGACTTCTTCCAGAGTCAGCCCAAGCTCCAGCCGTCTCGCGTGGATCATGGCCCCGATGTTTTCGTTCGACATTTCTGACACCTCCTGAGAGCATTATATAGTAGAAGTTTCTTTTTTGCAACTAAAATTTCAGAAATGGGTTGACAAGTGTCTTTTAAGCCACTATAATGGGCAGTGTCCTAAAGGACACAGAAAGGAGCGATACACGATGATGGAAATGAACAGAGAAGAGCGGGTAGCGCTGGCCGGAAGAATTTCAAAGCTGAACTACCTCTTTACAGCTGACTACATCAAGGCGCTTGCTGTGAAATCGGAAGAAGAGAAGAAAGCCGAAGCGATGAAGGAAAAGGACGAGTTCTGCTGCATGATCATGACCGGAGACTGGAACTCAAAAGTTGTTCTTGACTGCATGAAAAGCTGTGTCGAAGTAATCGACTTTCTGCTGAATGACAAAGAGGAAGTCCTCCAATGGCAGGGCGCAGGAATCACCGCGATGCTTGATAAGGCCAATGAAGAACACGAATTCGATTATTCTCTGCCGCAGGCTGTCAGCGATATCTTGGGGATCAGATTCACCAAGAATGTGGAAAAAGATAATGGCCAATAGGAAATAGCAAATACCTGACACCGGCAGACGGGGCCTCCACCGGAGACCTCGTAGCCGCTGCCAGGCGGAGAAAGGAGGAGCTGCCATGAACGTGAACAAGCTGAAGGCGGAGATGGTGCTGAAGGGGAAGAGCGTGGATGACGTCTGCGCAGCCGCCGGGTTTGACAGGTCTTCGTGGTTTCGGAAGATCTCCGGGAAGACCGAATTCAAACAGGGCGAGATCAGCGCCATTTCGCGGCTGCTCGGTCTGGACAAGGAGCAGATCGGAAGTATTTTTTTTGACCCGGAAGTGTCCTAAAAGACACGGCAGAGGAGGAAGCCATGGGAAGTTTCAGCATCCAGGCGGAGATGGTGAAGGCCGTTCCGGATTACAAACCGCTGGCCGGTGTGCTGCTGGGGGAGATCCGGCAGTACTTCGAGGATCCGGAGCATGAAGCTGAATATCAGGCCTGGCTGAAGGAGAGGAGAGCGCATGGTCAGGTTCATTCGACTAACCGGAGCGCGGTGCACGACCGTGGATGACAAAACGGTCTACACCCCACGCGGGGATATCTACATCAACCGGGATCAGGTCGTCTGCTTCTACGACCACACGGTCATCGTGGCCGGGCATCAGATCCGGGTGATGGACGAGGAGAAAGAACTCTATCGGAAGATTGTATTGACCCCATAAAAAAGCCCTCCGGCAGATGGGGAGATCCGCCGGAGGACAGCAAGGGGATATGGTATGTACAGGAGGATTATAGCATGAAAGGTTACAGAAGGCAAAGTGAATCTATCGTGGAGAAGCTGGGCGGGAAGATCAACTGCATCGCCATGGCGATCTTCGCGGCGGTGGCGATCACGGCAGGCATCCTCTGGATGGATGCTGAAGACGCAAAGGCCAGGGAGGCACAGTACATCGACTCCTGGCCGATCACCATGAATCAGCATATTGAATGGGAGTGGGCGGGAAAATGCAAGTAAGTGGAATCTGTTATTTGCTTCGGCAGAAGGGAACCGGAGAGTATCTGTCAGCGCTGGTTTCGCCAAAGGGGATTCCGCGGCTGAGCATCTACAAGTATGACGCGGCGAAGATCTGGGACATCGAGCAGGCCCGGAAGATCGTAAAGAAGCTTAAACGGCTGGATCTGGAGATTATCAGGTTCAACTGGCTGAACGGGGCGGTGGTGGAGAGTGAAGACTGAGCAGGCCAGCCTGTTCGAGCTCCTGGACGAATACGAAACGCCAATTATGCCGATTGAAAAGCAGAAGTGCGGCGTAAAGGGCTGGATCATCGAAGTGAGCTGTATTTGTCTGAAGAAAAACGGCCATGATCGTGACTGGATAGGTGTTTGCACCAGGCCGATTGTCTTCGAACAGAACACAAGGAAAGATTCAGATGGGATCCTCAGCCAGTACGCACAAACAACCAGGGGGCCGTATCACGGCTGGTGGGGTCCGGTCTACACAGTTTTTACACGCCGCCCAAGCTGGAACGACTGCGTTCGATACGTAAGGGAACACAGACACAGCGGAGATCCTGAAGAAGTCAGATATTACGAAATCATCGGACTTTGGGACGACGCCAAACATGAATATTGAAAGGGGCATGACCATGACCTTAACAAGAACAATCAAACTGCTGGAATCGCTGAAAGAGTACACCGAGGATGAGCTGCAGACCTCGGGAAATGATTACTCGCTGGTGGCGATTGATCTGCTGGATGTGGAGGCGCTGAAGTTCGCCATTGGGAAGCTGAAGGCGGTCAAGTCTCTGCAGAGCATTCTGAATCCGGAGGAGGAAGAAGCTGAATGATGGATCAGATTCCCGACGCGCCATGGATCCGGGAGGCGGAGCGGAAAGGCATACCGCCCTACGATGATCTGCCGGATCCGGTCTGCCCCGTCTGCGGGAAGGAATGTGTGACGATCTATCTGAATGACGGATGCCTGAACGTTATCGGCTGCGACAACTGCATCCGGAAGATGGATGCCTGCGAATGGCAGGAAGAAGAGATGGCCAACCGTGGGCCTGAAGAATAGGAGGTGAACAGCATGCGGAGGAGAGCAAACAAGTGGAAGCCGAAGATGATCGGACCGCCGGCGGCTCTGGCCTATGACAGCGCGGACTGCCCGTACCCCGGGCTGATCCGGGTGTGCTTCGATGACGGCCACACGGTCGTCTACAGCGCGCGGGATATGGTTGCCCCGATCATCACCCAGCGGGAAGAGACCACCGTAATCGTGGAATACGAAGCTCCCAGGCGCCGGAGACGGGCGCCGGGGATCCCCAGCCGGAGAAGGCTCCGGCCGGATGATGACGATTGAAGAAAGGAGACAGCATGAACATTACCAGAGGCAAGATCCAGATGGCCCTGAAGGTGGTTGTCTACGGGCCGGAAGGGATCGGAAAGAGTACTTTTGCGGCAAAGTTCCCGGCCGCGGTATTCATAGACACGGAGGGGAGCACCACCCACATGGACGTGGCCCGGTTCGACCGGCCGGAGAAGTGGACGGACATTCTGGATGCAGTGGACTGGGCGGCGGCCCATCCGGATCAGGTCGGCACGGTCGTGATTGACACGGCCGACTGGGCCGAGAAGCTGGCGACACGATATGTCTGCAAGGAGGAACCCATCAACAAGAGCGGCGACACCCGCGGATGGGACAACATCGAGGCGCCCGGATACGGAAAGGGATATGTGTATCTCAAGGCCGCTTATCAGGTGCTCCTGGACAAGGCCCAGAAGGCAGTGGAGGCTGGGGTCAATGTGGTCTTCACCGCCCACGCGATCCTGAAGAAGTTTGAACAGCCGGACGAGATGGGAAGCTATGACCGCTGGTCGCTGAAGCTGAACGAGAAAAACGTGGCTCCGCTGGTGAAGGAATGGGCCGACATGGTGCTTTTCGCGAACTACAAGACGGATGTGGTCAAGACCAGCGACGGCAAGACCAAAGGCCGGGGCGGTCAGAAGCGGGTCATGTACACCACGCACAGCGCATGCTGGGACGCGAAGAACCGGTTCGGGCTGGAGGATCAGCTGCCCTTTGAATATGAGCAGATCGCTCACCTGTTCGCGGATGACCGGGGGCCTGTGGCGGAGGTCCACGAAGAGCCGAAGAAGGAGACGCCCGTGAAGGCCACTGAGAGGCCGCAGGAGCGCGTCAAACCCAAGGCTGATATTTCTACCGCCACGGCCGTTCCGGCGCCCCAGCCTGCACAGGAGCAGGAAAAGCTGATGAATTCCGTAGTCCCCGGCTGTGGCGGCCGGAAGAAGAAAGCCGAGAAGGAAGAGATCCCGAAGGAGCTTCCGGAGATGATGCGCAGCGACAACCCGGAGAAGGCCGCCGCCCTGAGGAAACTCTGGGAGAAGATGCGGGAAAGCGGCGTCCCTGATCCGCTGATCGTGATGGCAGTGGTGGCCGAGAAGGACTACTACGACATCTCTACCCAGATCCGGGACTATGATCTGGATTTCATTAACGACGTGCTGATCGAAGCCTGGGATCAGGTGAACGGCCTGTGCCAGACCAAGATTTGTGATCTTCCATTTTAAATTGAGAAAGGAGATTTTTGAAAATGGCTAATGAGGAAGTAAAGATCTACGACTGGGACGACATGATCGAGAACGACGGGGGCGAGAGCTTCGAGTCCGTCATCCTGCCGGAGGGGAATTATCCCTTCGAGGTGATTAAGGTGGAGAAGTCCTGGTATGACGGCAGCGCAAAGGTTCCGGCCTGCAATATGGCCAAGGTCTTCCTCCGGATCGACGGCGGGGAGAAGGGGACGGCCCTCTGCGTCGAACAGCTGTATCTTTGCGACAAGTTCGAGTGGAAGGCCGCCGCGTTCCTCCGTGCCATCGGCATGAAGAAGCACGGAGAGCCCACCCAGTGGCGCAAGCTCACCCAGTGCGACGGCGAGACCGGCCGCTGCCAGATCTACGTGGACGAATTTGAAGGCCGGAATGGAGCCCAACAGAGCAACAAAATTAAGCGGTTCTTCGACAAGGAAGACGAGGCGCCGAAGAAGGCATTCAAGAAGGGAGCATTCTGATCCGTATGATCGACCTGAATGAAGCCCGGAGTCTGCTTGGGCATATCCCCTGCAGCGCGGTCTCCTATCAGGACTGGGTCAACGTGGGGATGGCCCTCCATCAGGAGGGCCTGCCCTGCGGGCTCTGGGATGAGTGGAGCCGCAACGACACCAGATATCACGCGGGTGAGTGCGAGCGGAAGTGGCGTACCTTCGGCGGAGGCCAGACCCGCGTCACCATGGGGACGGTTTACCATATGGCCGAGACCTTCGGATGGAAGCCGGCGGACAACGTCCACACCTATGGCTGGGATGACTATATCGTCTATGACGGTGAGCCCGTGGACACCAGCGGATGGCACAAGGAAGACACCGCGCCTCTGCCTCCGCCGCCCGTGGAATACAACGCAGTGAAGGACATTACCGACTATCTGAGCGCGGTCTTCGAGCCGGAAGACAGGGTCTGTTATGTGACCACTGCCTACAAGGACGAGGACGGCAAGTGGAAGCCCTACGGGAAGAATAACGCCCGGACGGCGAAGCAGCTGCTGGATTCCATCAAGAAGCATCCGGATGACATGACAGACACATTCGGAACCTACAATCTGGAGGCCGGGGTCTGGATCTGCTTCAACCCCATGGATGGCGAGGGCCGGGGCAACAAGAACGTCACCAGTTACCGGTATGCGCTGGTCGAGAGCGACACCCAGGACATCGAAACCCAGTATCAGCTGCTGCAGGATCTGCGGCTGCCGATCAGGATGCTGGTCCACTCCGGTGGGAAGAGCCTGCATGCCATTGTGCACATCGGGGCGGTGGATTACAAGCAGTATCAGGAGCGGGTGGATTATCTGTACACGGTCTGCCGGAAGCATGGGCTGGTGGTGGATACGCAGGACAAAAACCCGTCCAGACTCAGCCGGTTCCCTGGATTCCAGCGGGGCGAGCGGAAGCAGTACGTGGTGGATCGGGACATGGGCCTCAGCGACTGGGTCGAGTGGCGTCACTGGATTGAGGACGACATGGTCGAGCCTCTGAACGTGGTCAACCTGGGCGCGATCTGGGACTGCATGCCGCCGGTGAAGCCGGAGCTGATTGAGGGGATCCTGCGGCAGGGGCACAAGATGCTGCTGGTTTCCAGCAGTAAGGCCGGGAAGACCTTTGCCCTGGTGGAGCTGGCGATCAGCATCGCCGAAGGCCGGCGGTGGATTGGTTTCCAGTGTAAGCAGGGGCGGGTGCTGTATCTGAACATGGAGCTGGACGAAGCCTCTTTTGATGACCGAATGAAGCGCGTCTATGAGGCCATGAATCTGAAATACAAGCATCCGGAAAACATTGATATTGTGCATCTGCGGGGGCGGGCCGAAAGCATGGAAAAGCTGGTTCCCCAGATCACAAGAACCATGAAGGGCAAAGAGTACGCAGCCATTATTCTGGACCCGACCTACAAGCTGGGCATCGGAGACGAAAACGCCGCGGAGGCCGTGATTCAGTTCACCAACGCTATCGACCGGATCGCGAACGGAGGAGCTTCCGTCATCTATGCGCACCATCACAGCAAGGGCGCCCAGGGAGCAAAGGCCAGCATGGACAGAGCCAGCGGCTCCGGCGTCTTCGCCAGAGATGCAGACGCGCTCCTGGATATGATCGAGCTTCGGATCCCGAAGGAAAAGGCTGAAGAGGTCGCCGAGGAATACGGAGCCGGAGCAACCGCATGGAGGCTGGAGGCTACGCTGCGCGAGTTCCAGCGGATCGAGCCGGTGAATCTTTTCTTCTCCTATCCTCTGCACGAAGTGGACGCCGGCGGGATCCTGAAGGACGCCAACCTGGAAGAGAACGAGCGCAGCATGGAGAACGGCCGGGAGCTGGGGACGCTGGCGAAAAAGATTAAGAAGGCGGCATCTGAAGCTGACTTGGCTGAAGCGATCCAAAGGGATATTGAATTCGCAGGAAAGCCGAAAACGCAGAAACAGTATGCCGAAGAATTCGGAGTCTCAGACCGAACAATTCGGGGCTGGATGCGGAATATTGAGGAGTGAACCCAAAGCGGAAAAAGCGGAAATTCCAGTTTATATAGATATAGTTTCCGGTATTTCCTATATGTTTCCGGTAAGGAGGGAAAGGGGGCCCCGTACCCCTCTTTCCTCTCCTTCCTCCGAAACATTCCGCGCCGCTTCTGGTTCTGGTGAGCGAAAGGAGCTGATAAACATGATCGACGACCGCACCAGACAGAAGATCGAACAGTATCTGCCGAATCCTCCGGATCCGGAGCTTGGCTTTAGCGAATACTACTATCTCCAGTCCACCATGAAGGGAGAACAGGTGATTAAAGTCAAGGTGACCGGCATCTTCCCCGGAGAGATGCATCAGCCGGATGAATACGAAATCTACCAAATCAGAGCCGATGGGCTCCGTTGGGTGGATGTCGGCTGGGGTAATCGTTGTAGAGGGGCTTTCATGTCCCAGCTGTACGACAACCGGCAGGACTGCCGGGATCAGACTCACCCGTGGGTTGAAGACTGGGAGGAGCTGCGGGAATTGCAGATGAAGGAAAGAAGGGAGGCAGGGAACAATGCCCGACAGGCAGGACACGATCAGTAATCTGGAGACAAATATCCGTTGGATTGAGGACCACGAACAGCATCAGTTCCCCGGATGGGGGAATGTAACCATGGCAATGCGGGACGCTGCCGAACTGCTGAAAGAGCAGGAGCCGGTTGAGCCGACCGTTGGCGGCGCTGAAGAGTATGACGGGCATGGCAGTTGGTGGTATCAGTGTGGCAAATGCAAAATGCCGATAGACTATGGAGAAAGGTTTTGCCGTTGGTGCGGAATGCGGGTGAAATGGGAATGAGATTGATTGATGCGGATGCGTTAAAAGCAAGAATCATTGAGGACGTTCCCGGATTTCTTGACGGCGGTAGCACGATCACAAAGGCGTTTATTCTGGCAATGCTTGGAACAAGAAACGCCACGCCAACGATTGATGCGGTTCCTGTTGTCCGGTGCAAGGATTGCAAATATCTGGAATGCACAGACCTGGCAGGAGATTGTATATGCGATATTAACGGCGAACACCATGATCCAGATTGGTTCTGCGCTGACGGGGAAAGGAAAGGTGAAACAGAAATCATCAGATGTAAGGACTGCAAACATTTTATTGCGGAGAATCAACCTTGTAAATATCGTGGGATGTATATACCGTTAAAACCAGACAATTACTGTTCGCATGGCGAAAGGCGGGATGACGATGCCTTACAGGGAGAAGGTTATAAAAGAACTTCAGTCTGCCTTAGAGTTTGTTGCAGATGACGATAATCCGAACGGGAGCATTGCAGTAAAAATATGGGCAGTGCGTGACATGCTGGAACTGCTGAAAGAGCAGGAAGCGGTTGCACCGTACATGGATTATGATGGGCATGATGTATGGCGGTGTGGAAAATGCGGGGCTACTATATTCCATATTTATCGTAATGAGTCAGATGAGGATTGGAAGAATTATGCAAAGTTTTGCAGACGATGTGGAAAGAAGGTGAAGTGGGAATGAGCAACAGAGAGAAAATTATCAGCGCCATTGAAAAAGCAAAAAAGCAATCAGAGGGAAATGCACAGGATGCAATAATTGTTCCATTCAAGGAGGCGAACATGATCCTTGCCCTGCTGAAAGAGCAGGAAGCCGAAGCGAAATGGATTTATGGAGAGGATAAAACTGGCGTAGACGGATGGCATTGTTCCTATTGCGACTTTTTCGAACCATGGTTTTACGAGTTTGCTGATGATATTGATTTTATAAGGTTCTACAAACATTGCCCAAATTGTGGAAGAAAAATGACATCATACACAGGAAAGCCCACCCAAAGCAGGAGGTGAAGTGGGAATGGAAAATCAGGTGATCCTGTCTGAGAGCGATATCATCCAGACAATTGCTAACTCGTTCGGTGTGGATAAGAAAGATGTGGATTTTCGCCATTACAAGGAAACCATCGGCTACGGATATTCCGAAGAAGAGATCGACAGAGTCAAGGTCACGGTCACTTTGCCGATTAACACTGGGGAAGATATAAAGCAGGAAGACACGATCCAGATCTCGACCGTTGCTGAGTATCTTGCACAGTACGCAGCTCCTCCGGTTAGAAGCCCACTCGCTGTATACGGGGATTTGGTTAAGGCGTGGGAGCGATTCTTTGAGGGGCTGAAAAAGAGCGTGAAGGAGTCAGACAAATGGAAGGAATGACAAAGATCATGCTGGACATGGATCCTCCTACAGCGACCAGCCAGGAGAACAAGACGGCCGTGGTCAACGGGCGGCTGATGCACTACAAGAGCAAGGGAGCGAAGGAGACCTTCCGGGTCCTGGCTGAAGCTCTCCGGCCGTATGCTCCGGAGAAGCCCATGGACGGGCCGATCCAGCTGATCTGTTCATGGAAGTTCCGGGCGACTAAGACGCACAGGAGCGGCCAGTGGAAGATCAGCAGGCCGGACACCGACAATCTGCAGAAGGCCCTGAAGGACGTCATGACCCGGCTGGGCTTCTGGGTGGATGACAGCCGGGTCTGCAGTGAATGCATCATGAAGACGTGGAGTGATGAACCGGGGATCACTATCATGTATGGGAGGCTGGAGGATGGAACGAGTTGAGCCATTTATCAAATGCGTGGATTACTGGGACGAAAACATTCCGAAGGTTAAGCTTCAGGCATATGCAAGCATGATCCGGGAAGGACAGATCAAGAATACCAGCGTCCGATATTACCGGCTGATATGCGTCACCATTGTGAGCTACTACGCCAACCAGCCGCACGAATGGATCCTGCAGGAACTCCGGAAGAGGGCCGGCAGACTGGAGGCGGAGGCATGAAGCACTACATACCGAGATGGGAAAACGTAGGGATCACCAAGGAGCGGTATCTGGAGCTTCTGCACTTTTGCCGGCAGTATCCCGAATGGAAGACGGAGGCCGCCAGTCTGACCGGGCCGAAGGGAATCAACATTGACGGGATGCCGCATGGATCCTCTGTCGGGGATCCTGTCGCGGCCGCAGCTGAACGCCGGGCCGGACTGATCGCCAAGGTGCAGCTGGTGGATGACTGCGCGGCTGCTGTCGGGGAAGGACGCTGGTACACGGCCCTGATCCAGAACATCTGCATGGGCAGGCCTTACGTACTGCTGGACAGCGCAATCCTGCCGTCGTCAGACCGCAACAGTTATTTCAACATACGCAAGCTGTTCTTCATTGCTCTTAACGAGAGGATGTTATGATGAGTAAGAAATATAGCAAAATCACAATGGATAAGCTCCTGGCGAAGTATCCGCCGCGTGGATCGTGGGGCTGGCATCGCACATCCTACAACCGGTACGGTTCTGTCGGAGATGTTCATGATGGTTATGTCTCGGATAAGCTTAAGAAGTGTCCTGTCTGCGGCAGGCTGCCGGTATTCCAGGAAGACATCTATCAGGCTACACCAGCTGATCAGCCGGCTAAGATCTTCTATGGATTCTGTCCGACCTGTGAGCTTCGGACACGGAAGCCAGGAACGCTGAAGGAAGCTGTCATTCAGTGGCAGGCGAGAAAGTTTTCGCCGGATTCACTGCTGATCTGCCGGCGGCCCAGACTGTGCGCGGAAGGATGCCGGAGGCTGTCTAACAAGCTGATTGCCATGGCGATTGATGATGCTGTCTTCTATGCCCAGGAGCGGCAGGAAACGGTTGAAGGATCTAATGCGTGGAAGAATCTGGGCACACAGCTGCAGAAGCTGGAGGAGTTCTTCCGGACATCCGTCTTCATGTTTGGCAGGGATGCAGACAGCGTGATCTCCGACATCCGGATGCTGCTCTATCCGGAGCTGGAACCGAAGGACAGGATCAGGATCCCGCTGCATTTGGACGAACTGTACAAGGGGAAAGAGATTGTGATCGAATGCATGAACCGGAAGAATGGGAAATAATACTCCGGGGGCACTCCTAATGTGATAACTTGCTAACGTGGAAAGATGGGACAGACCATAAGAGTATCTGCTTGACGGTGGGCGGATACTCTTTTCCTTATTCGGCAGCCGGCTTCTTTGCTCCTTTAAGCTGGCGGGTTCGCACGCATATATATTGCAGCAGAGAGGTGGGGCTGGCGTGCGCTTTGGTAAAGACACAGAATTTTCGGATGCCTTTTATGTATCACCGGAGTGGCGGAAATGTCGGGCAGGATACCTGGCCAGCGTTGGCGGACTGTGTGAGAGATGCGCAAAGCGCGGGCTGATCGTTCCCGCTGATCAGGTGCACCACAAGATCAGGCTCACGCCTGAGAGCCTTAGTGATCCGGCGGTGGCTTTGAACTGGGACAACCTGGAGGCGCTGTGCTTTGACTGCCATCAGGCGGAGCACAAAGGAGCGAAGCGGTGGAAGTGCAACCCGGACGGAACCATCCGGATCTTGGGATAGCCCCCCTGGGC
>OCVV012843425.1_pt1 | contig 11181 bp, 8 predicted proteins | sample 1539721 | NCBI WGS metagenome assembly OCVV01 (sample SAMN02144230, study PRJEB22623) | gut metagenome | biome: sheep rumen | host: Ovis aries | place: New Zealand | reverse complement strand
ATGGGGAGAGGAGGAGCCGCAACACGAGGTCAAGGCATACCAACCGGATATGCCTACCGAGTGCAGCGAGCGACGACGAAACGCAGTTATACGGAATTTAACGCAATAAATGTTAAAGTGTTTTAATGAATATTAGTATTAGGTAGACAATGGTTTATTCGAATGCGTAAATCGCGCAGTCTCGTCGCCGCTCGCCGTACTCAGCTTTTAGGCGTAAATGAATCAGTGGTTAGTTAGCTTTTTTGCGCTTGAGTGCGGAACGAAGCGCCCACATGGTAAGCTCTCTGTCAAAAATCAGATCAAAAATCAAGGTGATCACACTGAATACCGCAACGGACAGAACAGCGTTTTTGATCCAAAGCAGCAGGGTCGCGGAGCCTGTCGTATCAACGAGAAACATCAGTCCGACGGACGCCGCCATCGCCGCAAGAGAGATCGCCAGGCGTTTGAGAGACTTGTAAACAGGACGGTAGATGACGTGCTTTTTCAAATAGAGGATCATATAGATCATGCGATAGGTCATTCCGATGAAGGTGCCGACCGCGATGCCCTCCAGCCCGAACCACATTACCAGCGCTATGGACAGCACAATGTTGATACCCGCTTCAATATACGCGCTCAGGGAGGTTTCCTTAAATCTTCCTGCCGCATAAATAACAGAAACATACGGATCGCGAACACAGTAAATGTATTCCGCGAGGACGATGATGGTGGAAAACACAGGGCGGTAATAATCCGCGTCGGTGACGCCGTGCGTATAGATCATAATAAAACTCGGCAGCAGATAAATACAGCACCCGAAAACGACCGTCGATACATTAAATACAACAAATTCATAAAGGTCGAGATAACGGTTCGCCTTCAAGGTTTCTTTGACCGAGATCGCCTTTCCGATGATCGGGGTAAAGGCATGGGAAAACGATTTAAAAAACTTCTGTATATGATCTACGATCAGGAAGTACACCGAATAAACGGATACGAGCTTGAGGTTCGTAAACACCGAAAGCACCACGATATCGGTGTTTGCGTGGATGAAGTAGGCAAAATTCTGACCAAAGCACGACCAGCGCTGCGCCAGCGCTTTTTCATCGGGCGCCACGCTTTTGTCGATTTGATAGTGCTTCTTGACGTAGATGCTGTAGACGATGGGCTGCAAAATAAACAGCAGCGCGCTGGCGAGCTTGACGATATGCAGCTCCGGCCACAGCTTGATGGTGATAAATACTGCGGCGATGTTCAGCGATGTGATCGCGATATTGACCAGCTGGACAATATACATCTTGTGATCCGCCTGCAACAGCAGCTTGTAGGTAATGGAAAAGCAATACTGTACAAAGGAGCCGACGGCAAGAATCAGTGTGAGCGAGAAGACAAAAAACCACGAATAACCCGACTTGATCAAAAGCGGGTAGACGCAGCCGAGCACGATCGTATAGCCCAAAAAGATAAAGGCTATTTGATTGAAGAAGCGGTTGGACGCCTTCAAAACGCGGCTGAGCCTATTGTTATCGCTTTCGGCGAGAGGCTTATACAGCGACGCCAGAACAACGCTGCCGATACCTCCCTCCACCAAAGCGATATAGTTCAAAAACTGTGTGATGGAGGAAACCAGACCGTTCGCCTCAGAGCCGAACGTGCTCAGCAAAAGCCGCGGAACGATCAATCCGCTGGCAATTGTTACCAATTGAGAGAGTGTGGTACAAAGAATATTCAAAAACGCCTTTTTCTTCAAGGTAACAGTCCTTTCAAATTCATTTTGTCGGTGCCTTTAGGGCGAGGGGAGAGTGCGGCTGCATCTCCTTCTGCGCACCGATATAGCTGATGATCGCGACATAAAACGCCGTATCAAAAAGCCTCTGGCGATCCAAAATATTGAGCATCAGGCAGCATACGATCATATATCCGACGATGGAGGTCAGAAAAGCCCGGTCGGCGTATTTATTGCGCACAAAGGTCACGCAGAGCTTGATCGAACGGAAAAACAGCGATCCGTAGATCAAAAACGAGAGCATTCCGAAGGTAAAGAAGCCTCCGAGAATACCGATATCCGCCATCCAATAGGTCAGGGTTTTGCTCCGCGTTAAGAGCGCTGTCGCCCGAGGACTGTAGCCGTACAAAAAGCCCAGCCCGATGACATATTGAATCCCCTTCATCAAGCTCCAAAAATACTCCACCGTTATCAGACGGGCTTTATTGGAGCTTCCATAATGCGCGTTATCAATTGAGAACGACGCAAAGATTGCGTCCAGTCCTCCGAGCGCGATAAACAGAATCACGGCGGCGGAAAGCAATAGAATTCGAATCAGCTCCCGCCTGTTGCTGTCGGTTGACGTCAGATAAACTAAAAGCACCGTAATAATGATAACGATCTCCAAAAAACGGTACTGCGTGATAAAGACCGTGAACAGGATCAATCCCACTGCGGGGATGATCGCCTTTCGCTTGTGCTCCACAAAGAACTCGCACAGCAAAAAGCACAAAGAAACGCCGAACAAACTGCTGATATCCATGCGCAGGATACCGTTTCTGACCCATCCGTCGGAGTGCTTGAACAACAGCTTTGAAAACAGGATAACGCCGTGATAATTATACAGATACCATGTAGCTGCTTTGATACACATGATAACGACAACCAGTGTAACGACCGTTTTCAAAAACTTTTTGTAGGTCTTATCCCTGTAGAATATGTAGATCAGGGGATAGGCGTACAACGGGAAAAAATACGGCATGATGATCGCGAGAGAGGACATCAGCTTGTAATCGTACCAGATCACGGATACGATTCCCGTCAGTATCACGATCGGTACGTAAATCACGAAAAAACGGTTTGCAAAGCGGATTCGTTTTTTTAACTCCTGACTCTTTTTCGGAATGCCGATGGTCATGAGCGCCAGCGCCACAGCGATACCGCCGATGATAACGCGGAACATATCGGTATTGCCGGAGGGCATAACGATATCAACGTATTCCAGCATATACATAGATACGATGATCAAAACCGCTTTAAAAAACCTCGACAAAGTTATCATACAGTAGCCTTCCGTTATGTGTCAGAAAACCGGGCTTGCCGGTATTTTCTTGCTTATACTCAATCTCTTCAAAGAACTTCGTTGACGATTTGATCAACGATTTTATCAATATCGGTGCTGTCATAAAACAGTTGAAGATTCTGCTTCATCTCGATATGGTGCGCGTCGACATAACGCACCGCGTCCGCAATGGTTTCGGGTTTGAGATCGCGGCAGCAAACGCCGATATTGAATTTTTCAAACGGGGTTCTCAGTCCCGGAACGTCTGTTCCGATCATCGGAACATTCTTGCCCGCGTACTCATATATCTTGTTGGGGGCGCAGTAAAGCGCGTTGAATGCCGAAAAGCCCTTGACGCCCTCTACCGCGCCGGGGTGATAGGGTAACAGAGCGATATCGGCATGCTCCAAAAAGCGCAGGTGATACGGCGGGTTGAAAAAGCCCATGTAGTTCACGCAGTCATATGTATTGCAAAAGCGTTCAAATTCGCTTGAATCATTGAATTTCAGCGGGCCGAACAGATATAACGCATACTCGTCTTTGATTGTTTCGATGCCCTTCGCAAAGCTTTCGATATCGCGATCCGGATCCAGAACGCCCAAATAGATCACGATTTTTCTCTTTTCCTGCTTCATCCTTTCGATCACGGGTCTCATCTCGTCCGTGATCTCCGCGTCAGCGGTATCATACGGCTTGTTCGGCAGCACATACGGTGTTCTGCGGAGATTCCAGCCGACTTTTTGGATATAGGCGCGGTTTTGCTCGGGGACGACGACCTTCCAAGCCCTCCTGCCAACTTCATCGACAGGATATTTCAGGCGCTTTGCTCCGTAGTAAAGCGGAAAGGTGTCGGTCAGTTCCATCAGCTCCATCACATGGCGGTCGCTGTAGCGGAGCAGCATTTTCCCCAGCGTCCTGACCGCCAAGGGATTCACGGTCCATACGATATCGCCGTCGCCGATCTTAGCCAGCTCCTGCTGAAACGCTCTTGTCTTGATGCTCCTTTTGCGCAATCTGCTGATGATATCCCGTTTTGAAGTGGTGCCGATCTCTACAGATTGGAACAAAGGGCTGTCACTGATGATTGCGGGCAGATCCTTTGTCCCCTCGCTGATCAGCTTAACCTTGTATCCGTTATTGAGCAGGCACTCAATCAGATTGAGTACCGGAGGATAGTACATCACATTCTCATACAAAAACACATTGATGGTGTTATCTTTATTAAATCTAAACATTTTTCTTCTCCCCGTTGAAACCTCTATACCGATCCGTCTATCAGCGCCTCATAGTCCTTGACGCAGGCGGTGTTATCATATTCATGCTCGCTCAGATATGCCGCGTAACGCTCCTGATCCCTTGCCATCTGCTGTATGCCGTCGGCGATAGCGACTCCCGTCATAGCAACGACGACGCCCTCGTCATCGCTGACCTGATCGCGCACGGTTGCGTAGTTAGTGGATACGATCGGCGTAGAGAGGATCTTTGCTTCATCCAGCACGACGGATTTCCCCTCATAACGGGAGGTCTGAACCATAATATCAGCGTTGGCAATATACGGATAAGGGTTGCTCCTGAGACCCAGAAAGGTAAAGCATCCCTTGAGACCCAGCCGATTTGCGGTTTGCTCCAGCTCCTCTCTCAGCGGACCGTCGCCGAGCACAAACCACTGAAAATCGACGCCGCGCTTCTTCAGCTCAGCGGCAGCTTCCACCGCCATATCAAATCCCTTGAGCTGAACAACTCTGCCGATCGAAACCAGCGTCAGCTGATTCTCCTTGCCGTATTCCTCCGGATAAAACGCCGCGGCGAGCTTTCGGATCAGCTTTGAGGAGTTGATATTCGGCAGCATATAACATTTGTCGGCAATCGGCGGAAACAGCTCCTTGAGAATGTTCACACATTCGTCTGAGATGCTGACCACCCCGTCGACCCGGCTCAAATATGCCAGATCGATTTTTCTGTCGGCATTGATTTTTGAATAATCCGTATGGATCCACGCGAGCTTTCGTTTCGCGGTCACCTTATCGACCAGATAATACAGCTGCTCTACCTGTAAATAAGAGATCGCGATATCATAGCGCTTTTTGAGCGGAGGAATCCTCTTTTGATAAAAGTTGACCCACCGATACTGACGGCTGCCCTCCAAAGAAGCCGTGCGCTTTCTGGACAGATAAGTAAAAAGGAAATGCTCTGCGCTGAGTATGGGATGCTTTATGCTCAGCTGTTCCTTTCTTTTCGTCGCGTACAGGCATGAAAGCTCGTCTCCGCCCTCAATCATATGAACCTGAGGCGGTACCAGCTCCAGAAAGCCGCCCTCCTTTTGAAACAGAAGCAGATCGACCTCATATTTATCATAATCAAACACCTGTAAAAGGTTGACAAGGCTTCTTTCCGCGCCGCCGTGCCGCAGGCTGCTCATCACAAACAATACGTTCTTTTTCATGTTCTTTCCTACCGTCTGTCAGTTTATCGTGCGGTTACATCGCCCTTCCTGTCAGGCGTTAATTCCACTTTCCCGCCCTTTGAATGAGGGTGTTCCACTCCTCGTAAATACGAGAGGATTCGATGAAATCCGTGCTGTTCTTCGCAAGCTCGCCCATGCGCGCTCTTTTCGACGGATCCGCCATCAGCGCCGTCAAGCACTGATAAAGCCGATCCGCGTCGCCGACAGGGAATAAATAGCCGTTCTCTGAGTCCGAGATCAGCTCGGAGGGGCCGAACTCACAGTCGGAGGAGATACACGGAAGTCCGGCGTACATCGCCTCGCAGAGAACATTGGGGAAGCCCTCGTAGCGGCTCGATAAAACAAAAATACCTGATTTTTTCATTTCGGAAAAGACCGTTTTGGTCACGCCGCATAGTGTGATCCGATGCTCTTGCCCCAGCTGTTCAATCATATTCTGAAGCAAATCATGCTTCTTGCCCTGACCGTATATATTCAGCTTCCAGTCGGGATATTCCTGCGCCGTTTTGGCAAACGCGGTTATCAGGGTCTCAAAATCCTTTGCCTGCTCCAGTCTGCCGACGGAAATAACCGTTTTCGTTTTTTCGGGCTCGTTTTCGGGGCACTGAGAATCCAGCTGCTCTCGGTCGAGCGGGTTTGCGATCACAAAAATCTTATCGGTAAGGTATTTCGGATAAGAGGCCTTTGCTCTGTTGGTCTGGACGCCGACCATATCCGCCATACGATAGAGCTGACAGCTTAAATTGAATACAAAAGCAGATTGGCTCATCCTTCTGTTGTTACGGTCGCATACGATGATTTTCGATTTGGTGAACGGCGCCGCGAGCGCCAGCATCATATTGGTTCTGCTCAAAAACGAGATCACGACGTCTGCTTTTCGCTTTTTCAGCTGTCTGCGCATATCTCTGTAATCTCTGAGAACCTCACGGAGCCTTCCGCTCCCGGTGTTGTTACAGCGATTGATCTTGATTTTTGGATCAACCTCATAAAACTGCGGCCTTTTTTCAAAGGTCGTGATGCTTACATCGTGTCCCTGTTCAGCCGCATTCCGCGCGATATTTGTCAGCACATGCTCTGCTCCGCCGCCCGAAAGGCTACTGATATAAAAATCTATTTTCATGATTGACTCCGGTTCTCCGCAACAACAGTATAATAATCCACCACATCTCCCGAAAAGACGCGGAGCATCTGTTCGACTACGGTATCCCAATTGTATTTTTGAAGGATAAAATCCTGCGCTTGCTCCTTGTATGCTTTGACAACGTCCGGGTGTGACAGAAGATAGTCGAGCTTTTGATACAGATCCTCGGCGTCGCCCCTTTTGAACCATTCCGCCTTATCCTCGACGACCTCTGTGTTCTCGGGAATATCGCTGACAAGACAGCAATTTGAAAAGCTCATTGCCTCCAGAAGAGCGCACGCCATGCCCTCAAGGTTACTGGGCAGGGCAAACAAATAGGCGTTGGAATACAGCTCGGCGACGGCGTCACCGCGTACAAAGCCGGTGAAGATGATTCTGTCGTCGCCCTTTGCCAGCTCGGTCAGGGAGTCATAGTAGGCCTTGTTCGACTCGGCGCCTCCGGCAATGACGAGCTTTTTGTCGGTCTTGCATTTTCGGTATGCCTCAATCAGATAGTGAAGCCCCTTCTCCGGGACAATGCGCCCGAGAGAAAGTACATAATTGTCCTTTTCCAAGCCGTATTCTTTGATCAGATTGGGCGCAAGGAGCTTCGGCAGATCAATGCCGTTCGCGAATTTGACCGAATTGACGCCGTATCTGCCATCGATATACTGCTTCATGTTTTCGGAAAGAACCATACATACGTCAGCCTTCTTCGCCGCCATCCTCTCGCCGAATTCAAGATAGCGCGACGCAAAGCCGCCCCACTTATCGCGCTGACTGTCAATGCCGTGGAGCAAGGCGACGGTTCTTAAGCCGAACAGCTTTGCGAGGGGGATCATCGCGCATGAGCCGGACGCGTTGTAGCTGATGCAGTCATATCGCGCAAAAACAGCGTGCATGGTTGCGAGGAACGAATAGATCGGTACGCTGGAGGAGCCGTTCGTTGTGGGCACGGTAACGATGCGGATGCCCTTATACTCCTTGCGTTTTATGTCGTCATATTCCTTTCCGAAGACGTTATGTCCGCCCCGGTTATAGGCCGTCACGCTGTGGGAACGGTTCGCCATACGCACCGCCTGCTGCTCAACGACTTTCTCGACCCCGCCCTCGTTGGATGGGATCCTCTTATGACCGATGAAAGCTATTTTCATAGAAGCATTCCTCCTGAACCAATCCTCGCTTGTCATGTAAGCGCCGCCGCGCTCCCGAATGAGCGATTAAGCGGTCTGTTCATTCTCGCTTTTCTCTTTTTTCTTTGCTGCTTTATTCTTCTTTTTGTCCTTTTTTTCCTTCTTTTCTTTCTTCTTTCGCTCTTTCCTTGTTTCTTTATCGTCTGTTTTTTTCGACTGTTTTCTCGGATTTTTGATAAACATAGATATCTTCTGCGCTTCAAGCAGGATATCCTTAAAGGTTTTAACAGATGTAACGACGCAGCCGATGATGTCGATTTTCGATTCTGCCATCAGCTTCGTTGCTTCTTCGATCGCGGCTGTTTCCGTATAGTCGAATTTGACGACAAACAACGCCGTATCCGCGACCTTCCTCATCTTGAGCACTTCTGCGTCCGTGCCGACGGGAGCGCAATCATAAATAACAAAATCGTAGTTTGCCGCGATCTTTTCGATAACGCTCAGCATCACATCGTTCAGCGAAATCGACTTGTCTGAAAGGATGACGGGCAAAAGATCCAAGCACGCTCCGATATGATGGACAGCGTCTGTTTCATCCGCGTCGCCGTAATAAACCGCGTTCAGGGTGTTTTCATATGGTATTTGACCGCCGAACACGGAGCTCAGGATCGGGTTTTTAAAATCGCAGTCAACCACCAGCGTTTTGACGCCGCTCGAGGCGATCACCCTAGCGATATTGGCGGTTATCGTGGTTCGACCCTCATCGTGGACGGAGGAGGTGATCATCAGCCGCTTTAAGCCCTTGTCCTCCATATGATTAGAGAGAATATGTGAAATGGAGACAATACTCTTTTTCACCTTGGTTCCGTCCTCAACAAGCGAGACGCTGTCAGAAAAGCTCCCGTCATAGGGAACTGATCCGAGCAGCTTCATGGAATAAAGCGGTTCGATATCCTTGACGTTTGTGACGACAGGGAATACAAACAGCTTTAATATGCAGAGTCCTACCGCGATCGCGACTCCGATCAGCGCGCATATTATCCATGTCGAGGCGCTGACCTTTCCGCCGACAATATACTTTGAGGCCGGCGGATTGACCACGGAGACATTACCGATCTTCAGCGTTTCCAAAAGGATCTCGCCGGAGACGTCATTGATCGCCTCCAGAATGCGGACGCCCTCGGTAGCGCTGCGCCAATACAGCGTTAATTCGATGATCTGCGTTTCATTATACTGACTCAGTGAAAGGTTGCTTTGAATATCCTTGACAGATACGCCGACAAGTCCTGCCTTGTCGATCGACGCCTGGATCAGCCGATTGCTGTGAAGAATGTAGATCGCCGAATCGGTGATCTCCTGTGCCAGACGCACGTCCTCGGAATCGGGGTTGTTATTCTTTGAAAAAGCATAGTTGCCGCCCTGGGTCTTTGCGATGATGGCAATTGAAGAAGTGATCTGATACTCCTTTGACATCTCGCCGCGAAGAAATCCGATGCCGGACAGAATGACGCCCAACACCAAACCGATCAGCGCAAAGATCGCGATCAGCCTTCTTCCGCGAAGAATATAATAGAAAACATTACTCAGGCGAAAGCCTCTTTCTTCCTCATTCATGCTTTTGACCCACCTTCTTTCTGCGGTTTATCGCAAACAGGAATACCAGGCCGGCGATAATGACAGCGCCGATCGCCAGCAGCAGCGCGTAGAGATCGATGGTATCCCAAATCTGCATGCGTACGGTTTGCAGCTCAGCCTGATCCGCCAGATTCACCGTGATACGGGAGCCATCGTCACCGATGCGCTGCACATAATACCTGCCCGCGGACAGTCCGCTGATGATATACTTTTGATCATTGGTTGTCCATTCGTCAACCACCGTGCCGTTCTCATCCGTCAGCTGCAGGTCAACGCCCTTTGACGGTCTGCCGAAGATACGGTCTTCGACAGCCACCGTCATACTGATCGTATACGCGGTATCCTCTATCACCGGCGCAATCTTTTCGTTGACACGGCCGTCGCTGTCTACGGTAAAGCTAAGCGTTCTTTCCTTCTTGATATACCCTTCGGGAACGGATTTCAGCTCCAGCTCATACTGTGATGATTTTTCGAGATCCGTGACCGTGATTTCGCCGTTTTTATCGGTCGTCAGATCATCTCTGCCGTCCATCGAATATACGGCGCCCTCGATCGGCTCCTCCGTACGCTGGTCAGTGAGCCTGACGGTGACCGCGGTTTTGCGGCAGTCGATCTTCACCAGCCCCGTATCGTCCTCCGCATTATCGCTGACGCTCGCCGCGACCGCCGTACTGTCAACGGCGTAGAATTCGGGGACGGTATCCTGTCTGATATAATACTTGCCGATATACAGCTCCTCGCTCTCGGCATAGCCTTTTTCATCCGTGGTGATCTCATCGGCAACATCGCCCGACTTTAAGCGCACCGTACCGTCGGAGGAGCTGATATCTTCGGAAGCGACGATCTTAAACCGAACGTTCTCCAGCGGTTTGGCGGTATCGGCGTCCTGTGCCGATACGCGGATTGTCTTTTTGATCGGCTTAAAGTGAACGGTGACCATATAAGGCTCCGACCAATCCCAAAAGTCGTCGATATCAAATTCTGTCGATTCTGTCACATAATACCCTTCGGGTGCGTTCAGGTTATGCAGCGAGTAAGTGCCCGTCGTGATTTTCTCAGGGAGATAGAACGTTCCGTAATCGCCTGTTTCAAACTTTTTATACTCGATCTTCTCCTGATAATAGGTGTGAAGGGTCTGCATTCCGCCGATGCCGTTTTTATCGGCATACAGCTCAAACCCGATGCCGCTCTTTTTGATAATGTTGCCCGAATCATCGTCGACGATCGTTACAAATACCGCCGCCTTATCATAGCCTTCTTCAACGTCCTTGCCCGGCCGAACCTCGGTCGGCGGCTCCGTGCGCGGCTGCTGCTCCTGCTGCTGCGTCTCGCTGATCGGCGGGGTAGTCTCACCGTACGTAAAGGTCTCGAACTCGTTATGGAATTTCTGTGTTTCTCCCTGCCCCGGATGCTGCGTTTCATCAAGCGGGGTAAACACCTTGTCTGCCGAGTTGTTCAGGTACAAAAGAAAAAGCATCAACAGTAAAAGGACGACAACTAAGATACCGGCCATCATATCCGTAGCCGATAACCAAAAACTATCTTCGTTACTGTCATGCTTTTTAATGAATTTCATAATTGCTGAATCCTATCAATCTTTCATCTTAGGGTGGAACCCCGATTGGTTGATAGCGGTAGATTTCCGCCTGCTCTTCGTCAAAATCCTCGTGAATACGTTATCCGTCGCAGAAGGACATACAGTTTTATGGGGCTTATACTAAGTATCATTAAAACACTTTAACATTTATTGCGTTAAATTCCGCATAGCGGTGTTGTCGTCCTTGACATACGCCAGCAGTG
>OCVV011072121.1_pt1 | contig 11181 bp, 4 predicted proteins | sample 1539721 | NCBI WGS metagenome assembly OCVV01 (sample SAMN02144230, study PRJEB22623) | gut metagenome | biome: sheep rumen | host: Ovis aries | place: New Zealand | reverse complement strand
GATTGCGGCAGCTATTGCATTCGGCGTCTTGCTGATTAAAAACTGGGACAAGATCAAGGAATCCGCCGGAAAACTTGTCAAAGACGTCGGAGACAAGTGGGACTCATTCAAAGAAAACACGAAGCAGAAATTTGAGGACACGAAAGCTGCGGCGGTCCAGAAAGTCCAGGACATGAAGGATGGAGCGGTCCAGAAAGTTCAGGATTTGAAAGATGGGGCGGTCCAGAAAGTCCAGGACCTCAAGGATGAAGCAGAACAGAAATTCCACGACCTCAAGGACGCAGCGGTCCAGAAGGTCCAGGACATGAAGGATGGAGCGGTCCAGAAGGTTCAGGACATGAAGGATGGAGCGGTCCAGAAGGTTCAGGACCTCAAGGACGAAGCGGTCCAGAAAGTCCAGGATCTGAAGGATGGAGCCCTGCAGAAAGTCCAGGATCTGAGGGATGGCTTCGACGAAAAAATCGGAGGAATCGGAGACAAAGCAAAGACAACGTTTGACGCAATCAAAGGTTTTATCGAAGACCCGATCGGATCCGCGAAGGAATTCGTCCGGGGAGCAGTGGATGATATAAAAGATTTTTTCGACTTCGAATGGAAACTTCCGGAATTAAAGCTTCCACATATCACGATCGGCGGTTATATCGACGTGCCGGTCCTCGGAACAATTCCTGATCCAAACCAGATATATGTTGACTGGTACAGAAAAGCTATGGACCAGCCGATGATCCTGGACAATCCGACAATCTTCGGGGCTGCAGGAGGAAAACTCCTGGGCGCCGGCGAAGCAGGGCCGGAAGTTGTATCAGGGCTTGGATCCCTTCTTGGGATGATCCAGCAGGCCGTGAGATCCGTACAGCAGGCGGCAAACATCACGCAGAACAACAGCTACGGCTCCATCAACATCAATGTATACGGAGCAAAGGGCCAGAACATGAGCGAGCTGGCAGACGAGATAGAGAGCAGAATTAACGACAGAATGAAAAGGGAGGAGGCGGTTTTCGCATGAGTGCTGGAGGATACTTCACATACGCGGGACGCTCCTCCCGCACTTTTGGGATCCTGGTGGACCGGGTAGAGGGCATCTGGGATTCCCCGGAGAGAGATTTTGAAGACATCGAGATCCCTGGAAGAAACGGAGACCTGACGATAGACAACGGCAGATGGAGAAATGTTCCGGGCAGTTACTACTGCGGGATCGGAGTCGACTTTAAGCAGAATTTCGAGACCTTCAGAGCCTTCTTCGCTTCCTGCGTCAGCTACGCCAGGCTAGAGGACTCCTGGCATCCGGACGAATACCGCCTGGCAAAACCGGCAGGCGCGCTCTCGCCGGAGATGGTCAAAAACGGACTACTGGGAGAATTCGCAGTGCCGTTTTCGGTAATGCCGCAGAGATTCCTGAAATCAGGAGAAACAGCGCAGAACATAACATCAACGTCAACATTGACGAACCCGACATCGTTTGAGGCGCTCCCACTCTTGAGAGTGTACGGGACCGGGACATTTTCGATAGGCGGAGTCCAGATGAAGATCACCTCCGCAAACAGCTACACAGACATAGACTGCGACGCGCGTGAATGCTACAAGGACACCTACGCCACAAATTGCAATGACAAGGTGGAGTTGACGTCGGGCAAATTCCCGACGCTGCCGGCAGGCAGTTCGCAGATCACGCTCGGCAGCGGGATCACACGGATCAGCATCACTCCGAGGTGGTGGACATTATGATTCTTTACTCACCGGAAACGACAACCTTCAAGACAAATGGCAGAGGCCAGCTGACGGAAGCTATAAGCTGCTATGTCGAAGAGGTACGGAACGGAAAATACGAGCTGGAAATGGTTTATCCGGTAAAAGGGATACATTTCAAAGATATCGAGATGTCGTGCATCATCACAGCGAAGCCGGCAGACGGGAAAGACCCGCAGCCCTTCCGGATCTACAGCATCTCAAAACCGACAGACGGGAAATGCACGATAAAAGCAGAGCACATCTCTTACCAGCTCTCATATATCCCTGTAAATCCATTTGGAGAGCAAAGAGCAGTCGCGTCCGCATTGCAGGCCCTGAAAGCGAATGCGGCAGAGGCTTGTCCGTTTGAATTCTGGACGGACAAGACATCCTCCGGGACCTTTTCGGTGAAGGAACCGAAGTCGATCAGGTCACGACTGGGAGGGGAGAAAGGATCCATCCTGGACGCGTTCGGCGGCGGGGAATATGAATGGGACGGCTACACAGTAAAGCTCCATGCGCACAGGGGATCAAATAATGGCGTCGTCCTGCGGTACGGCAAAAACATTACCGACATCGAGCAGGAAAAGAACATAGAGAACACGATCACAGGAATATACCCGTACTGGAAGGGGACGGACAGTAACAAGTCGGAGATCATCGTTAAGCTGCCGGAAGGGGTGATGCATCACCAGAACGCGGCGAATTTTCCCTACCAGAGGACGATTCCGCTGGACTGCTCGGGTGAGTTTGATACACAGCCGACAGAGTCACAGCTCCGGGCCTATGCCACAAAGTACATGTCAGACAGCGGCATAGGAGTCCCGAAGGTATCAATAAAGGTATCCTTCATCGCACTCTGGCAGACAGAAGAGTATAAGCTGATCGCTCCGCTGGCCAGAGTGAACCTGTGCGACATGGTCACAGTAGAATTCGAAAAACTCGGAATTTCTGCCCAGGCAAAAGTGGTCCGGACAAAATTCGACGTACTGAAGGACCGATACGAAGAAATTGAGCTCGGAGACGCCAGGACAACGCTCTCACAGACAATCAACGAAAAGGTCTCCAGCGCGTCAAACGCGGCAATGCTGCAGGGGACATCGTTTCTCAAGGCCAGGCTCACGGCGATAGAGGAACAGCTTGCCGGGGCTACGGATGGATACATCCTCTTTGACTACGATGCGAACGGAAACCGGACGCAGATCCTTGCGATGGACACGATGGATCTGCAGACAGCCCAGAACGTCCTGACGATCAACTACTTAGGAATCGGCGGATACTCCGGAGGCTACGGCAGCCAGAATTTTCACCTGGGCATAACAGTGGACGGGCACATAGTCGCGGAGTCGATCGCAGCAGGAACGCTCATGGCCGCGCTGGCCATGGCCAATGTCTTCAAGGTCGGCGGAAAAACTCTGGGAGACGGCTCAATCGATGTCTACGACGCGAACGACAAGCTGATCGGCAAGTGGGACAAGACAGGCTTGACAGTTTACGAAGGATTAATCGAAGGCCCGGAAATTCATGCGGGCGGAGCTGGAAATTCAAACGGAATTATAGCTGTCTACGATGCCAATGGGAACGAAATCGGAAGATGGGATAAGGACGGTCTGGAGGCGTCCGGAAATCTGAAAATCATCAAAGATTCCATGTCGGCGGAAATTGCGACGGTAAGCAGAGCCAGAGTTCAGTCGGCGATCAGTTGGTATAACTCGCTCGGTTTTACCGTCTATCAGAACAATGCGACCATCAAGAGACGCTTCTCCGTATTTGCAGACAGCGACGGCGTGGAAGAGCAGATATATGCCGAAAAATTCAAAAAACTTTTTGTATTTTTTGAGAGCGCATCAAAAGGCTACGCATATCACCTGAATTTTGCAAAAAACGCTCTCACGATGAAAGGGTACGGGTACGGAGGAGGCACAACAGGCACACAGCTGGATATAAACCTGTCTGACGGGACAGTAACTGTCAAAGCTGGAAACACAGGCATAGCGTGCGACTCAAATGGCGTTTCCCAAACGAACGGCGCAGGACACACAATTTCCGTGAGAAAAAGCGGGAACTATCAGGAGATAGCGATTGGCGCCGGGGCGACCGACTCATACAGCGCGCCGGTGAGAGTTGTGCTTTCAAATGACAGCAGGTACTCGAATACATACGGGGTACACCTGGTAGCAGGTCAGAATGCGGTAAACCTGAACGGCGGATCGTCGATTGATCTGTCAAACGGCGGAAGCTTGGAGATCTCGAACGGGACGCTTAAATGCAGCTCCAGCACGATTTCGTACAACGGCCAACAGCTCCACGCGGTGAGTTCGTCCTCACGCCGGTACAAACACAACATCGAATACAAACTCACGAAAGACAGGGAATATCACAAACTCCTGGACCTGCCTGTCGCGGAATTTGTTTTTAACGATGACCATCCTCTCCAATACGCAGACATGCGCGGCAAGATGATCCCCGGAATCATCGCGGAGGATGTAGCGAAGATCTATCCGTCCGCGGTGATCCACAACGAAAAGGGCCAGGTCGAGTCATGGGACGAAAGAAGGATCCTGCCGGGCATGCTGGCGCTGATCCAGGAACAGGACAGGGAGATCAAAAGACTCAGAGAGGATGTCGAAGCACTGAAGAAGATAATCGAGGAGAAGTTAAGTGTATAGGAGATACATAAAACTCGACGCCGTTCCCGGCGGCCAGCCGGTGAAGATCTATATAAGTCAGGGAGACAAGAGAAGCCGGCATATCGAATTTTCAATGTATGCCAGCTCCGGAGAACTGGAACTCCCGTCGGGGGCGACGGTAAAAATGAAGGCAAGGAGACCGGACGGAGAAGAGCTGGAACTCACGGGCTCCAGAAACAACATGTCGGTGACTTTTGACATCCCGGCGGCATTTACCGAGTACGCCGGGAAGATCCCGGCAGTGATCACAGCAACAAGCGGAGACGAACGCATCACATTTGAGTCAGTATGGCTCATTTGTGATGGCCGAAAGGAAGGTGAACCGACGTGAGCATGTACACGAAGCACATCAAGATCGACGTGACGCCGGGCGCGGAGCCGAAGGTGATCCACGTCTCGCAGTACGATAAAAATTCCCGCACCTACGCCGTAGAGCTTTACGCGACGGATGCGGATTTTACTTTTCCGGCCGGAGCAACCGTCTCCATCATCGGGACAAAGCCTGACGGCCTGGGCTTTGACATCGCGGCACGTCTGGAGGACGAGACGATCTACTTTGGGCTTGATCCTCAGATGACACCGATCGCCGGCAGGGTCCCTTGCAAGCTGACTCTGACCAAAAACGGCGAGGAGCTCCTCACGGAGAAATTCATCCTCTCTGTCGACCGGACGGCGATGGACCTCGACACCATGAAGAGCGATTCCAAAATCCGCCAGGTGGAAGAGATCGCGGCAGACTTTGACCAGATCATCGCAGCGGCACAGTCGATCGAAGGCACAGCCGAGACGGTAACTGCCGCGAAGACTGCTGCGGAAGAGGCACAGGCGGCAGCGGAAGACGCACAGGAGGCGGCAGAGACAGCAGCACAGTCAGCGGAGAGATCAAAAGCACAGATTGACGCCGCAGGCATTGAAGAAAAGATCACAGAGATCGAGACGGCAGCGGCAGAGGGCGTAAGAGACGTAAACGCGGCCAGGTCGAATGCTCTCGAGACTGTGGATGATAAAGCCCAGGAAGTCGCCCGGCTCAAAGTCAACGCAGAAGCGGTCGCGACGCAGGCCCTCGCCAAAGCAAACAACCTGGAAAATGCTTTTGCGGAAGTCGAGCAGAAGGCAATCGTCCTGCAGCAGGCAGTGACCAGGATGCAAGCCCTCATGAACACAAAAGCGGACGATGGCTTCGCGGACAGCCAGGGATATCTCCACCTGACAGCAAACGGGGAAGACATCTCAGGAGGAATCGGACCTTTCGCCACGGGCGGCGGAGGAGGCGGAGGCGGCGGAGAGACCATCAACGCCAAATTCGACGCCCACAACGCATCCGGATGGATCTCCAAGTCGATTGCGGCAGGACAGTCGTGCACGGTCTCTGTCCAGTGGAGCTCAATCGAGGATGAGATGCCGACCGGCAGCGGCAAGCTCAAAGTGGTAGTCAATGACGTGACCAGGGCGACACTGGAAGTTGCGCAGGGACTCGTCACAGTTGATATCAGCAACTACCTCCCGATCGGAGACAACATTGTCGTCCTGACAATCTCTGATATATATGGCCAGTCCCGAAGATTTGTCCTCACCGTCTCGGCAATCGACACGGGCCTGACATCGACATTCGACACGACTCAGAAATACGAGGGGCCCTTCCAGTTCCCGGTGACACCCACGGGAGCTGTCTCCAAGACCATCTACCTGTACCTGGACGGAAACCTGCAGGACACCATGCAGACATCCGTTTCCGGCAGGCAGATCACCTTCACAGTCCCTCAGCAGAGTCACGGGGCACACTCGATCACATGTTACTTCGAGTGCGAGATCAACGGCCAGACGATCAGGTCAAATGAACTCTATTTCGAGTTTATCGCGATCGAGCCGCTTAACAACACACCCATCATCACCAGCAACTTCAACAGGACGGCTGCAAAGCAGTACGAAAAACTCCCGGTCGACTACATGGTCTTTGTGGCCAACAGCATCGACGTCGAAGTCGAACTGGTAAAAGACGGGACAGTCGTCTCGACACTTACAGTCGACAGATCCGCGCAGGCATGGCCTCTCAGTTTTGATACTGCCGGATCGCACACTTTCGCAGTGAGGTGCGGGACCGTCACTAAGTCCTGGTCGATCGAAGTCGAGGAGACATCAATCGACGTCAGGCCGGAGACTGATCAGCTGGCACTTTATCTCACGGCAGAGGGACGCTCAAACAACGAGGCTCATCCTGAGACCTGGGAGTACGAGGAGATCAGCGCCTCCCTCACCGGCTTCAACTTTGTGCGGGATGGCTGGCAGACTCTCGACGATGGATCCACGGTCCTGAGAGTCTCCGGAGACGCCAGAGTCACGATTCCGTATCAGATTTTCGGTTCCGACTTCAGAACGACCGGAAAAACGATTGAAATCGAATTCGCATCGAGAAATGTCCTGGATTACAACGCAGTGATCCTTTCCTGTATGTCTGGCGGCCGCGGTCTGCAGATGACAGCCCAGAAAGCAGAGCTCAAGTCCGAGCAGTCGGAAATCTTCACGCAGTACAAAGAGGACGAGCACATCCGGATCTCCTTCGTGGCAGAAAAGAGGTCGGAAGACAGGTTACTCATTATTTACGTCAACGGAACCGCGTCGGGGGTCCTCCAGTATCCGGAAGATGACGACTTCTCGCAGCAGACGCCTGTTGGGATCAGTATCGGATCCAACAGCTGCACGATGGATGTCTACACGATCAGAGTGTACGACAACGACCTGACACGCCACCAGGTCCTCGACAACTGGATCGCGGACGCGCAGAGCGGGGAGGACATGATCGACAGGTACACCAGAAACAACGTCTATGACGAATATGGGAACGTCGTGATCAGCAAGCTCCCTGCAGACCTCCCGTATATGATCCTCGAATGCGACGAGCTCCCTCAGTACAAGGGGGACAAAAAGACGGTTACAGGATCTTACACAGACCCGCTCAATCCTGCGAAGTGCTTCACCTTCACCGGATGCCAGGCAAATGTACAGGGAACATCTTCCGCGACTTACGCCAGGAAGAACTACGACCTGCAGTTCAAAAAAGGCTTCGAGATGTCTGGCTCCGGCCATGCGGACAACTTCGCACTCGCGGACCACGTGATGCCTTTCAACAGGTTCGTCGTCAAGGCAGACGTCGCCTCTTCGGAGTCCGCGAACAACGTGTGCCTCGTTGACATCTACAACACGGCCTGCCCGTACAAGACGCCAGAGATGGAAGCGGACAGCCGCGTGCGCTGGGGAATCTATGGCTTCCCGATCGTGCTCTTCTGGCACGATACGGTTTCCGACACAACAAAGCTCCTCGGGAAGTACAACTTCAACCATCCGAAGCGCTTCCCTGCAGGTTACGGATATTCTGTCTGACAGAAAGGAGATTAAATGCCCACCCTTTACGATGAATCATGGGAATTTCAGAATAACACGTCCGACCGGATGCTCTTTAAGTCGGCAGATTTCGACGCAAAGGCAGTCGATCCTGAGACGCAGGAGGAATATCCCGCGTGGAAAAACGACTTCGAGGCCAGATTTCCCGATGACACCTGGGAGGAGATCACTCAGCTGAAGACCTTTGTCAGCTGGGTGGTATCCACAGACCGCACACAGGCGACCGGCGACACGCTGCCGGAGCCTGTGACCTATGCGGATGTCGAGTATACGGCCGACACGGCAGAGTATCGTCTCGCCAAATTTAAAGCGGAATTCGCAGATTATGCGGAGACGGATTCTTTTATTTTCTACTACATCTTCACAGACCTCTTCCTCATGGTCGACTCCAGGGCGAAGAACTTCTTCCTGGGCTTCCATGGCTCGGAGTGCGAAATCGAAGGGATGAGGAGAAAAGCGGTCGCGGAGCCCTACGACATGGACACGGCCCTCGGGACCAACAACGAGGGATCCCTCGTCTTTTCCTACGACCTGGAAGACACAGACCACCTCGACGGCGGCGCAGACATCTACAACGGCCAGCAGAGTGTCCTCTGGAATAACCTGAGAGACACACACAAGTCCGAGATCGCAGCCATGTACAGGACCCTCCGCTCAAACGGCGTCCTGTCTTACGCAAACGTCGAGTCGCAGTTCGAAGCGCACCAGGCAAAGTGGCCGGAGGCGATCAAAAACGAAGATACCTGGGAAAAATACATCACTCCCCTCACGAATCCTGACGTGGGAAAGGAGCCGACGGCGGTCTACCTTCCCATGGCACAGGGCCCGAAGACAGAACAGAGAAAGTGGTGGCTCTTCAACCGCTTCCAGTTCAAGGATTCGAAATACAACGCCGGCGACGCGCTGCGCGAAGTGGTCCAGCTCAGGGGCTATGCCAAAGCGGACATCACGGTCACTCCCTACGCGTCCATCTATCCGACGGTCAAATACGGCTCATACCTCGTGCAGAAGCGCGGATCCGCAGGAACACCCACGGTCCTCGAGTGCCCGATGGACAGTGTCAACGACACAGAGATCTACGTCTACTCCGCGACACAGCTGGCGTCCGTCGGAGACCTCTCCGGACTGAAGGTGGGGTTTGCGGATTTCTCCATGGCAACACATCTCCAGGAGATTAAGGTCGGAGACCAGGACGCAAATTATGAGAACAAAAACCTTAACGTCCTGACACTCGGTTCGAACAAGCTGCTGAGGAAATTGGATGCAAGGAACTGCACGACTCTCGGGACCGGTACCCAGAAGGCTGTCGACATGTCCGGATGCGAGATTATCGAGGAAGTCTACTTCGACGGGACACAGATCCAGGGCCTCACGCTCCCGAACGGCGGCGTCCTGAAAAAGATCCACCTTCCTGCGACGATGACAAACATCACGATCAGAAATCACAAGCTGATCAGCGAATTCTCCTGCGCGGGATACTCAAACATCACGACCCTCCGCCTGGAAAACAACTCCTCCATCATCGACGAGAGAGCCATCCTGCACGCCATCCCTGCAGGGGCCCGCGTCCGCCTGGTCGGTTTTTACTGGGAATGCGAGGACGCGGAAGAGATCGAATCCATCCTCGACCTGCTCGACACAATGAGAGGCCTGGATGAAAACGGCAACAATATGCAGCAGGCCCAGGTCTCCGGCACGATCCATACAGAGTCCCTGACGGGCGAACAGGTGGCCTCCTACAACGAGCGCTATCCACACATCACCATCCTCGCGGACATGACGACGTCCTATCGCTACTACCACGACGAGGACGGCACGCTCCTCAAGACGGTAGAGTGCCATGACGGAGTACCGCAGGAAGCAGCTCCGACCGGAATGTCCAAACCCAACAGTGCAGACGGCCACTACTCCTACACTTTCGCCGGATGGACAAAGACACAGGGCTCCGACACGGTGGATCCGGACGCTCTCGATCCCGTCATCGCAGACAGACATCTCTATGCGGTCTACGAGGCGCACGTCCGGACCTACACGGTCACATGGAGAAATTCCAACGGCACGACGCTTGAGACTGACGAAAATGTCCCATGGGGCACGATGCCGTCCTACAACGGCTCGACGCCGCAGAATCCTTCCGGCTCCAGTCCTTTCACGGCATGGACTCCGACGCCTGCCAGGATCACGGGAAACACGACCTACACGGCGACCTACACTCCTGTCTACAATGTGTACTTCTACAACGGTTCGACACTGCTCGACACGGTCCAGGTCCTCCAGGGAGGCAATGCCACATACACGGGACCGGAGCCCACGGATGGAGACAAGATCTTCACCGGCTGGAGCCCGTCGCCCACAAACATCCAGGGCAACCTCTCGACATACGCCCAGTTCAAGGCAAATGTCGAGACGCCTACAGCCACAACGGCAGACGGAGCCTATGGCGTCGAGTGGAATTATTCACAGACATCGCCGCAGCTCACCAGAAAAGGCCTGGCCGCATCCTTTGCGGATCCTGTGCCGGCAGAGGGCGTAAGCGGCAACGGGTCATCGCCGTTTGACTCGATCATGCCGTGGGCAGGAATGAAACGCTACAACGTAATCGGCTCCGAATATGTGCCGGAGACAGACAGCCGCTTCGACCAGGCTGCAAACGACACAGTCGTCTACATCCCGGAGTTTTACTACACAGCCTACAAAGATACGGCAAACAGCAAGTGGCTCTGGGCCATCTCCCCGACGGCCAAAGAGGGATACTGCAAGCATCCTGGCTCCGGAAGATACGTAGGAAGATATCATACAGGCGGAAGTTCCTCCGGCGTTTATACAAAATCAGGAGTAACGCCTCTTGCAAATACAAGCCAGACAAGTTTCAGAAGCTACTCCGCGTCGAAGGGAAGCGGATGGGGGATGATGGATCTGGCCACCTGGTCCGCAATCCAGATGCTGTATCTTGTCGAGTTTGCACACTTCGATTCACAGACAAAACTCGGAAAAGGATGGAATACCGGATCTGCTGGGACCATGGGCGGCACAGACTCCGCAGCATACCACACCGTCAAAGCTACGGGAGCACACAACCAGTACAGGTGGATCGAGGATCCGTACTCTAATGTGTACGACTGGATCGACGGATTCATGGGAAGCACATCGAAGACCTATGCGGCTGCAAACTCGACATACGAAGGTGGAAACGGCGACCTCAACGAGCTCGGATTCAGCCTTCCGTCGAGCAACGAGATCAAAAACTTCGGCTACTCAGAGAGCGCTGCATGGGCATTTATTCCGAGCGAAAGTATCAAGAACAGTGACTACAACACTTACGCATGCGACTACGTCAGCTCGAGCTCTTCGCTGCACCCGGCCT
>OCVV011203794.1_pt1 | contig 11182 bp, 12 predicted proteins | sample 1539721 | NCBI WGS metagenome assembly OCVV01 (sample SAMN02144230, study PRJEB22623) | gut metagenome | biome: sheep rumen | host: Ovis aries | place: New Zealand | reverse complement strand
GCCGGTTCTGGTCGTGCAGTTCCAGAACAAGGTCTGCTATATCCTTATCGCCCGGAAGAAGGTCATAGTATTTCAGATTCAGAACGGCTTGCTCAATACTGCACTGGTATTCCGCATCAGTTGTCAGCACGTTATACATGCTGTTTTTTAGGTCATTCTGATTGATACCAGATGCAAACGTAGTGTTGGCCTGAGCATCCATATCTATCAGCAAGACTTTCCTGCCTTGTGCGCCTAACTCCGCAGCGAGGTTTACCGCCGTGGTAGTCTTTGATGCGCCGCCCTTCTGCAAGCCGATACAAATTATGTGCGCCATGCCGCTGCCCCTTTCATAAAATATATATCTATTTGTGAAATATGATATATACATTATATCACAAAATAACTCTTTAACTCATAAAAAAATATGGCTCGACATATATTGAAAGCCCCTTCCAGAATATTATATTCTCTTTTTATTTTCTGTTTTGTAAAGTACCCCTCTCTATAGAATAGATACTTAATAAAAGAATAAGATAATTCAATTATAAATACATATCAAAACGGATAGATAATATTGATTATTGAAAAATAATTGATATCATTTTTTCAAAAAATACATTTTCCCTGTTGACATGTGTACCCACATGTGGTAATGTATAGTCAAGCAAGGGAGATATCCCAAACAAACCACCACACATTCTAAAGAAAGAAGGTACACACAATGAAAGCTACAACCAACATGCAGAGATCCATCCAGTATCTGAACAAAATCTTCAAGGCTCTGAATGAAGAATATTTTGATTCTTCCCTTCCTACGCCGGTTATCACAATTCAGAGTACGCCAAAAGCCTACGGTCACTTCACACCGTGGGAAGCATACCGAATCAAAGAGGACAACGGTGATACAGTAGGGGCGGTTGAAATCAATATCGGAGCCGGTACACTTGATAGACCGATTGAAAACGTGACAGCAACACTTCTTCACGAAATGGTTCACTACTACTGCTATCTGAACAACATCAAAGACACAAGCCGAAATGGTGCATACCATAACAAGCGATTCAAAGCAGAGGCAGAGAAGAGGGGCTTATCTATCGAATATGATTCAAGGATAGGTTGGTCAATCACAGAACCGACAGAAGCACTGCTAGACTTCATCATAAGCTACGGTTTTGAAGATATCAGAATCGGACGTAACGAGTTTTATACATACCGAATCGGGGGCGGTGCAAAGACTGGCAACGGTGGTACAACGACAACGACAACAACAAAGAAGGGCAACAGCCACAAACTTATCTGCCCGAAATGCGGTTGCATTATCAGATACACCACAATGAAAGCACCAAACATCATGTGCATGGATTGCAACGAAAAAATGATTCAAGCGTAAAGCAAAGAGGGGCTATGAAAATAGCCCCTTAATTATTGAAAAACAATATTCAGAAGTGAGAAAAAATATATATGAAAAATTGAAAAAGGGTATTGACAGATGTGTACCCACATGATAATATATAATCAGCAACAGGAACAAAACACAAACCACCACACAAACCCAAAAGGAGAAAACATCATGACAAACACAAACGAAATCAACAACGTACTGGACGACCTGAAAGAGTACACCGAACTGGCAGAAGAACTTGACGCACAGATTGAAGCACTAAAAGATAAAGTCAAGGCGTACATAACCGAGAACAACGTTGACGAGGTTGTAGGAGCCAACGGAGAGAAGGCCACATGGAGAGAGACAATCTCAAAGAGATTCGATTCCACAGCCTTCAAGAAAGACTTCGCAGATGTCTACGCCGAGTATCTGAAAAAGACAGCTTACAAGCGGTTCACATTTAACGCATAAACCGAATGCCACAAACAGGGGGAGCGCAAAACTCCCCTTGCGTTATACCATAGATACAGCCGTCCAGAAGCGCACAGAAGGCCACACAAGGCGCAACGGTAAAATATACGCCTATGCCCTTATAACGCCGTTGTAGGGGCGGTATTGACGCTAATTGAAGAGAGTATGAAGGCGTGCTATTCTAAACGAAAAAAAGGACGGTATAGCCATAATGCCAAATAGTGAGAAAGTAAAAAAGACAAATAGTGAGATAGTAAAAGCGTATCACTCACAGCTAACTAACGTCCGTGTACGTTTCCCAAATGAAGAAGCGTGCGGAATTGACTATCTGGAAATGATGCGGAAAAGAGCAAAGGAACTGGGCTTTATAATCGAAAAGGGGAAAGATAAGGGCGAAGGTTCAGTAAACGCCTATATCCTGCATCTGGTGGAAACAGATCTAGGAATTACAATGCAAAAGGGAATGACCGAGGTTACAAAGTCAGCAGAAGAGTAGTATACTGGAAATAGCTGCTTTCATTGTGTTTACCATCCTTTTGGTTGGTGTTGTGTGTTTTGTTTGTTGCAGCTAGGGCGGTACGTTCGTGGTGGTTCGTGCCGCCCGTTTTTTATGCCCGGAATCAGTACCGCTGCATCAGGCATTTTTGGAATAATAATATCAAAATCCTATCCGGGGACGCTCTGGAGATCTAGCCAGAACAAGACAGTCTCCCTTCTTTACTTTGTCGGAATTGTTTTTGATTGCCATACGTGCAGCCGTGAGCATCCGCACGGTCATTACATCGCCGTTGGAATCCAAATCATAACCGGCTTTCCGAATCTTACAATACAGTTTCACAGCTTTGTAGTTTTCAAATTTGAGCATATCGTTTGCCCCTTTCTGAATGGTCGCCGGGAATACCGGCAGTAGAAGAGTAGTAGAAGGTGCGTTGCCTGTCGGATCGGACAGACGGAATCGCACTGTCATTATAGCAGAGATTCTACACGTATGCTTGTAAAATCAGAGTATACTCAGAAATTACAATCTTAAAGCCGTCAAAAACGTAAATTCAAAATTGAAATCAGATTTATTTTACAAAACGTAAATAAAGTCATGGACATTGTTTTTACATTGTGATACACTCAAATTACCAGATGAAAGGAGCAGAAACAAATGGGAGAAAATAAAAGCCAACATATAGCCTATGTCCGGGTATCTTCCGTAGACCAGAATGAAGCTAGACAAAAAGAGGGTCTTGGAAAGAAATACGAAATTGATAAATGGTTTACGGAGAAAATCAGCGGAAAGGACATGAACCGCCCACAATTAAAAGCAATGCTAGACTACGTGCGAGAGGGAGATACAGTTTATGTTTTGGAATTTTCCAGACTTGCCAGAAGCACAAAAGATTTACTTACTATCGTAGAACAGCTTCAAAGCAAAGGCGTGAACATTGTATCTGACAAGGAAAATATAGACAGTAGAACTGCTACCGGGAAATTAATGCTAACTATGATTGGAGCAATAGCCGAATTTGAAAGGCAAACGATTCTGGATAGACAGCGAGAAGGTATTGCCATTGCGAAGGAACAGGGAAAGTACAGAGGGGGACAGGTCAAACGCATTGATAGTGATACGTTTGATAAGGAATATAAGAAATACTCGGAAAGAGCCATTAACAAACGACAACTTGCGGAAAATCTAAAAATAAGCAGACCGACACTAGACAGGATGTTGAAAGAAAAAGGATTGATGTAAGGCAGGAAATGAGCGCATGACCGCTGCCTATGAATCATTGAATAGTAATACACAAAGAAAAAAGCGGATGCCCTGGCTAATGCCCCGGTGTCCGCTCTGTTATTATTTATTCGCTTGTTGCGCTTGTAGCTTTTCAAGCTGCTGTTGCAGCCGCACTACTTCCCATCGTTTGCGGATTACTTCTTGCCGCTTTTTGTCACGTTTCTTTTCTAGGAAAGATAGAAGTAAATTCTTCATAGCTTTATCTCCTCGGTATCTCATACCCTTTCGGCAGAAACACTACAACTACCGGCAGATTATAAGACATGCTTGTAGCTGTATAGAGAACTTCAAGTGTCCTGAGTTCTTCTGGCGTATCGAATAACATGCCAGTGTACACGCTCTCGCACATCGGATCGGTGTCACTGTGCGTGCGCTTGCCCTCAATCATTACCTTCACATCTTCATCGTTCTCTTGAATCAGTTCGCCTAAAGTCATAGAAGCACGCTCTTCTTTCTGTAACTCAAACCCGTAAATATTATTATCCTTCGGATCGCCGCTGTAATTCAGACGGTAACTCGCCACTTTATGACCGTTATCGTCATACTCGTCCAGACGCACTAACTCATCCTCAGTGTCATTATCATAATGCCAGTTATCGGTATCGCCAAACCACAGTTCTTCAAAAGCCTCATGCGGATCGTTGGCTTATACTTCGTTGTAACATTTTTGCTTTACTACTCTATGCAGTCTGTAGATTCCCATATTTCCTTGCTCCTATGCGGATTTTTCACAGTTCTATCTTACAATATCGCCTTATATTTGCAAAACCCCTATGGCAAAATAAAAAAGCGTATATGTAATTATGTCAACCAATTTTGTCCAGAACACTTTTGACCGCTGCAAAAGTAGATATTTCCTTGCATTGTGCAAATTCCGCAAAAGTAAAAATGCACTTCGCTTTTTGATAAAAGTTATTTTTGACATTATTACCACAAAAAAACGTAGTAGTTATCACAATAAAAAACTGTATATTGGCAAAATTCCCTCATGCCGATATTTTGCGCTCTTCTTACTTTCGTTCACCGTGCTAAAAACAAGTGTCTATCTTGTTCTGGATATGCCTATTTTACTTTGCCCATTTTCGCTTCGGTATCTACTTCGTGGAATCTAAATATATATATGTCTATTAGAAACTGTATATTGTATATGCTTCTTTGCTCTCCCTTACAGACTCTTACAGACTCTTAAAGACTCTTAAAGACATGTTTTCTTTGCCTATATAAGAATAAAAGATACTTCCTCGTAAGGAATCTTACGAGGATAAGCGCACTGTAAGTGCGCTATATACCTTATATCTTAAATAGAATTATAATACATCTTTTCGATTATTGATAGATATATCGAATAGAAAGATGTCTATAAGAGTCTTACAGACTCTGTATGATTCTGTTACGCCCCTTTCTCTTTAACGTAGTAGTCTCCATAGCATTTCACTCCAGCTTCTACCTATGTCTGGCACAATCCTAGAAATATCTAGGTATTTACTTGCGCAGGTATTACCGGCTTCATCATTGTGTGTTGCAATAGTCATGTGCGCATCATAGAGTTGGTCGTGAGGGTCTTTTAGTCTCTCCAAAAGATTGTCTATTACCCATGTATTATCTACGCCTCCCATTGATACACACATATATCCGCATCTTTGCTCGCCGCTTAATTCAAAAAATGAGATTGCGTCAAACACACTTTCGGTAACATATACCTCGCTTATATTCCCATTTGGAAGAGGCTCCTCGCAATGCCAGTATCGTTGCTTGCTATCAGCATTAAGGCTCCGCTTGTGGGGCTTGCCGTCTACGTCTACGCTATACATGACTATGGGTATTCCGTCCTTTGTAGAAAACACTACATTACCATGTTCTGCTTCCTGCCATATCAAGCCTTCATCTATCAGACGGTTAATCATCTCCGATGGTATTTTCCTTGTCTGGCACAGATATGTAATCACCTTTTGATTGTCTTTTGCTTTAACAAGTCCTATAGGCTCTACTTGTTTCTGGCTCACCGCTGCCGCATCGGTTTTCTGAGGCTCAGATACTATACTGTTGCTCTGATCCGTGCCGCTGCCGGTTGCATTATCTTGGTATTGCAATAGTTCTTCGACAGCATCGGGAAAACTCATACCGTGGAAGTTCATCAAATAATCTACCGCATTATGCAGCTTGCCTTCCTTCTGGTCGTAATATCCGTTTTCATGCAGAAATGTATTCCAGTCTTCCTCACCGTCCGCACCGATTCGTAACCAAAAGTCTCTGTTAGACTTGTCGTTCTTTCTCTCGCTTATCTCGTCCGGGTAACAATCTTTTAGCATCTGCACTAAGTTTGCGGCTCTCGCCTTGTCTTTTTCCTCATTCGTAAAATGTCTTGCGCTCATTAAAAATCATCCTCTCCTATCCGTAATTTCTGTGCCAGTTCCTCTTCCGTGCAATACAGATCGAGGATGCTACACTCGGCAAGTGTATCTGCGTCCCACTGTTCAGATAATGCCACTATGCTCTTTGGTTTGAAGTTAAATGCAATATCTCTGAGTATTCCCAGAGAGATATACTGAGCTGAATCACCGGCAATCTCGCACAGTTTTTTCAGCTTTTCAATACGTTCTTCATCCGACATTCTGCGCCACCTGTTCTGGCTTCTCTGCCGCTGCCTGTGTTCTCTTTTGCCACCTGTGTTTCTTGCGAATATTTATGTTGTCGTATATCTGGCGTAGTGTCAGCTTGCCGTCCCAGTTCTCCATCATCTTTTGCAGTAACTCACCGTCTGTACTGTCACACACATTGCGTAACTCTTTCGGTGTCATGAAGTTTGTCAGACCGTTTGACATCTTCCCCAGTGACTTAATCATCTGTGTCACCGAAATATTATTTGAATTGCGATAATCTATATGTCTCTTACTCTTTCCGCCCATGTTGTTGCCTTTCTGTTGTATTCTTCTGTTGGAAGTACATGCCACACTACCCCTCTACCTTTTTTCCTTCTGATTGTGGGATACCCATAAATTCTGTACTCTGCGCCGCACTCTTCCAGAAACGCATTGATTGTTTTCGCAGTTCTGGCGACTGTTCCGCACTTGGTATGAAAGTCCAGTTCATCCGTAAAGGCTTTCTGCTCCTGCTTGCCGAATAGTTCCTTGCCGGTTGCTGTGTAGTCATACCGTGCCAGACAATCATTGATACGCTCATTCTTATCTATCTCTTTCACATCCTCTGCATTACCAAACTCTTTGCATACGTAGCTTTTATAGCCGTCCTTAATAATCTTTCCGTACTCGGCAATAGCCTTATGCTGATACGTGTAAAGCATCGGATTATATCTCACCGTATCGGTGTCCTCATCAAGTTCTAGATGCTTATTTCCAACAATGTACCTGTTGAAATATGGTTTCAGCGTTTCGTATTCCTTGCCTTCATACGTCAGAATATCCATGAGTTCTATATCCTCTGCGGCCGTTTTCTGCGCCTGTTGGATTTTTTTATCTTTGTAGTCCAGAAAGTACACACTCATCTCTCTGTTTCCTCTGATGCGTCCTAAAGCCTGACATATCTTGTCACGCTCCATAAACTCGATATAGACCGTATGAACGTCCTCGTCCCAGATGTCTACGCCGTTATACAAGACAGATGTTATTGCCAGAATGAGATAATCCCCCGGTATCTTGCCGCCGTTGTGTATCATCTCCTCTACAGCCTGTTTATCTTTCTTTGTTGGCTTCCAGTCATTCTGCTCTGAGCAATACGCAATCACTTGACTGCCGTATTTCTCTTTCAGCTTTTTCAATGTACTGATGCTGTTTACAAACATGACCGTTTTCTTCTGTAGCTTTATCATGTCATCAGCGAACTTGACCGCTGCCCCTCTGCAATCTCCCCGAAAAGAGATATGATATTTTGGCGACTTGTTCGTAATCTTGTACACTTTCAGCTTTACGCCGTCCTTTTTAAGCTGTTCTTTTATTGCCTCGCCCGTTGCACTCATGTAAATCTTGACCGGCTTTCTGGCTTTTAGAATCGCTCTATAGGACACCTTGGTAAATTCGTTAAACGGCGAATCATCGAGAAAGTAATGGCACTCGTCACACACGATATACGCATAGTTTTCTAAATCCACTTTCGTATCTTCTTCCGTACCATCTTCTTTCTTGTTTGGCTCTAATGATTGATACGTTTGAACTAGCACCACATCGTCTTTGCCCTGCGCCTTCACTCGCTCTGTAAACTGGATCCGATTAGGCTTTCTGTTTTCAAAGAGCAAAATCTTTTGTCCCTTGCCCCGTGCATACTCACACAGATCTTCCAGAACAAATGTAGACTTGCCGCTGCCAGTAGACGCATCTATAAATACCGAAACGTCCGGACGCCATGCGGCTATGTCCTCTTGGCTTATCCTGTCGCTAACGTAAACAAATTCCTTCTCGCTCATCTCATACTTCTCACCTGTCCTTTCTGCCTAAATTTGCAAAATCAAAGAAAGTGCAAATTTTTTCTTGACATATGGTAGAAAACATGTTAAATTAATGGTATGATGAAAAGTTTAACCTTTTTTTCATCACATGTTTTGCACCCATAATAGCACACCTGTTCGGGCAATGCAACACTTTTTCATGCAAATTTTTCTGTATTTTTGTGGCATAAAAAAGAGACTCACCGTTGTGGTAAGTCTCCCGGTCGTGGATCGCCGCTGCCGCTGTCTTCCCTATTCCTTTTTCTTTCCCTCGCAGACATCCTCTCTTTGCAGCTGCATCAGGTCTTTTTGTAATAATATTATCAATACCGTACCGCTGCCGTCAGAGCCTTTTAGCTGCTGTCCAGAAGGTTACTGGCAAGCGCATCCCCTCTCTTAACGTCACAGAATCGCCCAGAATCGCTTTTTGGTATTTAATCGAAGAAGTATAGGCTTGATACCCAAAACGGCTTTCTAGGGCTTTTTACAACGTTAATTACAATACTTCCGATTCTTCATTGCCTGTTTCCATCGACATGAAGTCACTAAGATTCATTTGACCGTCAAGTTCGCTCATGGCTCTTTGACCATTCTGGTATCTTCCCCAAGTATCTCTCTGTAGAATTGTGAATTTTACTTGTTCCACTTTCCTGCCGTAATGAATCGGCTCCCAAGTTACTTCCAGATCCGTATAAAGATTGATTTCATTTGTTGCCACTTCCAAAACTTTTCTGCGAAAATCCTTGAAGTTAGAATAGTGTGTTGCGCCAAGCATTTTTTTCAGTTCGTTTATCTCAAACGTATGCTCTTTCGCATATGCGTAACTCTTTAATAGTTCATAGATTCTAAACGAATAACTGCTCTTCATCGGAAGTGTAGACAATAACTCATACTGCGTGTAGTTCTGGAAAAGTCCAATAACATACTGTTGCAAATTATCGTCTAGTTTGACGGTTATCTTCCCGTTACCTTTATTGATCTTTGCAGTTTGTAACCATCCCACCAAAGTTTCATGACCATTTTCATCCATAAGCCAGAATGACTTGTCGTGCAGTGCTTTTAATGATTGTTTGGCTTTGTTATAATTTTTGCCGCTCCTATCATCTATTCCGCAAACTTGACAATACTCTTGAATCGAAAATGTGTATGGCTCTATCTTCGTATCGGTTGGTTTGATTTTTGAGAATATAAAGGCCAATGCTTTCAGTTCAGAAATGTTCAAATCATATCTGGCCTTCTGGATAATCTCATTCGCCTTTACTACTTTGTAACTGCGCTGTTTTTCTATTTCAAGCCGGGTATCATAGTCCATGCTTTTACTCTCCTATCCGAATAGATTGTACAATAAATGGGACTTGATAATCAACTGCAAGTCCCACATGTGCACCAAAAGTCCCAATACCGTGCACCAAAAGTCCCAATACCGTGCACCAAAAGTCCCAATAGATGCCTTCAAGACCGCATAAACACTAGGTTTTTTCGGCTCCTAAGTATTTAAAGTATTTTAAAATATGCTTTTATTTATATCTCTATATATAAACTAATGGGACTAGACAAATCGTTTTCCGTCCCAATGTTGCACTAAAAGTCCCAATAAAAATACATGAGCCATAAGGATGTATCATTTCACTGATAAATAGAGAACACTATTTTTGTACACCATAGATGCCCGGAACTATCAAAACGTATTTTTTAGAAGCCCCGGAGCAAACAGAGAAGCCGCATAATTCCTTGCTTCTACAGCTGCTACTTTTGAAAACTATCAAAACGTATTTTTTCGTTGATATTCATAATTCAAAATTAAGCTGCACACGTACCGCTGCCCCAGGGCAAAAAGATAGAGAGTGCCGTACCGCTGCCGTCACTCCCTCTTATGGATCTATTACTTTGTCTCTTCCAGTTTCTTTAGCAGTTCATATCGTTCTTTGCGCTCTTCCATGTCCTTGCGAATCAAATTACGTATGTATTCATTCCGGGACATCTTTGCATCCTTCGCCATAGTTTTGATGTAATCATAATACTCAGCAATATATACTGGCATGTAACCTCTAGAATTTGTGTTCTTGCCAGTTCCCTTTTCTCTTGGATGCAGGTTCCTTAATGAGTTTGGATTCTTTCCCCGGCTATATTTTGTTTCAGTTCCGGCAGCTTCCGGGGCTGTCTCGCTGTTATCTGGCTCGACCGCTGCCGTTTTGTCTTTTTCTGGTTCGTCCGCTGCCGCAGGATCCTTTTTCATGTATCTTTCAAGAGCGTTGGTATCGAGTGTTTTAAGAGAGGATTTTCTTGCCATTATTATTTCAATCTCCTTTCGACTTCCAGAGCGAAGTTATGATAATCCACTGCCGGTTTTGATTTTGGGTCAAAGTCAAGTAAAGGCAGCTGTACTAGCTGAGAGTCAGGCACTACTACAGAACGTCTTATTACGGTATCAAAGCAGGACGTTTCCAAATCGTTCGCAAAATCCGTGATAAGTTTCTTCATCGTCTTACTGAGGTTCGTTCGCTCGTCAAACAAGGTCAGCAGGATGCCAAGTGTATAGAAGCTAGGATTCCATTTAGCCTTGATAGTCTTTATAGTGTCGTTCAGATCTGATAAGCCTGTCAGATAGAACGGCTCTGCTTTCAGAGGAATGATTACACTTTCAGAAGCGACAAATACATTATTTGCGACAATGTTTAATGCCGGTGGCGTGTCGATTATCACGTAGTCATAGGGCTTCAAAAATGCCGGTGTCAGCACTTCTTTAAGCCGGTTCTGGTCGTGCAGTTCCAGAACAAGGTCTGCTATATCCTTATCGCCCGGAAGAAGGTCATAGTATTTCAGATTCAGAACGGCTTGCTCAATACTGCACTGGTATTCCGCATCAGTTGTCAGCACGTTATACATGCTGTTTTTTAGGTCATTCTGATTGATACCAGATGCAAACGTAGTGTTGGCCTGAGCATCCATATCTATCAGCAAGACTTTCCTGCCTTGTGCGCCTAACTCCGCAGCGAGGTTTACCGCCGTGGTAGTCTTTGATGCGCCGCCCTTCTGCAAGCCGATACAAATTATGTGCGCCATGCCGCTGCCCCTTTCATAAAATATATATCTATTTGTGAAATATGATATATACATTATATCACAA
>OCVV012837052.1_pt1 | contig 11183 bp, 9 predicted proteins | sample 1539721 | NCBI WGS metagenome assembly OCVV01 (sample SAMN02144230, study PRJEB22623) | gut metagenome | biome: sheep rumen | host: Ovis aries | place: New Zealand | reverse complement strand
GAATAAGGACCAGTTAGACGAATTTATTAGAATTCACGAATTCATGATTAAGAAAAGCGATGAGAATGCAGATTAATCCGATTTGTAAATTATAAATGAAAGAAGGAGGATAAATATGGGATTGTTTGACAAATTTAAGAAGCAGGCTTCTACTCCACCAAACGGATTGCCTTATGAATATGAATTCAAGGTTGTCGGAATGCGTTACCACGAAAAAGAGCATGATGCATGGGTTCGTTCTGGACGTAGATCCGTTAGCTTAGAGATTGAGGAAAAAGGCGAATTTGTTGGAGCTATCCGTGTACTTGGAAATGGAAAATTGATTGGCTATGTCGCTAACGAAGATTCATTCTTAGTTAGCAATATGTTAAAGACAAGACTGTACGCTATCTCACACATGAGTTATCACGGACCATACTATAATATGACATTACAGTTTCATGATCCAAATCAACCGCCGTTGATAGCCACTTTTTCAGATGAAAGCGTTAGACGCAATTCCATCGATTTGGATGAACTAAATAAGAAGTTAAAAGAGCTGGAACCATATACAAGTGAATATTACGACAATTTGACAAAGATAGAAGATACCTGGTCTTTAATGACAACATTAAAAGAATTTGAAGGTCCAAGAGCTGAAGCTTTCGAAAAGCTCTGCCTAAAATCAACCGGACTATACTTTCATATCAACCATATTCGAAAGAAATACGGAGATGAGCTTTTTCAAAATTGTCCAGCATATAAACGACTTGCCATGCTTTACGAAAAACAGAAACGTTATGAAGAAGCTGTTGAAGTGTGTGCTGCTGCACTACGTGCCGGATCTACGGCTGAAAAGATGAGTTCCAGATATATCCGGATGATAAAAAAGACTGGCCGTGAACCAAGTGAAAAAGAATTAGAGCTTGCTGATTCTGCCATGAACAAGTAAATAAAAAAAGACAGCGGACTTTGGCGAGAGCGCTGTCAAAAGTAAAAAGGTTGATGCGCTTTTTACTATGCAAATTTTAACACAGAAAGGAGACTTTTACATGGAAAGAAAACAATTTATTGTAGATTCAACAATAACTGGACGAAAAAAGAAAGTATATAAATATAGATTCAAAGTTAGATACAAAGATGCTTTGGGTAATTCTCGTAGATACTCATCCAAATGGTACGATACCAAAGAAGAATGTCATGAAGCTGAATTGTTATTTCGAACAAAGAAAGAGCATCCATCCAGTGCGCCGTTCAAACAGGTTGCTCTAGCCTGCCTTGATGATCGTAAAAAAAGAAATGTAGTATCAAGACGTTCCATCCGAGATGAAAAGCACTTTATCGATGTATGGTTTATACCTTGGTATGATATTCCAATTACTGATATTACACCGCAGGCAATAGATGAATTGTTAAGTGGATATCTTAACCAGTATTCAACTTCATATGTCAGAAAAGCTCGAGGACTCCTTAACGCAATATTTAAGTATGCCGTGAAAAACTACGGACTGGCATCCAATCCTATTGATATGGTAGAACAATACCATTTTACAGAAGAGGAACAGATGCATGAAATGAACGTATGGACTGCGGAGCAGTTTGAAGCCTTCTATGCTGCAGTTCCGGACGATAAATTTATTTATAAAGTATTCTTCTTAATAATGTTCTGGACTGGTATGAGAAAGAATGAAGCTCTTTCGCTGACATGGAAAGATTACGATGGGAAGCGTTTACGCATTTATAGACAATGGCAGGATGGCCACTGGACCACGTTGAAAACAAAGAAATCCATTCGAACCATACAAATAGATGAGCGTTGTATAAATGCTCTAAATTCGCTCAAAAAGAGCGCTCAAGAGGATGAATACTTTTCATTTGATTGGTTCATATTCGGCGGCCCTAAACCGATGGGAAGAACGACTATTGACAGGATAAAGAATGATGCGATCAAAGAGGCAAATCTGCCATACATCAGAATGCACGACTTTAGACACAGCCATGCCAGTTACTTGATCAGCAAAGGTGTAAACATGTATACAGTCAGCAGACGATTAGGCCATGCATCCATCCAGATGACCATTGACCGATATACTCACCTTATGCCGGATGCACAAGACGAAGTTATCAAAGCGATTACTGGATAAATATGCCCCATTCGTGCCCCTTTTCGGCTTGAGAAGGTAGCTTTTAAGACCACTAGATGCCTTTAAATAAAGCTATTTCCCACTTTTTCCCACATAATATATCATACTTACCTATTCCGCGTAGAGGCACTGTTAGCTAAAAAGTCCTTTATATAAAGGACTTTTTTATTTTTTATGCCCCATTTATGCCCCGCTTTTGACATAGTTGTTTTGCTCCTCTATTTATAAATAGGAAACAAAATAAGTCGTTTTTGGCATAAAAAAATCAGGAGGCCCGAAGGCCCCCGTCCAGATAACTATTCAATTTTAGAGATACAGGCAAAATATGTTAGTAAAGCTATCTGGGATTAAATCTATCCAAGGCAGTGCGTACTTCTGCCTGATGGACTATTGAATGATATTACTCCCTTAAAGGTTGAAAGCCAGCATTATAGGATGCTCTGCCAAATATGCATTCATTTCTGCTAATGTCGTATATTTTTTCGAATATAGCCATGCCTCTACGTTTTCACCGCTTCCGAGGATTGAGATGGTCAAGGCTTCTGTTTCGACTGTAAGTGGAACCCCAGCGTTAGAAGCGACTCTCAAAACAACGCATGAGTCCGAATATATCCAATCTACAGCAGATATATCCAACGTACTTGAGCTTGAAGAAATTAAGCCTGTAAACTCACTGTTTATAGCGTTATTGTAATAATACCAGCTCGTGTAACCTGTCATAGATGAAATAGAGATTATTTTAGTGTCTCCAATCGTTGCTGAATTATTAATTGGTGTTAAAGCCAAACTGCCTTGACCACCATAAGATTTTACTGCATAAAGATAGTCTGACCTTGCCGAGAATACTAGAGGTTTGTTTTGTGACGTTGTGCCTATATAATTGCCATCAGCATCCCACATATAAAGTTGTGACCAGGAACCACCCGTCATTTGATACAAGCAATCCTGCAAGTGGAATTTATTAGTGCAATACTCACCTGAGGTAGCTACAAGTTCGCCACTGTCTTTATCGTAAACATAGCCAGCATTCCAAGTCACACCGTTTAAACCATCCGCTGAGTAATCGACCTCGCCCCTTTCAATCAAAGATACAGTTACTGTACAAGTTGCCGAATGCTCTCCACAGGTTGCCGTAATCGTTGCTGTTCCATTCGTTAAAGCAGTTACTAATCCCGTATCAGATACAGTTGCGACATCACGATTAGATGATGACCACACGATTGGTTCACTTGCATTAGATGGTGTTTTAGTAGCAGTTAGTTGAGCTGTGCCTAATAAATTGAAAGATAAAGTGCTTTGGTCAATGCTGACTCCTGTACATTCAACGTAGCTAGGGTCAATCTTAGCAAAGTAAGAATCACACCAAGACAACCTGTTTTGAGCAAAAAACTTCATGGTATCTAAATCACTGATAGATTTGAACATAATGCCGTTCCATTTGCCGGCATCTTTCTCTCGATAGCCTTTCGGAATTTCTGCAAAGAATATATCTAATTCTCTAGCTACATAGTTATAGCTGAATACGCTTGCTCTTAATACTGCATATCTTGCCAATATTTCCTCTGCGAAATTCGCAATCAAGCGTTCAAATAAATGGTTTTGGTGCGTTGAAAAGAGGTCGTGGTTGTATGGAATCTCTCCGCCAAATCCAGCTCCAAAAGTTTGATCCATATCATACGCAGTGAACGACCATGTCTTACCAGCATTCCAAGTGACAAGGAACTGATTCTTGTTCATTGAATCTGCATTGCAAACACAGAACGAGAATATTAGATAGTCAATTGCCGATTGAACGTCTAAATAATTGCCTAAATTTGCGTAAAAGTCTGCATCTGTTGAATTGATAACAAAACTCTGCAATGCCGTAAATCCGCTTTGAACAGATGTAACAACTCCATCAACTTCAGGACTTTGCCATGTGTCTGGAATCTCTAATTCCCAACCACCTAAACCAGTAGCGAGCCACTTCGTTGCGTCAGTTGCTAAATAAGCCGAAATAGCGCAGTGCATAGGATTGTCTTCATCAATTCCTAACATCCAGTCTGATTTGCTCATATTGAACATATATAAACCGTAATATGAATCATTCATATACAGCACTACTGGATGACCGTCAATCGCACCATGATTCGGAGCTTCTGAAAGAGCGTCTGTCATGTTCGCACGACTATGCACTACATCGCCCCAAAGACGTGCGCTTATCACATTTCTCCCTTGTGAATAATCATTGTAATTGCTTTTTATCGTCCACTTTGGATGCTTGTCACCAGACAAGTCTAACGGGTCAACTTTATCCTTTTTCTTAAATCCAGCATCCTTATAGAACTGAATATTGAAATTGTGCTTCGGATAACCCAATGTTGCATTTCCCTGTAACGATAATTTGCACCATCCGACTTTCTGTTTGTTTTCATTTAAATTGTGGAAAACATATCTGAAATTCATTTTTGATTTGTCACGATTTTGCCAATTTGTCTGAATCTCTTCTTCGCTTCCGTATAAATAAATAACACTTGGCTGATAGGCAAAGTTTGAGCCTAATGTCATTGCTTCATTTATGGCATTGACGAGATTGTCTTTTTTCGTCGTTTCAAGATTGTCCAAATTGCCGACGTCGCTTTCTACGTCATCAACCCTTGCCTCTAACTCTGAATAGTCCGAAGGAATAGACGCTATCACTTCTTCACCTGTGACTCTAATAGAAGCTAATTCAGATTGTGCCTGAGCCTCTAAATCCTCAAATAAAGTACCTGTCGCCTCTTCTACGTATTGATCAACCAATACCTTGATTACGTCAGAATTGCTTCCTTCTGTTGGAGTAGTAACTCTGTCAGGCTGAATAAATACATCGATGGCAAAGGATACTAATACTTTGTCATCTTTTTCAACTCGGACCTGTAGATATCCATGTCCAACTTCGGAGAAAGTTGTGGTATACGGTTGAATGATTATCGTATTGTTATCAAATGTAGCGTTATTAAGCTCACCTTTGGTAGAAGTAGCCACCTGCCACTTAACTGTGGCCTCGATTGGAATATCCCAGTCCGCAATTGTGACACGGATCTCGTTCATATTTGAGCCCTGGACCGCATGAATCGGTTTTACATAACACGGTTCAAACACATTGATTTTTCTTTCCAAGTATTGCATAACATCACTCCATCCAAATTTTAATAGCTTCAATCGCCTTTTTCAGCCCAACGGTACCAGTTGCATATCCTGCAGGAACTTTGCCGGTCCATCCGATCGTGGCAATGTGTGCCTGATAGTATAGCTTCTTACCAGTCGCGTTCTCGACTTCATCAAGTTCGATTGCTTCAATACGTAGACGCTTTCCGACTGTACCAATGATTGTATCCTTGTTGATATCGTCAATGGTCACCCATCCGATGTTAGCAATGTGAACTTTAGCTTTCAGCTTTAACGGCAGATTACCGACATCAATCCTTAAAGCTTCCAACTGTTTAGCCTTACCGACTGAGCCGGAGATCATGCCGTCATGTACCCATTCGCGCCACCCAATATCTTGAGTGTGCGCTTGATACTTCAGGCCCATGTTATTGACAGGATCAACATTCCCATCGTACTGCGTTTCCTTTTTGGCTTTCGGGCGGAATACCGTCGGATAGCTGTCCGTCAGAGGTAGCCATACCTCGCAGACTGCCCCACCATTGCCTTGATTTTGGCCAAGTACTAACACTTGTCCAGCGTGGTTAGTCGATGCACAAATACCGATATGAGATAAAGGCGTCTGACCTCGTGGCTGGAATACGATAATGTCCCCTGGCTGACACTGGTCAAACTTCACTTCGTCAAAGTACTTTGTCATACCATTGGAATGTCTATTATTCCAGATATCCATGACGTATCCCGTTGATGTGCAATTAGCAAACGGAACCTTTAAATGCTGACAGTATTTAGCATATTCATCCCAACACTGTCCTCCATAGTAGCCATCGATATCAATATACCGCCCTAATGTAGCTGTTCTAAATTCCTGAAATCCCATGTTATAGATCCTCGCTTTCATCAAATTGACTTAAAGTGTTGTTAACTCTTTTTTTGAAGAAAGACGGGACAGGCACTCCCATTTTGTCCAAGTTCTCCATGATACTGTTAAATTCCATGAATACAAGGTATGACGCCATCACGGCAGTAATGTCAACTGGAAGAACAATTGCTAATTGCACACACCACACGAGTACCAGCGCGAGAAGCTCAGCACCTTTATGTGCGGCGCCGATTCTCATTTTTGAAGATTGGATATCGTGATGAATCCATGCATTCAGGTAGCCCGTGACAAAATCACCGACCATAGCGATTACAGGCAATAGAATCACCCAATAGTTTGATGTAAATTGTATATTTTGAATATCCATAATTATCCACCTCTCTATGCGGTTCTTCTCCATTCGTAGACTGTCCTATGCGTGATGTATGTGTAATTAACACGGAGACCTCCGTTTACCGTAGCTAATGCATAGAATATATCGGCGCTATCATTACCTCGACCAGCTTCAACTAAGGAAGCGTTTGAGCTGACATCACCGTTCGAGTATACGATGCCAAGATCTAAATAAGTGTCGCCAGTTGATGCACCATCTGCAGATACTTGTGCGGATGATACTGCTGCTGATAATGTCGGAGAAAAGCCATACTTTTCATTGAATAGCGATTGAATTTGTGACTTCGTATGCATTTGTGCTTTACCATTAGAAACGGTTACAACCTTGCTTCCGCTAACACTAAGAGTCTCTTGTGTCGCAACTCTGGACCACGTGCCTCCTAAATAGGTTGACGGATTTACATTCTGTGAAGTCTTGAATACTGCTCCTACAGGATACATATTAGCGGTAACTGTTTGAAGGTTAGAAAGCTGAGTGAATAACGCTGTCACGCTTGAAATACTGGTTCCGTTCTGGGTTACTCGGTATAAACTGATCTGAGATGAACTTGCTCCTGCACGCATATCAGCCTCTGCAATAGTTGCTGAAGAAGAGGCTACGCTTTGAACAAAAGTCTCGCAGTCACGACCATCACTGTATACTGTATAACCGATAATGAAGTATGCAGTTACTCCACTTGTACCTGTTGGAATCGCAAAACTTTCATAGTCCCCTGCATCAATCTGTAGGCGACCGCCACCTGATACCAGTACGCCGTCAGATATCTGAATTTCTGTATTTGACACGATGGTATATGCCAATTTATTGCCGACATCAAGTACTACTCTGTTCTTTCCAATAATACCGGCATAAAAGTCACGGTCTTGTGCAGCCGTTACATATCTGGTATCGGCTACCATATAATCGGCAGTTGCCATTCTATTCTCCTTTCACGCTGTATTCGATTTTCGAACCAGCTCTAGTTATTTTTAATTTTTTCTTATAAATCGGCGAATGAATTGATATTCCCATTTCTATATTTCGGCCTGTCACAAAGTCGCCGACTTCCATTTCGATATCGGATGCAGTCACTTTCATTGTCTTGGTCGAACACTTTTCTAAAAGGTTGGATGTGCCTTTATCGATTAGATCCTGCTCACTTTGTGCAGAGGTGAAATCAAAATATCCTATACGTTCCTGGAATCCAGTAAAGTATTTCGTTCTCGATACTTTGCCATCTGCATCCATATACAGGTCCACTCTTTGACGATTCTGCAATTCCCCCTGTCCCATACAGACCATGTGATTGATTCCCATGCCGTTTGCGGTAATGGTCATGTTAAGCCTTGAATCCTCGTCGAAGTCTGATTGAATATCGGCTGCGGGAACCGCTTCAAGATATACCTTGATATGTCCACCAGGTGCATCCCTGTCAGCTGTTATCTTTAACCGATAATTGTAGGCTTTCAGCATGTCCATCAATCCAGTTAATACGTTTACATATAAAGGAAACTGGTAGGTTGAAATGGTACATCCGGATGTTGTATCCGGAAATGAAAAAAAGCCTCCGAAGAGGTCCTTGCAGATATTTTTGATGATTGCATTCGCGTCACCTGAGACTATCTTGTAGTCTTGCCCTGCATCTGGAATAATGATGGCCTGTGTTAACAATCCTCTCCAGCACCATCCTCGCAAGGTCTTTGTGATGACATTTGATGTAAGCTTTGTATATTCAAATACACCGCCGAATTCAGTACCTGGGATATAAATGCCGTATGCATTCAGCCCCGGGGTTTTGATCTCGAAGTTGTTGTAGGTGTCAGCGTCCCCAACTTCAAAATCGGCATTAATATAAACAGGAGCGATTTCCTGTAGGTTTTCATCAAACAAGATCAACTCCATACAGGCTCGCTCCGTTCTTTGTAAATTGTCAGTTTTAAGGCATGTCCGCCATTATACGCAAGTATAGATTTACCTGAAGGAATCTTCTTAAATACTGAATGCTCGGCACTTCGCCAGTTAAAGACGTTTGATACACTTCCGTCGGTATGAATAACATATACTCGTCTATCCGTAGGAGCGTTTGCCCTGGAATCAATAACCATGCGCTCACCCTGATAGATTGGATAATCAACCTCATACGGATGATCATCTATCGTGACGTGCAGACTGGTTGCAGGACCGTATGCGGTTAATGTGAATTCACTTGGAGCATAATGTCCTGTATCAATGATCGTACTCAATCGCTGAGACTGGCCATACTGATATGTATATCTATATCGGTATTGCTTAGACCCTGTTACAGTGCTTCCGGATGATTCAAAAGAAACATACTGTTCCTGTATCCAGAAAGGATACGGACAATATACTTTTAAAGTCTTTCGTGTAGCACTCGGCACATTAGAGGCTTTAACCTCTGCCTCTGTGATAAAGCACTCAATGTAGGAACTATTGAACCAAAGCGCTCCAGGTGTTTTATTTACGACATCCTCTTCAAAAATGTTGTTCATTTCTTCAAGGATTAGCTCACGTCTTTCAAGTGATCCGATAATGGACACTTCCAAAGAGTACTCAATCGGCTTCTTTCTGAACTGGTCTACAGCGATCCCGTATGTCAGCTCCGTAGAATCCATGGTCCACTTGTATTTATGTAGGCTTGCCTTCATCATTCGGACGTACATATCCGTTAGATCAATCTCTTTACCTCGGGCGGATACATACTTTACTTGATATTTATCCAGTATCATCCTAAAGCAACCCCCAGATCGTCACGAACCATACGTCCAAGTTCACGTTCATTCATCGATACGACTACATTCGCCTCTTCCATACCTTCTCGTACTGCATTATATACAGCCGATACCATATCGACTCCATTGCTATAGCTTGACGGCACAGCTTCAGCTCCTGCATTGGTAACTGATGCCACAGTACGACGTACTGACATGATCGGCATATCCGAATACATATCGATACCTGCAGCAATACCTTCGGAGATTCCTCGACCTACGATATCTCTAAACACCTTTGAAGGCGAGTTGATATTTAAAGCACTCTTCGCAGCTTCTAAGGCATTGGATGCCAAATTCTTCAAGCTGTTGAATAAGTTACCTGCAGCTCCTGCAATACCACTGACGATACCTGAAATGATATCAGAACCTAAAGAGATCCAGTCAGTCTGCTTGAAAGTATTCCATGCGTCCGTCGCAACTTGTCCGACAGATGATAATAGATCAGGGATTGCATCGATCAAACCTGCAGCAATCTGCATAACAAACTGGATACCAGATGTAAGGAACTGCGGCAGGTAGCTAGCTAACGTGCTGATCATACCAACTGCACCGGATACGATTGCCGAAACAGTTGCCGGTAGATTACTGATGATACCTTGAACAAGGTTAAGAATCAGCTGACCTGCAGCAGACAGAAACTGTGGAGCTGCAGACATCAGTGTAGCTAGCCATTGTGTAGCCATGCTGATAGCGCTAGAAATTACAGCCGGTAAATTGGTTAGAACACCGTTAACAAACTGGGTGATCATATCGACGCCAGCCTGTAATGCCTGGGCAAATCCACCTCCTGTTACAAAAGAAAAGGCATCGTTGATAAGCTGATTAATTCCTTCGCTCACCATCGGTGCCATTGAGACTATAAAAGGTACGATGCTTTGTGCTAATCCAGATACAATATTGAAGAGCATTCCGCCTAGATTGGTTAGGAAGCTGACTGTCGAGCTCAGCAGACCTTCGAGTGCTGGAGTAACGTCCATACCTGTAGCCAGATATCCGGCTACGTTCTGCAGACTTGCTTTAACAGAGTTAAAGGAGCCCGATAAAGTACTAGCAGCTTCTTTTGCTGTCGTTCCTGTAATATCTAAGTTTTCTTGAATAGCATGGATAGCCGAATATACATCCGACAGTTTGTTGATATCATATTCAACACCTGTCAGTTTCTGAGCATCTGCTAACAGTCGCTCCATTTCCGACTTCGTGCCGCCATAACCCAATTTGAGGTTATCCAACATCGTGTAATTCTGCTTTGCAAAGCCTTGGTATGCGTTCTGGATGGCTTCCATGGAAGTACCCATTTTGTTGCTATTGTCAGCCATATCGATCATTGCCATGTTGGCAATATCGGCAGCTTTAGCCGTATCTCCTCCAAGCGATTGGAGAAGCGAAGCTGAAAAGCTCGTTACGCTCTGCATGTATTCGTTAGCAGATAAGCCTGTGGTTCGATACGCTTCTTGTGCATATCGTGTAACTGTATCAGCGTTATTCTTAAATAGGGTTTCGACGCCTCCGATCGACTGCTCAAGTTGAGCGCCCTGGTCGAGTGCATCTTTTAAAATTTTGCCGACTGCGGCAATAGAAAAAACAGAGGATAGAGTACTAAGCAAGCCAGAGCCAAGAAGACCGCCAGCTGTATTCCCTGCTCCGGTAGCTTCTCCCGAAATCGCACTTTCTAACTTGCCTTTTATTCCCTCGGCGGAAGGTACTATTTGGACATAAGCCTTTGCTATATCGCTCATAATTTACTCCCTTCCTAGTAGTTTTATTTTTTTATCAAATTCACGCTTAGCGGATTCGAAATCTTCGCCGGATGTAAAAGCCGTTTTCTTTTCATCAGGCTTGACCAGCTGATTAAATATGCTTTCCGGCTGATTGATGCCTTTTTC
>OCVV011279219.1_pt1 | contig 11188 bp, 12 predicted proteins | sample 1539721 | NCBI WGS metagenome assembly OCVV01 (sample SAMN02144230, study PRJEB22623) | gut metagenome | biome: sheep rumen | host: Ovis aries | place: New Zealand | reverse complement strand
TGGTAATCGTGTTGTGATTGAGTACCTGGAAAAGAGGGATTCTGAGGTTTCGGATTCTTTCGGTCGTTTCACCGCCAAGTTCAGGCGCATCACCTTGTATAGTAAGCTTAATGTTATTAGTGAAAAGGTTGAGTTGAATCCTTTCTATGATAAGGATGCTGACAGGTTAAACAACGAGTGGCGTGAGAACTATTCTCTTGAGGTTATTCATGAGGGCTTATCCTTGGATGAAATCAAGAAACGTGTTGAGAATAAGGAATCTTATCTTGTTGTTATCTGGAAGAAGGGTCATGCTCCTTTGCCTGTTGATCTGGGTTATCACAGGAAGGTTACCTTATCATTGATTGATAATACATCTACTGTTGAGGCTTTAACCTTTAATGTTATTAATGTTGTTCGCAGTATGAAGGGCTGATTATTATGAAAAAATTTGTGTTGATTATGCTTGTTTCTTGTTTGTTGTTCTCGGGTTGTGCTTTTGCACTTGAGGAGTATGAGGTTGAGCATGAATTTATGCCTAGTGCATTTATTTTTGAGTATAATGATCATAATACCACCCATTATGAGGGTGATAGTGGTTTGAAGTATGCTCATGTTAATAATACATTGGATAATACGACGTTTATTGTTCCTGTTGAGCGTGTTCGCAGTATTGCTTATGCTACCAGGAATACTTTCGAATTTAGTGAACCGATTATTATCACGCGCAGTATTCAAAGGGAGGATGGAAGATATATTCTGTTGACTATGAAGTTTAAGAATGGTACTGTTATTCCTATCCTTGATCTTGATAAGGATGATCTTACTAATGAGCAAAAAGAGTATTTTGATGATTATTATAGTCAGCGTTCTGATTATCTGATGCAGCAGCAGGAGTATGCTGCTGAGGACTTGTATGATTATGAGACCACCAGAAGCCGTAGTGGCAGCAGGTCAAGATACGGTTTTTATTATGGTACTGGCGGTAGTGGTATTATTTACACTCCTTAAGTAAATCTTTATTATATATCTTTTTTTTCTTTTTTTTATTTTTCTGATGTTCTTCTTGATTTTTTGTGAATTTATTAGAATATTTTTTTATTTATTAAAAGAAATGGGGAGAATTTGGGAGGAGAATGGTGTTTTTTTTATCCTATTGTTTCACAGTATTTTTCATCTTGTTTTGTTATTATTCTTATTTTTCCTTCGAATTCAAGTTGTTTTATGATTTGTGGTATGTCTTTATATGGTACTGGTATTGGTGTTTCTTCCGAGATTAATAGTGGAAGTGAGTATAGTGGTACGTTTGAATGTTTTTTTATCATTTTATAGACTATTTCTGAATTAATCATATTTTTTTATCTCCTATTTGATGGTTTTTTTAGGATTTGAAATTAATTATTACTTTTGGTGTCTTTACCAAATTTTTTAATACTTTTATAATAATTAATGTTACTATTTTTTGTTATATTATTTGTAATATTTAAATGTAGTTTTAGTATTACTTTTTTATTAAAGAATTCAAAAAACATCATACCATAATCCATCCAATAATCAATGATTTAACATTATATTTTTTTTAATTAAATAAGCTCTCACATACCAAAAAATTAAGTTATAGTAGTAAAATTTATTCACTATAAATAACATAAATAATTATATATTCATTTTCATTTATTCAAATGTATGTTGGAGGTAGTGATTTATTTCAGAAGAAGTTAAGACTAAAGGTGTTGAAACCATTCTGGGCGATCCCAGACTGGCCGTTCGTAAAATGTCGGTTCCCCTGATTATTTCAATGCTGCTTGTGAGTATTTATAACCTTGCAGATGCAGCCTGGGTGGCAGGTCTTGGTAGTGATGCTCTTGCCGGTGTTGGATTTGTTACTCCGATGTTTCTTATTCTTGTTGGTTTGGGTAACGGTCTTGGTGGAGGTGCAACCAGTGCACTTAGTAAGTATATTGGTCAAAGAAGAAAGGACAATGCTGATAACGGTGGACTGCATGTAATTTTTATTACGATAATAATTTCGTTGATTGTGTCTGTTTTATTGTTATTGATTCTTAATCCATTGTGTGTATCTATGGGAGCCGGTTCAACTTTGGATTATGCGATGAGCTATGGAAGCATAATGTTTGCTGGTGCAATATTCTTTGTACTTCCTAATGCAATGTATGGAATTCTCAGGGCTGAAGGTGATGTTAATCGTACGATGATTGCCATGGCAATTTCCTGTGTTTTTAACATTATTATAGACCCGATTTTTATTTACACACTAAATCTTGGAGTTGCAGGTGCTGCCATTGCAACATTGCTGTCATCCGCTTTGGTTATTGTTATCATTGCATATTGGTTTTATATTAAAAAAGACACTTACATTAAGCCATTTTATCATAATTTCCATTTCAGCAGGGAGATTAATTATGATATTTTAAAGGTTGGAATTCCTGCCAGTCTTGAATTGTTATTGACATCCATCTTAATTGCAATTCTTTCAGCCATTCTTACAATGGTTGCCAATACTGATGCAGTTGCGGTTTATTCAACTGGCTGGAGGGTTGTTAGTCTAGGTACAATGCCTATTATAGGTATTTCAACTGCATTGGTAAGTATTGTTGGTGCTAACTTTGGTGCCCGTCAATTGGAGAACATCAGGCTTGCTCATCGTTACAGTATGAAACTGGCCTTTGCAGTTGCTGTTGTAACTGGTGTGCTTATATTTATCTTTGCACCTCAGATTGTGATGCTGTTTTCTTATAGTGAAGGCAGTGCTCATTTGGCGGATTCCATGGTGGCTTTCCTTAGAACCATGACTTTGTATTATATTTTCATGGCTTTCGGTGCACCATCCACATTCCTCTTCCAGGGTGTTGGTAAGGGTGTTACTGCAATGATTCAGACGTTCCTGAGAAATATTGTGTTCAGTATCATCTGTGCATACCTGTTTGCTCTTGTCTTTGGACTTGGTGAACATGGTGTTTGGTACGGTATTATTGTCGGACAGATTATTGCAAGTATTGTGACAACCACATGGGCAAATGAATATATAAGACGGCTGATAAATGCTAGTTCTTAATTATACCCCTCTTTTATTATTTTTTTATCTTCTTTTCTTTAGTTTTGATATTTAAAACAACTTTTTTTTATTAACTGATAATTATTATCAAAAAAAAGGAATAATTATATTTAATCATTAATCAATAGAGTAATAGTGGTTAGAATGAATAAAAAAGTATTGCTGATATTGTTTATAATTATTTTAAGTGCATTAACACTTAGTATATATTATTCAGACGATCCAAATGTTATTGATAATTCAAATAAGACAACACTCACTGTTTCTGGCTTAAACTGTTTTTCTGTGGAGGATATGGTTGAATCAGTTAACAGTCATGAATATTATAAAAATCATGACAACGAAACTTTGATGTGGCTCATGGGCCTTAGTGGAAATGTTGTTTTTTCATCCCATGATTATTATGTGGTAATGTCAAAAAGTGATGCAGAAAAGCTTCCTGTAGAATTTGCAACCGATGTGGATATTAACGATACATTTGAATGTGAAATTATCACTAACAGGTCTTTAGGTGATGACTTGCCTGATGTGTTATATGTAAGTGATGTTAAGTTTATTAAACAGGATATTAAATCATTTGAGGTTTGAATAATTAAAGAAGTGTTTGAGCCTTTGCTTTCTTTGTTAATATTTTTCTTTTTTTTCTTTTGTTTTTTCATGAATTACTCTGTTAATAATGTGAATATATTCCTAATTAGTCTTTTTTTGAAGTTTGTTGGGGAATATCAATAATATTATTAAAAAGAGAATTAGAATAAAATTTTGTATCTAAATCATCCATAAAAAAAATAAATAATAAAGAAGGTGGAGGCTATAATTATTCTTTCTTGTTTTTTATCAGTTCTTCCATTTCATCAAACTGACGATCTACATGTCGTCTGATTATTGAAACAGCGAGTGTAGCTGTACCCACACCTGATAGAATAAATCCTCCCCATGCAAGTACCAGGGAATCAAGTTTTCCTACAACAGAGTTTCCGGCCGGATCAAAACTGTTACTTGTAAATGCATTTGAAACCATGGCCATTGAATCAAGTGGGGAAACATCTTCAACCAGCATTGTAAAGAGGAAACTGATTAAGACTATTGAAAACAACAGCATTATTGTTATTCCCAATCCGTTATTTTCTGTGTACATCACAAATTTACGATAATAAACTTTAATGAAGTAGAGATATCCTATGACGTGTAAAATCAAAAACAATACAAATATGTATTTTCCAAAGATTACATAGACCAGTGCGTTGATCGGTATCATTGAAATGCATATGAACTTATCCGTTAAGGAGTTTCTGTCCATCTTCCTGACCAGATACAGTGATACTATAATATCCAGAAGAGCCATGTAGAATAATCCTTCTGTCCATTCGAATACCAGGTATAATATTATCACTATGAATAGCAGTATCATAACCAGGTAATATACTTGTCTTAGATTCAATACCTCTTCCTTAGGAAAATACTCGATTGGATTAAGAAACTTCGAATTCTTAAGCTCAGGTGATGACCTGATCTTGTTGACAAGGAAGTTACATGCATAAGTTAATACTCCGAAAAGGATTATTGCACATATAATCTGAATAATTTGTAACAATATCTGCATATATTCCATTATTCATCATCCCCTTCAATTAATCGTTCTAATTCCTTAAATCTTTTGTTGAAATGTTTTACCAAAATTGCCGCTGTTAATGTGGCTGCACCAGCCCCTGAAATTACATATCCTCCCCATACAAGTAACAAACTGTTAAGTTTACCTGCAATTGAATTTCCAAATACGGCAAAACCATTTCCTGTAAACTGATTTGAAATCATTACAAGAGAATCCAGAGCATTAACTCCTTCAGAATACTGAGTTATAAAGAAACTGAGGAAGATTATCATAAACAGCACTATAATAGTTATTCCCAAACCATTTGAATTGGTATATTCCATAAACTTGTCAAAACTAAGTTTTCCAAAGTATATGAAGACCAATACGTGAATAATGTGCATGTAAATTACCAGATAATGATTGAACAACAATAAACACAATGCTCCGTACGGAACCAGTAAAAGCCATAAAATCTTGTTTTTAATAGAAGTTTTATCTAATTTAATGGCAAAATACAATGAAAGTGCTATATCAAATATTGGAAAATAATTATAAAACTCAACTCCCTCTCCCATGAAGGAATAAAAAATATTTGATACACACAATGCCATCAGTATCAGATAAAATACCTGTCTAAGAGAATGAATCTCGTCTTCAGGTAATAATTCATTTACATCAATTGCATCCAGATAGCTACTTTTTATTTTAGCATACGCAAATGAGCCGATAAGTGTTAAAACTAAAAAAATAAATATCACGATTACAAATTGAAATAATGTTTCATATAATAATTCCACAATACTTCACCATCAATTCGTTTTATATGCATATTTTTAGTTTTTAATTCATATAACATTTTTGTATTAGAAATAATCTGTTGAAAGATGTTAATCTTATGTTTAAAGAATCCAACACCTATTTATGATATTTAGAATTTTTTGTGTTGGAAGTATACAAATGACTAAATTTCAAAAAAGATGTCCTTTTTAAAAATTTTATTAACTTTAAAAGTAAACTTAAAAATATTTATTAGTACGTAAAAAAAAGGGAAAACCTTATCAGTTACAATTATAATATTTTTTTTAATATTAAATATTTGATTTTATAAACTAAGTATATGGAAGTTTTAAATAATAATTAACGAGGTAAAATTGAATTTTTTGATATTTACGAAGATTAATTAAAAAAAAATATTTAGGTTTAGATAAGATGAAATATATTGAAGATTTTGAAAAACCGCCCATGGTATCATTGAAAAGAAGTTTAATCATTTTCATAGGAAATGTGATTGGAATATATCTTATCAGCTTCTTTGAATTGGGTATCAGTTTGAACCAGTTCAGTGATATTGCATCCTTTGTCATATACATAAGTATAATCAATGCAGTGTTATGGCCTATACTGACAAGAATCTTAATGCCTTTTCTTGTTTTTACATTCGGTATCGGTACCCTGATATTAAACGGTGCGCTGCTGCAATACATAGGGCCGTCTTTTGGAATACACGTCAATGGACCGGCAATAATTTTAGCTCCATTGGCAATGGCTTTTGTAACAACAGCATTATCCACAATATTAACTATTGAAGATGACGGATCATATTACAGATCGGTTTACAGGGATGCTGAAAAGAAAAGAAAGGACGTGACAAAAACATATCCCGGATTAATAATTGTTGAAATTGACGGTCTTGCATATGATGTTTTAAAAGAAGCTGTTGATAAGGGTTTGATGCCTACTGTTAAGTCCATGATGGAAAATACCCACAATCTCAGGATGTGGGAAACAGATCTTTCTTCACAGACAGGTGCAAGTCAGGCTGGAATTTTACACGGAAATAACGAGGATATCACTGCATTCAGATGGATTGAAAAGGAAAATGATAACCAAATGATGCAGTGTTCCGGAGTAAGTAAAGTAAAGGTTTTAGAATCAAGAATTTCCGATGGTGACGGATTGCTTGTAGACAATGGTGCAAGCAGGTCAAACCTGTTCTCAGGAGATACTGATAATGTAATCTTTACATTCAGTAAAATATTAAACATTAGAAAATTATACAACAAAGCATGGTTTTCAGTGTTCTCAAATCCAAGTAACTTTGCACGTATAGTATGTTTGTTTTTAGGTGAAATGATACTGGAAATTATTTCCCAGATAAAACACACAATCAAGAATATCAGGCCAAGAATTAGTCGTGGAATAACTTATATTCCTGTGAGAGCTGCAACAAATGTATTTATGAGGGAAATCAACACCTCCACATTAATCGGTGATATGATGGTCGGAGATATTGATGTTGCATATTCAACTTACCTTGGATATGATGAAATAGCCCATCATTCAGGTGTTCGTGATGAAGATTCATGGTTTGCTCTTGAAGGAATGGATAAGCAGATTGAACGTTTAATTAAAACAAACAGGTTTACTCCGAGAAAATATCAGTTTGTAATCCAATCAGATCATGGTCAGACAAATGGTGCAACATTTAAGCAAAGATACGGACAGTCATTTGAAGATTTTGTTAAATCATTGCTTCCTGCCAACATGAAAATGTTTGCAAAGATGGACTCCAATGAGGACCATTATGCAGAAGCGTTCATTCCTTTTTCAAAAAAGAATGACGACATGATTGAAAAGGGAGAAGAAAAAGAATTGGGAGATTCTGAAGTAATTGTTCTTGCATCAGGAAATCTTGCAATGATTTATTTAACACAATGGAGTCACAGATTAACATATGAGGAAATACAGAAGTTTTTCCCAGATTTGATTCCTGGAATTGTTAACAATGAATATATCGGATTCATAGTTGTCAAATCATCCGAAAAAGGAAACATGGCAATTGGTAAAAACGGTACTTACTATTTGGATTCTGATGAAATTGTTGGAGAAAATCCTCTTGAAGGATTTGGTAAAAACATTGCACATCATATTAAAAGAAACGTTTCATTTAAATATACTCCCGATATTTTAGTCAACAGTTTTTATGATGAGGAAAAAGATGAGGTTTGTGCTTTTGAAGAATTGGTTGGAAGTCATGGAGGGGCCGGAGGAAGTCAATCCAAACCGTTCATACTTTATCCTAAAACCTGGAATGTCAGTGACGAAGAAATTGTTGGTGCTGAAAGCATTTACAGAATATTGAAAGACAATTTAAGAAAATTAAAAGAAGATAACGGGAATTAAATTATTAAATCCCAACAATTATTACTTTTTTTATGATATAACATTAGACTATAAATCTTCCCTTTTTTTATACGCAACTTATTATTACTTAAATCATCATATCCCCACATAACCTCATACACTTTCCCCTTACATCTTATGTATTGTACAGTCAAATAATCCCCAAGCAATATTTTCCTGACAAATTACATTGCTCCCCATTTTATTAGATTATCTTATTTTTAGACCTTGGCAAATTCAGTTACAAAGTTTTTCTTATAACTATAAAACAATGTTTATCTAATTTTAAGAACAAATATACTATCAGTGAATTATTTTTAGGGTTGTGAATATATTTATGGATATTAATCAAGTGGCAAAACTATACAACACTGAGGTAATTGTTAAAAAAATAATGACAAAAGAGTATAAGGAAAGTTTTGTTGATTTGGATACTACTATGGCTGCCTGTAAGGAATGTCCTAATTATTCAAAAAATTGGGCTTGTCCCGAGTTTGATGAGGATGTGCTGGAATACTGGGATAAATATGATAATTTGGAGTTAACTCTTACAAAGATAATTTTTACTGAGGAAGCCTTGAATTCCAGTTATGACGAAGAGGATCTTATTAGTATTGTTGACAATTCATTGTTTGCCGAACGTAACAGGTTAATCAGCAATCTTGAAGAGAAGGCAAAGGAACGTGAAGGTAAGGTGTTATCGGCAGGCTATTGTGGTTACTGTGAAAAATGTTACAGGATGGAAAATCTGCCCTGCAGATATCCTGATAAATGTCATAACAGTATTGAATCTATTGGCGGACTTGTTGGAGATACTCTTAGTGGAGTATTTGATGAAGAACTTAAATGGATTGACAACAAGGGCCAGTTGCCAGAAAACTTATCCTTACTTATGGGTGTGTTGTATTAGATGATTATTGAAAATATTGGAGGGATTTGTTGGATTCCGGAAGATTTGAAACATTTATTGATGCAATTTTAGCTATTATGATGACTGTTATGGTTCTTAAAATTCCGCAGCCGGAAACCATGACTTTTGCAGGCATATGGGATTTGAAGGTTATGTATTTTGCATATGCCGTGAGTTTCATAGTGATTTTCAGCATATGGGATCATCACAGGAAGCTTTTCAATCTGGTGGAGGAAATAAATAATAGTGTTATTTGGATATATTCCATTTTAATCTTTATTATCACGCTCATCCCATACTTTACTGCATGGGTTGCTCATGAACCATATTCTTTGGTGCCTGAATTGATGTTCGGGCTGATGTTTTTCCTGGTGAACATTATTTACGTTCTTTCTACAGAGGCCGCTATTAAACATGATGTGCATAATGAGGACATTAATGGTATAACTTTTGAAAAATTGTTAGTTCTTAATGTTTCATTGTTTGTTATAGGTTGTGTGATTGCATTTATGGGATACCCGTTAGCCGTTTTAATCGTGTGTCTTTTAACTGTTATTACGTGGAATACACTTCCACATATTCAGAATACTTATGTGATAGGTGAGGACTAATGCAGACTGAAAGATTTGAAGCTTTAATAGATGCTATTCTTGCAATTATTATTACCATCATTGTTATGGAAATTCCTTTACCAGAAACAACCAGTTTAAGCTCTTTAATTGCATTATATCCAGAGTTTATATCATATGCATTGAGTTTTATCATCTGTTTTAATTTCTGGAATTATCATCATAACCTCTTTGGTATTGTTAACAAGTTAAACAGTACCATCACATGGACCAGTGCCGTTGGAATAATGATTGTAGGACTGCTTCCCCATGTGACAACAATGATTTCAACGAATTTCTATTCATTCACTGCACAGTTCATGTTTGCATTAATATTTTTCCTGACAAACATTAACTTTTATGTTGCAGACATGTTGCTAATTAAGGTTGATAAGGGCAATATTGCACTTAGACTGGCTTTGAAAAATAGAAAGGAAACTACAATCATCACAAGCATAATACAGATAATAGGTGTGGTAATTGGTTACTTCGTATACCCACCAGCCATACTGATTTGTTGTATGCTATCGATTGTGGTGATGTTGGGTCAGGAACATATTAAGAGTTATTTTAAATATTGAAAATTATATTTTTTTTGATACAACTTATGTATCAATTATTTTTACTGTTTTTTTATAAAAAAAGAAAATGGTATTGAATTGTCCTTTTATTCAATACCGAAGAATTCATTACGTGCATTGACCATTGCCTGAATGTTTACAAGTGGACTTGAAGCAGCAATACCACAACTTGGAGCAACTACGTCAACACCTTTTTCGAGTGCTTGAAGTACTTCTGTTCTTACTTCTTCTGGTGTTCCCCTGAATAGTGTTCTACTTGTTGATATGTTACCACATACCTGACATTTGTCTCCAAGACTTGCTTTTACTTCCTGTGCATATCTCATGTCAACTGCTTCTTCTATACTTATACCGTTATATCCACATGATAGCATGTCTTTTAGCATATTTCCCGTGTGACCACATATGTGAAGTACGTTCTGTGATTTCATTGCCTTTTCAATATCTTCAAGTGGTGGTCTTGATATTTGTTGGAAGTCAAGTGGACTTAAGAGGTCTCCACTGCTTGTAGGATCTGCAACACATATTACATCCGGTTTTACTTCATTCAATTCCTTGATGTATGCCATTACAGCTTCTGTTGCCACTTCCACTGCTTCATCCACACCCCAGTAGTCGAGGTTGATCATTTTAAGTATTTCCTCTACTCCTATCATGTGTCCTGCAACGGTAAATGGTCCTGTTATACCTACACATACCGGCAGGTTGTCATATCTTTCATGAAGTATTTCTACGGCTTCACATATGACTGGTATTCTTCCTGAGGTTTCGAAGTTGTCAGGTATTTCTATTTCTCTTGGATCATCGAATGGTGATTTGACTACTTCTGGTGTTCTTCCACCGGAACCAAGGTCTACCTCACATCCCATTGATTCTGCTTCCACTGCAAGACAGAATGGTATTTTTGCATCCTCTAGTCCGGCCAGCTCATGAAGTGATGCTCCAAGTGTGGCCATTTGTTCCGGATCTTCGTGTGCTGTTGGCCATGACGTACCCGTCAATTTCATTGCATCCAATATTCCTGATTGTGTGACTGTGATGACCGGTGTTATGTCAACTTCTTTTCCGTTCAATACGTTTTCTAAATTTTTTTTATAATCTATATCCATATTATTCACCCCTTAATAGTAATTATTTTCACAGTATTTACTACAAATAACAGTTTATTTTACTTATATATAAATATAAAGTTATTATTTTTAGAAATAATTAATTTAAATAAGTTATACGATGTTTAATTAAATTTTATTAATTTAC
>OCVV011287139.1_pt1 | contig 11189 bp, 5 predicted proteins | sample 1539721 | NCBI WGS metagenome assembly OCVV01 (sample SAMN02144230, study PRJEB22623) | gut metagenome | biome: sheep rumen | host: Ovis aries | place: New Zealand | reverse complement strand
GCACCAGCCATCGCAATGCCGAGAGTTTCATCGGCGACGAATCCAGAGGCGTCTATGCCTACCTCTTCCCTGTTCGCGACAGCACGAGCCAGGTGGCCATCGCGAAGATTGAGAACGGCGACGTCTCGCTGCTGCCCACTGTCTGCCCCGTGCCGATGAAGACCCGATGGGGAGGCATCGAGTACTATTCGGCTATTATCGCAGACCAAGCGCACGGCAGGGCCTACCTGGTGGGAGCCAATGCCGACATGCATACCCAGCCAGAAAAAGGGTTCCGACACTATGTGCTCCGCATCGACTATGCCGAAGCCAGCGAAGGCAGGCCCGCCCCCCTGACGCTCTACTATACAGACCCGATGCACGACACGCCCGACTATACCCCCGTGCTGACACCTGAAGGCAACCTGCTGATAGCAGGCGGTCTGACGACGGCTGTCAGCAACTTTTCCCCTTCCGCCCATGCCTATGTGCTGTGCATCAGCGACGGCACAGCCAACTTGTCAGAGAGCAATCATCTATGGTGGTGGCAGGCAGCACTCCTTGCTGCAGTCACAGTCGCCGTTGCCGGCTTCCTGGTTCGAAAGTACCGTCGGCACAAGGCGTTCAGACTGGCAGAAGCCTCCGCCGAAGCGACGGCCATCGGCAGTACCGAGTCCACCACAGACCTCATGCAGCGCATCAACGAGTTGATGGAGCAGGAGCAACTCTACAAGAACGTCAACCTGAAAGTGACCGACGTAGCCGTCCGTCTGGGCACCAACAACCGCTACGTCTCCGACTGCATCCGCCAGTGCGAGGGCACCACCTTCTCGAACTTCGTAAACGACTACCGTGTCCGCCATGCCCAGCAACTGATGCGCACCAACCCCAAGAAGAAAGTCACATCGCTCTACCTCGAAGCCGGCTTCGCCAACGAGTCTACTTTCTTCCGCACCTTCAAGGCCTCCACCGGCATGACGCCCAAGGAGTGGTTGGAGCAACTCCACCATCAATAGCGCGACACAACATCAAGAAACTTATTAGTCGTTGGGACAGGTGCATGGGTAAGATGCCCTAAGCACCTGTCCCACCGACGATAAATGAATATTACAACTCCCCGCCCCTATAAGGGGAGGGGGCAGGGGTGGGGTGAATCAATAAGGTTCGACAAATATTAAATAGGTTCTGACCGTGTTTTTCTTCCCTGCTCCCAACGTAACTTTCCATCGCGGCCAAACCGGCAATAACCTACGGAACAGGATGGAAAACCGACAAATCGACTGACGAATTCGGAAATCGTCAGTCGATTTTCCATTTTCGTCAGTCTTTCAAACGCTCTTTTCTCTATCTTTGCATCAAGCTTTGGGAGCGCAGGCATCATAGTTCGCGCTCCACATGGAAATATATTACTCATCAACTATAAAAGATATGAAGAAAACTCTACTCTTAATCAATGATTATCTGCTCAAATTCAGCCTGACAGTTGCCCTGTTGCTGGTTTTCTGCGTCAGAGCCCAGGCTCAAGATGCTGGCATCTTCCCAAAGGAAGGAAGCCTGTTCTACACGGAGAACGGGAAAGCGCCCTCCCCCAAGGCACCTACCCGTGCAGACAACAATGTGCAATGGTCGTTCAAGTCTGTCATCGAGAACTGTTTTGACGAGAAACTGCTCGGCAAAGAGGCATGGATGATGACGGCAGACGGAGAAACGCAACTGAAGGTCACCTTTGAATACAGAGCCGATGACAAAAACCATAATATCCTGTCGTCTGAGGTCGCATTCGTTTTTTATAAAGGAGATGACCTGTTTAATGATGATAACGTCATACTCATCGGTGACAATCCCAGCATTGTCGGTACCTACGCAAAGGAGGAATCCAAAAAGGCTGTCACCCTCCACCTGACGGCCCCAGAAGTATTCCCCGACCCTGACATCTCGTGGTACGCATTCTATGTCGTTATCAAACTACAACTTGAGGGCGGTATGGAGGCCCTTGCCGCCAAACAGGTCGGTGTCAGCCGTAACGGACTTTTTCTGCTTCACGGACTGAATAGCGACAGGAAGTGTTTCTTCCCGTTAAGAGAATACCTAGTGAACAAAGCCAAAATATATTTCGTCAACCAGTTGTATCTTCAGGACTACAGTTCGTCCAACACCAGTTCGTTCGAAACGAACACCCATAAGAACCATGTCGTGAAGAATGGTTTGCTCAATCTTAGCGACAATCTGTTCAAAGCCGGTATTGCAAGCACTAAGTACGACATGGTAGGCCACAGCATGGGCGGCATACTGGAGCGCCTTTACATCCAGGAAGTCGACGACAAGCACACCAACAGACTGATCACGCTGAACACGCCTCACTTAGGATCTGTACTGGGTAACATATTCGCGCAGTATGATGAGTTCCGACAAACGCCAGGCGCGGATCTCTACTATGGTGTGAAAAAGTTCAACGACTTGCTGGATGCTGCCTTTAGTAAGGACCGGAGCATGCAAGCCGTGAAAGACCTTGGGGAAAACAGCCCTGCCATTCAGAAACTTGCCTCCGGCGGATGGGCGATGCTTGGAATACCCACATGCACTGTAGGCTCTGAGATTGAAGAGTGGGGAGTCGACATGGTTCTCAAGGAGAGTTTCTACGCCATTTTCCCCAAAATAGCCTCATTCCTTTTCGACGCCAAGCCCGGAACGGGGAAAGCCTATCTTGACAAACAGGCAGAAAAAGGGTCTGACTATGTGGTCTCTGTGGCAAGCCAAATAGGGGGATGCAGCAAGAGTTATATCTATAAGGGAAGTTACTCCCAGGCCATGCATTGTCATGTTACCGAATGGAATATCATACACGAAGAACTGAAAAATCTACTGACCGCTACCGACACCTACGACTTCACCAGCAGTCCGTTTGGGGATATACCATCATCCGCAAGAACCAGGGCGGGAGAGGACAAGATAGAGTTTGTCAAGGAGTTCAAGGAGCCCAAGTCCACTTCTTTTATTAAGATAGAGGCAAAGAAGGTCGCCGGTGCCGACTACACCCATGAGGTGAAACTTTCCACCAGTAGTGATATGATAGCGAAGGTAGCCTTCTGCCCCTTGAGTGCCGACGAAATGATTGCCGACTACGAAAACGACGTGATGAAATTCGACATGAGCGGCTTTGAAGGTGAGAAATGGATCTATGCCATCGGCCGCACAAACTACAATGCGCTGGTGATCGACTCTGTGAAGGTAACTCTGGGAGGAACAAATGGCATCCAGTTTGTAGAGGACGAACCAGAACTTCGTTATATGGCGGCCGGTAACCGTCTGGAGATAAAGAATCTCAGCGAGCCCTACAACATCTCTGTGTTCAACTATGCCGGCCAGATGCTGGCAGAAATGAGGAGTAACCCGTCGCATACTTATGCGCTGCCCCGCAACAAGGGCCTCCTGATTGTCAGTATCCGCTCCGGCAAAGGCAAGCAGATCCTGAAAGTAATGACAAAGTAATGATATTCACGCAAAATAAGATACACAATGAAAAAGTATATTTATTTCCTGGCCGTGGCCTTCCTGGCCGTCGCGTTCCTGTCGTGCTCAAAGAGTGATGACAATCAGGCATCGACAAACGAACTCCAACAGAACCCTCAGGCCATCAACGAATACGCACTTGGTCTGTTTACGTTGAGCAGAGGCGATATTCTCGACGGCATCGAGAGTGGTGAGATTTATGGCGGCCTCAATACCGCCCCTGTTGAGGGAAAATCGTTCTACGAAGAGTCCAAGATGGATATCATTATGATCTCTGCTCTTGGCACATTCACCACTATAGACCATAATGACAACGTGGAAACACGCCAAAATATTGGTGGAGCAGTTCAAACCAAAGATGGAGGCACGTTCACAGTGACCAGCAAGGGGAAAGGCCTGCACATCGAAGGTTCTGGCACTACCACCCAACAGATTTATGACACACATATTAGTACGAGAATATCTTTGGATATTGATGATGCCAGTTTGTTAAAGAGCGGCAAGGCCACTATCACGGCACTCAGCCTCTCGTCTGATTCTGAAATGACTATCTTTGGATCAACCATCTCAGGTAGTCAGCATCTTACTGCAGAAGGCATTCCAATGGAAAGTTATCTTCCGATGTTAGCCAAGTGGAAGGGTGGAAGCGTAACAGGTTATACATATCATCAAGATGAGATGAGCATGACTCTTGTCGAGAGTCCTGCCAATTACATTGAAGTATGGATAGGCTTCAATAATGGCACGACTGCGAAGGCAAAAGTAATATATTAATCACCAACTATAATAATTATGAAGAAGATTTTACTCCTTTTTGCATTTGTTTTATCTACAACAAACATGATTGCCAAAGAAGGCTTGCCTGATTTCATTCACTTAGTGGACGGTATCTATTATCAGTACATCGACGGAGCGGCCTGGGTGTCGCGCAGTGCCCACTATGGTTATGAAGACGAGATCCTCTGGGACTACAACTGCTACTCTGGCCAACTGGTCATCCCGGAGAAGGTGGAGGGCTATACCGTCGTCGGCATCCTCAAGTCTGCCTTCGACCGCTGCGACCAACTGACCTCCATCACCTTCTCTTCTACCGTCAAGACCATTGGCGAATATGCCTTCTATAGCCTCACCGCCCTGACGGAACTCACCATCCCCGCCACGATAGAGAGCATCGGCGAGGGTGCCTTCGAGTACTCCGGTCTGAAAAAACTAACTATTGCCGACAGCGACAAGCCGCTGAAGATGGACAGGGGAAACGGCGATGGAGAGGCCATGTTCTCGTTCCAGAAAGTGGCCAGCCTCGAAGAAGTCTACATTGGCCGGCCTATCGAGATTACCAGAGGAGCTACCGGTCTGTTCTACAACAGCAATATCAAGAAGGTTACCGTAGGCAGTTCTGTAACCGAGATTCCCGACGGATGGTTCCACTGGTGCGACCAACTGCAGCAGTTCACCGCCAGCGACAAGCTAAAGCGCATTGGAAAAAAGTCATTCCAATTGTGTAAGGAACTGACAAGTTTTAAGGCCGACGGACTGCAGGAGATTGGTGAAGATGCATTCACGCAATGCGAAAAACTGAGCACGCTGGCCCTGTCACCCAAACTTACCACCATCGGTGCCAGCGCATTCTATGGCACGACAGCACTGACAGAACTCACCATCCCCGCCTCTGTAACCAGCATCGGCGAGGGTGCCTTCCAGTACTCCGGCCTGAAGAAACTCACCTTTGCCGACGGCGACCAGATACTGCAGATGGGCAAGGGCGGCTCTGGCAACGAGAGCATGTTCTCATACCGAAAAGTAGAATACCTGGAAGAGGTGTATATCGGCAGGAACATACAACTTACCGGAGGAGACGGCGACCTGTTCTATTCGCTCAGAGGCTTGAAGAAAGTGAACTTTGGCGATGCCTGCACGGAGGTGCCCGATGGCTGGTTCTCCCAGTGCACAGGATTAGAGTCGGTTACTTTGGGCAAGAACATCACCCGTATCGGCAACAGAGCCTTCAAAAATTGTGAGGTGATGAATTCTCTCACCTGTTATAATATCAAGACGATAGGCGACGAGGCATTCCACTCCTGCAAATCCATAGTAAAGTGGGATTTCGTTAACTGTCAGTTGGAGACCATCGGTGAAGATGCTTTCTATTGGAATACCTCACTGAAGATAGTCGGACTCCCCGCTACCCTCAAGAGTATAGCCAGTGACGGCTTCTACAGTTGTGAAGCACTTGAAGAGATCACCTGCCTGGCTCCCGTTCCGCCCACCTGCGGCAATAAGAATGTATTCCGCTATGTCGACACGAGTAAATGCAAACTCCTCGTACCTCAGGGAAGCATCAATGCCTACAAGGCTGCCGAGGTGTGGAAAGACTTCTTCAACATCGAGACAGACCTCAACGGTATCTCCTCCGATGCTGAAGCAAGCGCAGAATGGTTCGACCTCCGTGGCCGCAGCATCAACGCACCTCGCAAGGGTCTGAACATCATCCGTCAAGGCGGCAAGACCCAGAAGGTCATCGTCAGATGATGGAACCATGCAGAATAATAGTTACTTTGCTTTTAAGGTTTGACGCTGCAATGGTAGGAAATATTTCTCATATTTCCAAATCTTAATCAAGAAATACGTCAGTTCGGGATAAGAAAGTTGCATAAAAAGTTGGTAATCTGAGATGCTGTTTTGTAGTCGAAGGCTCCTATCGTCATCAGTACGACGAGCGTCTTGCCTACGTCAACCAGCATCGGGATGTCGACACCCTTGTGGTACATGCATTCCATATTCCCTATCGCCTCGACAACTATCTGGGGCCACGCTCGCTGATTGACCTTCATCTCATCTATGGCTTCGACCTGGAGTCGAAACCCACCGACAACCGCTCGCTCATGTACGCCATGTACTATGACCTGCCTCCCATTCGTATTGACCGAGAAGGGAGCACAGGAGGTCGGGAACGATGTGTACTTTATTCTGTGTGTCCTCCGCCAAGGGCTCTGTAGAGCTGGATATATGCATCTACCAATTGATAGCGGTTTTCAATAAGAGAGAGACGCGCTTCGAGCAACGACTGGCGAGCCATAAGCACTTGCAGGAAGTTAACCTCGCTCTCGTATTTCATACGGGTCTCTGTTACCTGCAGGACATGGCTTAGTCTCTCTATGCGCTGTTCATTCTGAGAGACTGCTTTGCGGGCAAACTGCTGATTGGCCAGGATATCATTCACCTCCTGACTGGCTTTGATGACGGTCTGCTGGAAGTTGATGCGTGCCTCCTCCTGTTCGGCTTTGGCCTTCCTGAGCTCCGCCTTCAGTCTCCCCTGTGCAAAGATGGGCATGGTGAGTGAGCCGAAGGCGCGTGTGAGCAGTCCGCTCAAGGAGACGTCGTTGTCGGCATTATGACTCCATCCCACCTGTCCGCCTATGTTCAGTGAGGGATAGAATGCCGCACGGGCCTCATTCGTGAGATAGAAGGCACCCTTTAGAGCTGCCTCAGCCTGACGCACGTCGGGGCGTACGGCCAGTGCTTGGACGGGAATGCTGCTGAAGGACTTTAGCTGAGCGACAGACGTTAAGAAATTATGACGTTCGACGTGGCCACTCTTACGTCCTAAGACAGTGCAAAGGGCATGTTCGGCTTGCAGCATCTGCTTTTGCAGGTCTTCGAGCGTTGTCTCAGCCTCAAGCCGACTGGCCTCTGCCTGAGCCACCTCATCACTGGTAGCCTCGCCGACGGCCATTAACGCTTTCTGGGCACGAATACTCTCGTCCCAGCTCTGTAGTATGGCGCGGGTGTCGGCCATCTGTGCATCGAGCATGGCCAGACGGTAATAGCCGGTGGCAATGGTCGCAATCAGTTCTACTTGTACGGCCTGGGCGTATGCCTGCTTTTCTTCTACAGTGGCTACGGCAGCCTTGCGGGCGTTCCGCATCTTGCCGAAAATATCGATCTCCCAACTAAGCTCAGGACCAATACCGAAAGTGTCATCTTTTCCTATAATGTTCTCATCCTCGTTGTCATCAGACTTCTCGTTTGAGTAAATCCTTTTTGTTTCACCCTCTGCCTTCATTTCGAGCGATGGGAAAAGGCTGCCCTTGGCTTGACGCAGTTCGGCTTTTGCAGCGTCGATTTGCAGGTGTGCAATGCGCAGGTCGCTGTTGCCCTGGAGGCCTTCCTCGATAAGAACGACTAATTTTGGGTCAGTGAACACATCACGCCAACGCTTCAAAACGACGTTACCGGTTGTGTCAATGGCAGTGATGTCGCTGCGTACCAAACTGTCGGTGGCTACCTGCTGAGGCTGATAACTGGAATAGGTCTTGCAAGAAGTGAAAAGTGAAAGGTGGATGGCCATGAGTATGAGCACTGTGGCCGTATGCTTCATCCGTTTGGGCATATACCGCTCTTCCATCTTCTGGAAGAACATAAAGAACAGTGGCACGAAGAACAACAGCGACAGGGTGCCCACGGTCATACCGCCGATGACGCAGAGCCCCAGCGACATGTTGCCCACGGCGCCGGCACCTGATGCAAAGGCCAAAGGCAGCAGGCCGATAATGAGTGTCATGGCCGTCATGATGATAGGGCGAAGACGAGCCTTGGCGGCTTCAAGGGCTGCATCCCGGATGGCAAGCCCCTGGCGGCGGCGAGCACTGGCATACTCCGTCAGCAGGATGGCAGTCTTCGCCAGCAGGCCGATAATCATGATGATACCCACCTGCATATAGATATTGTTCTCGAGTTCGAAGGCGAGTGCGAAGACGCAACTGCCCACCAGTCCGAAGGGTACACTGAACAGCACGGCCAGTGGAATGAGCAGGCTTTCGTAGAGGGAGCAGAGCACAAGATAGATGAAGAGAATGACTATGACGAATACCCACACCGTATTGTCGGAGGAGTTAACCTCTTCGCGGGTGGTACCGGTAAACTCATAGCCGTAGCCTTGGGGGAGCACCTTCTCTGAAGTCTCTTCTATGGCTCTGATGGCTTCGCCTGAACTGTAGCCGTCGGCAGGCTCTACCTCGATATTGATGCTGGAGAAGAGATTGAAGCGACCCAGCGACTGCACGCCATAACTCTTCTTCAGCGATACCAGTTCGGTGATAGGGATATACGGGTTGTCTTCTGTCGCGACGAAGATGTTGTTCAGGTCGTCTGCATCGGCACGCAGTTCGGGGTCTGCCTGCAGCATGACATGGTAGAGGCGTCCGAAGGCATTGACCTGTGAGGCATAGTTACTGCCGATATAGCCATTGAGTACGCTCAGCACGGTGGAAGCCTCAATACCGTAACGCTTACAGATGGCGGCATTGACAGAGACCGTGTACTGGGGGAAGTTAATCTTGTAGGCATTATACACCGTCCCGATCTCCTCGCGCTCCTCCAAAGCCTTTGCAAACTCGTCGGTCACCTGTTTCACCTGAGCGATGGGGTCGCCTTCGAAACTCTGGACGTTGAGTTCTATACCGTCAGAAAATCCATAGCCGGTGACTGTAGGCAGGGCGTATGCGAACATATCGGCCGACTTGATGCTGTCCAGGCGTTGCTCTATCTTCTCTATGACGGCATCAATCGTATGATCGCTGCCCGGGCGCTCATCCCAGTGCTTCAGTTTGATAATCAGCAGACCCGTATTGGCACCGTCACCTCCCAGGATGCTCCAGCCGGCAACAGAGGCCACAGACTCTATCTCATCGACGTCCCCGATGGCCTTGCTGGCTTTAAGCACCGACTTCTTGGTCTGTTCGAGCGTAGAACCGGCAGGCGTGTTGATATCCACAAGCACATTGCCAGTATCCTCATCGGGCATCAGACTGGTGGGAATCATCCGCAGGAGGACCGTAGACAGGAGGATGGCGACGGCAGTGAGGCCTGCGGCCATCCACTTGTGTCGCATAAAGACGGTCAATGCAGTGAAATACTTCTCAGCAATCGTAGCAAAGGCGGTATTGAAGGCAGTGAAGAACCTGGGTGTGGGTTGACCGCTCTCCTTTGGCCGCATCAGCAAGGCGCAGAGAGCAGGCGAAAGGGTCAGCGCGTTGAGGGTGGAGATGGCGACTGCGACAGCCATTGTCAGTCCGAACTGTTTATAATAGGTACCGCTCAGCCCACCCATGAACGAGATAGGGATGAATACGCACATGAAGACGATGGTTGTGGTAATGACAGCCGTACCGATATGTCCCATTGCTCCCAAAGTGGCCTGATAAGGCTGACGCGTCCCTTTCTCAAATTCGCCCTGTACGGCCTCTACCACCACGATGGCATCATCGACTACCGTACCGATGACGAGCACAAGGGCAAACAGCGTGATGAGGTTCAGTGAGAAGCCCGCCACATAGAGGAAAGCGAAAGTGCCGATGAGCGACACGACAATGGCGATGGCAGGGATGAGCGTCGCCCGTCCATCCTGGATGAAGAGCAGCACTATCAGAACCACAAGAATAATGGCCTCTATCAGGGTCATGCTCACCTCATGGACAGAGGCGTCAAGGAAGTGGTTGGTGTCGAGCAGCACCTTAAATTCCAGCCCTGGCGGCAAGTGAGGCTTCACTTGCTGCAGCACACGGTCTATCTCATGGTTCACCTCTCGGGCATTAGAGCCTACAGCCTGTGTCAGGATGGCCACCACGCCGTTGTGGGAGTTAACCCATCCGTCGTTGGAATAGTTCTCTGTGCCCAACTCGCAGCGCGCCACATCACCCAGCAGCAGGCTGCCGCCAGTGGGAAGGGCCTTCAGTACAATATTGCTGAACTCCTCGGCATTGATCAGACGGCCACGATACACCATCGTATATTGAAACGTATGCTTCGAATCCTCTCCCAGTGTGCCGATGGCAGCCTCAATGTTCTGGGCGTTCAGCGCCTCTTCGATATCAGAGGGTGTCAGATTATATTTGGCCATACGCTTGGGATCCATCCAGATGCGCATGGCATAGATATTGCCAAGCAACTGTATGCTGCTGACACCCTTGATACGTTGTAGGCGCGGACTGAGATTGATGTTGAAATAGTTGGTGATGAAGTCGTTGTCGTAGCGATTGTCGGGGCATTCCAAGGCAATGATTTTCAGGAACGCTCGCTGATCCTTCTCAACATGGACACCCGTCTTGAGCACTTCTTGTGGCAGAATGCCTTCCACTTCGGCTACACGGTTCTTGACCATGACTACTGCCATGTCGGGGTCGATGCCCGACTTGAATGTCACGGAGATAGAAGCATTGCCACTGCTCGTGGAGGAGGAACTGATGTAGTCGATACCGTCGACGCCGTTTATGGCTTCCTCAATGGGCACGATAACGCTTTTCTGCACGGCTTCGGCACTGGCACCGGTATAGTCGGCAGACACCTCAACGACTGGCGGCGCAATGTCGGGGAATTGCTCCACAGGCAGATTCACGAAACTGATGATGCCCACCAGCATGATAACAACTGCCAGTGCCATCGACAATATCGGACGGTCTATGAAAAACTTGCTCTTCAATTCTTCAATTCTTTAATTTCACCCTCTGCCCGTCTTTCAGCAGTCCGGCACCTTCGGCAATGATGACGTCGCCAGTTTTCAGACCGTTTGTCACTACGTAAGACTGCCCGTCGTGATAAGGCAAGATGTCTACCGAAGCAACTTTGGCTACACCGTCTTCAACCTTGAAAACAAAGATTTTGTCCTGTATGTCAAACGTGGCTTCCTGGGGTATGACAATGGC
>OCVV011291797.1_pt1 | contig 11197 bp, 10 predicted proteins | sample 1539721 | NCBI WGS metagenome assembly OCVV01 (sample SAMN02144230, study PRJEB22623) | gut metagenome | biome: sheep rumen | host: Ovis aries | place: New Zealand | reverse complement strand
AATGTTTGTTACTTCGATACTTTCTGCTTCTTCATCCGGCTCGAAAATCGCGGCCAGATCTATCAGCGTTCCAACGTAAATAATTCTTCGCTTCATAACTTTTTTATTTTGCTTTTGTTTCTGATTTCTGATGCAAAGGTAGGGCGTTTTTCAATGCAAAATATGGATTTTTTCGAGTTATCCAGACGCCACCCGACGTACCCGACGAATAACCCGTTTTCTGCCCGACGTACCCGACAGACAGCATAAAAAAAGCACCAAACAGCTGCTGCTATTTGATGCTTATTACTAAAATCAAGAGTGAAATCTATGACTCAGCGTCCTTCAGTCCTTGATAGACTTCCTTCACTAGATTCAGAATCCTACTTCTCCTATTGTTATCTACACGATAGTTGAATTTCGATGAGCGCCATTCAGCCATTTCTGGCAGACACTCATCTAAGATGAACCAGTTGCCGCATTCAGATGCTAATGCCTCAGTATATGACTTATACCGTTTATCTCCCTTGGGCTCTTCCTGCTTCACTTTTGTCAGCTGCCCAGGCAACAGTCGTTCTATGTCAGTGAAAAAGTCGGCATAACCTTTCATGATGAACACTCTCTTTATATAAAAATGGTACGCGATATATACGGCCACCCAGTCACGCCCAGAGTCCACATCCATCTTGGGAATTACGTTAAGCAGCACCTGTCTGAACTTCTGCTGACGCTCCATCGTACCAAACTTCTTAGCATCAAAGAACTTCAAGTCCACAAGCTCCACTTCTTCCACAACTTCTGCCTCCTCCGTCTTCGTCCCTTTAGGAGCCTCAACAAGTGTTTGGAATGTGGCACCCGTTTGGTCACAGCCTATATTCACAACGCCATATACCACGACTGGCTTCTGCGGATTCTCTTGTTTGTTATCTTCCATCTTGATCCATGTTACTCCATTAGTTTTCTTTTCAAGTTGTTTTCCTTGTTCATGCTCTCTAGTTTAGCCTGACCTTCTTGTGTTGCTGTCCCTGCCAGATAGTTCTTAAAGTCTGAATTCTTCTGGTCACAACCCACATTGGCCGTGCTGCCAGCCTGTGGATAGACTTTGTATCGAGGTTCAGCCAAATTCTTCTTCAATGCCTCGTTCAGTTCGTCCTGTCGCTTGTCATGCTTGGCCAGCCTTTCCTTTAATTTCTTGCGGATGTCACGGTCGTAGCGTCGCCAGATATCATGATCTTGAAGCAATTCATTCATCGAATTGAAAATGTCCCAAGCTGTGTTGGCTGGCAGACTCATCAGTTCTCGCTCAATATCCTCAATAGGGATGGAGGCTTCAACGGCGGCTTTCAACATTTTCGTCAAACGCTCTATCTGTTCACGAGTATCTTGTGTCTGCTGGCGTAGTTCCTTGAGCAGTAAATCCTTCTTCTTATTCTCATCCTCCAATTCACCATAGCTCTTGGGGCGATGAGTATTCAACATTCGCTGAAAGTCCTCTGGAAATACAGCGTCGCATAGCGTATAAAGTGTTTCTGCAGGTTCAAACCTGTTTATCATTTCAAGCATCTGCAGGCGAATGTCATCCAGCTTCTTGTAGTGCTTATAGTCCAGTCCCAGACTATCCATCCGTTCAGTCAGGCCACAATAGTAGATGTGAAGATGAGGATTGAACGAACTGCTCGATGTCATCACCGTATTAGTCACATCCGTCCAACGCGTATACTTCACGCCCACAATATGGCGTATCATTATCGAATAGTAATACTTCAGGAACTTCCAGTGCTTGAAGAGCAAGCTGAGTTGTTCCCTTTTCTCCTCCAGTTCCCAATCCTGCTGCATAATCATTGTGAAGGCATGCAGCACACACAGCAACTCGTCGTTCTTGTAATCACTATACACCTCTGCCTTAAACAGATCTTCTTTCAACTCCTCAGACAGTTTCTTCCAGTCCTGCTGACATCCAGAATTGAAAAGGTGCTCCAGCACTTGGAAGTATTGGTTCATGCGCTTAGGCTCTTCTATTCGTTTCATGTTGTCGCCCCAACCTTCAGCCATCGCAGTCAGGCTTTGTGTGGAAGCCCATGTGCTAAACGCCTTGTCTTCCTCAATCACACTCTTCATGAACAGGCGCACATTCTCCATGTTCTTCCTGCACAAACGCATATCCCCCATGAGATACATCTGGTAATAGGGCTTCATCAGCTTGTGCAAAAAGTACCCATAGTCCTCGTCCTTCTTGATACAACTAACCACATCCATTGGATAGTCCTGCCAAGACACATCGTCATACATGCCGCCTCCATTCATCAGGTTTTCAAGGCGGCCAATGATATGCTTTTCAATATAATCTTGTACCTTATATGCTTCTCTCATTCTCTTTACCTTATTATTATTTCTGAGCTAGCAAAGGTACGAAAAATCCCACACCTTTTTGCGAGTGTGGGATATATATTAAGAAGAATTAGGAAATCATTCATTATATAACCAAGAATCTTCTTATGTTTAGATTTTCATTTTCGTTTAAATCTCATCATTCAACAAATCCCTGTGTTTATGGGCTTTTGCAAACAGTTCTCGTTTAGATTTTACATTTTTCGTTTAAATCTCACTTAACCAAAACCCATTTCTTGTTCTCATTAACCATTATCACATTGTGAATTCTCAGATAAGACAGCAGATTGGTAATCTTGTTCTTCTTCTGTTCAGAAGATAATACGTCCGATAGTTTGTTCATCAATAGCTCATCAATCTCCCTTCTGCTGGCTGCGCCAAACTTCTCAATATATTGCACTATCAGCCTGCGGAAATACTCGTCGTCGAAGCTCTTGTTTTTGACATATGTCGACTTTAGGCCCACGTTGCCAGTATTCTTGGTGAGAGCCTTCGAGAGGAACAGATTGTTCTTACGTCCCTCAATGTATTTCTTCTTTCTCAGATACTTGATTTCCTCATCGTTCAGCCTTTTCTGCTTCTGAACCTTGTCCAGCAGAATCAAATCTGACATCGACAAGTCGGGCACGCTGACCAGTATTCTTGCAAACTGTTCATCTATGACTTTACCTTCGATATCCACTGTCACCATCCCGTTCGATGTGTCATACTCTGGCATGGGGAAGAATCGCTTCTTCTGTTGCTCGTACAGCTTCTTGATGCCGCCTCCCTCTGTATCCACCATGTGTACATTCCTCATAGCCTCCACCAAGAACGGATTGCGATAGATGGACTCAGGGCTATCATCCAGCACTACTTTCTCCACAGACTCAGGCAAGAAGATGCCATGATTTCTGAACACCAGATGATCATTCTCATACTCTATCACTTCTATTCTGGCCCCTTTATCATAGTCCTGATGGGCAATGGCATTATTCAGAGGCTCTCTAAGCGTGAACTCATCGTAGCGGAAAAGCTTGTCAGGGAATATGTTGCCGCTGATGGTGAACTCATACGATGTATTGCGAATTTGATGCCCAATATCTTCAATGGCCAGAATCATAGGTATGGAGAATACTTTGAAATCAAGGTTCTCTGAGCGTTCATTCTTCAGAGACCACCTTACTTTACATACTTTAGGCAGCAGATAGTGTTCTGACTCCTCGCGTCCAACGATGATGATAGCTGCAATGGTAATCTTATCCTTTATAGTGATATGGGCCTTGTTCAGGAATGTATTATCATCCCATCCGTCTACCTCTTTATCTCTACCAGGATGAACCTCTTTGTATTTCTCTCGTGCCTTTAAGATGGCAGCAGGATCCAAATCGTCAATGGTGGCATCAGGAAGTATCTGTGCCGTCCAGTCCTGTTGCAGCAATCCTTCACTTAGTATGGCCTCCTCACGTTCATACGTTAGCGGTACAAGATTGTCCTTGATTCGCTGCCAAGCCTTCTTATGTGCATACACAGGTCTGCGAGGCAGATGCTTGGGGATGTGAATAACCCACACTACTTTATTCGTATCACTGGTGATATAATCTTCGATGTATAGTCCCTCAGACGACACATTTGTACAATTCTCCTTAATCTTATAGACGGCAGAACTGGTATCGAGATTAAACTGAGAAAGGTCCGTCCCAACAATCTCCAACGTCTTATCTTTGACGCCGATTACCAGAACACCACCCTCCATGTTCGCGATGCCTGACACATACGACATCACGTCCTCTCCCTCATGTCCGTTGAAGGAGTTCTTCAGGTTCTTCATCTCTTTCCAGTCGCATTTCTCGTCCTCAACAGGATAGTGCGAAATAAGGAAATCCTTTAGTTCTTTCTCCGTCATATTTTCTATCAAATTGTACAGTCTATTTTTGTCTTCAGTCTCTCGATTACATATTTATCTGCAGGCAGCCACTTCACGCTATCAAGTTCTCCTTTAGAAAGCCAACGTGCAGCCTCGTGTTCGTTAAGATATAGCGCCTCTGTCTGCAACGAACACAGATAGCAATGCAAGGTGAGATGGAACTTAGGGTAGTCATATTCCACCGTACAAAGAAACTCATCCACACCAATCTCCGTCGATAGCTCCTCGCGAATCTCTCGCTTCAACGCTTCTTCTGGCAGTTTCTCCGCATCTATCTTTGTAATGTCGCCCAGACATTTCACCCTTGGGAAGTTCTTCTTATATAGTTCAACAGCCTTGGGGTCAATTTCAGAAAAGCCAATGGTTTTATAGTCCAGAAAACCTCTGCGTTTCAAGCGACGTAGAGAGAACGATGCGCCGCCATAACCTGCGAAAGCCTCTAAGACTCGAGATTCACACGTACCTTATTTTCTGAGCCACCTTTATTCATTGTGGGTGCAAAGATACAAAATAATTAGGAATTGACAGTATCTTAAAACGTTTTTTTAGATAAAAAATCATTCTTCAGCCGCCAATGGCATCTTCACATTCTCTTCCTCCAATTGGGGATATGGAATGCTCTTGGCACCATGATCCTGCAACCATATATGGTTCAATGTAAACGCAATAGAATCTAATGTTTGTTCTCTCTGCTTGGGTTTCAACTCACATTCCCAAACGGTGATGCAATGCCACCCCATCTCAGCCAGCTTCCGCTGTTCCTCCTTATCACGTTCCTTATTCCTGCGAATCTTTGCCACCCAGAAATCATGGTTCGTTGTTGGTATCTTACAGCAAGCAGAGCTCTCCATTGTGCTCGAATCAACAAGATGGCCATGCCAGAAACAACCATTTATAAAGATACAAGTCCTGTATTTTCTCAGTACCAAGTCAGGATGCCCTGGCAGCCGCTTGTGATTCAACCTGTATCTAAAACCACGTTTCCACAGCCCTTTGCGCACAATAATTTCTGGCTTTGTATTCTTGTTACGAATCGCCGCCATGGTTTTGTGTCGCTGCTGTGGGGTAAGGTGGTCCATATGGTTACAGATATATAATGGACTCAAACGATATCAACTGTCCTAAGAAACTTTGACCTTATCTCTTTAAAACCGTTGTTGGAGCCGGCACCTCTCTTCCATGCGAACCTCCATTTGAAGTTGAGGAAGAATTAGATGGCGAGGGTTGGGGAGTGATGACATTGGTAGGTGTCGATACTTGTTCTCGTGTATTTGTATTCTTATTCATAATCGTAAATTAATCGTTTATACTGTTGTAATCTTTCTTCTGCCATCTTATGAGCTTTAACATCCCTTTCTTCGTCAAGTTCACCATAAATTTCGCTGAGTTTGTTTACCTCTTTGGCTTGCAGACTCTTTGCAACGGCCAAGTCCTTTTCGATTTTATCAAGGACACCTTTCTTCTGCTCAAAATGACTATCAACATCTTTCATCCATTCACCTAACTTGTGAAGATAAGACTGAAGGTTGTCGAGCAGTTCCTTCAATGCAGTCATCTCTTCTGCGCTAATAAGTTTGGCTATTAGATTCCTGTGCATAAAAAGGAAAAGTAGATACAGAATCAAGCCCAGAACTAAAACAATGAGAAAATATGGCAAGTATGCCGAAAAAGAATCTGATGAAATCAGTTGGGTAGCAACAGCCATAATCAAATCTACAGCTATACCGCTCAAACATCCATTCTTGGCATAGTTCATCCATGCATATTTCTTACGAATAGCTTTATCATCATCGAGGTACATACGACCATATTCAAGCATCACCTGATACTTGTCAAGTTCGTATGCAATCTCTTCGTTGAGTCTTTGCTGTTCGCTCTTTGTTGCCATATACTTCTGTAATTATTTAGATATAACATTCTTCATATTCGTATCCGTGAACGTATGCCAAATCTCCAACTCAACTGGCTTATAATCTTTGAAGAGCTTTTTCACAAACTCTATCTCGAACACCAAGCGGAAGTCGTTGGGGTCGTTGTCTGGCTGGCCCTCTTTGCGAGTACCCACACGAGCTATCTTTATCAGGTATAAGTCACGAACACCCTTCTTTTTGATATATGGCATGAAGTAGTAGAGCTTGTTCAGAGCCACAGACGATGGGAACTTCTTGCCTGTATAGTAAATCTTTGCTGACTGGTCAAGGTAGCGCTCTACGTTATCGTTCTTCACAAGACTAATAAGCACGTTCTTATCCATATCGACATCTGGCTCTTGCTCTTGGGGTTTCTTCTGAGGAGGCTCAGGCACCGTATTTTCAACTATGTTCTCAGGATACTGTCTTAATGTAGCAAAGAAATCAAGTTGCTTGTGACGGACAACAACAGGCTTCTCTTCTATAGCAGTGTCAGCATCATCTTTTTCATCAAAGACCCCTGTACCTACGACAGCGTTAGCCAATATCTTTATAACAGGTACAGCAACGCTATTACCAATCAATTTCATCCATCTTGGGCGCGTTGGAGGCAGAATATAATTATCAGGGAAACCTTGAATGCGACAGGCTTCTGACTGGGTAATCCTGCGATAATTTCTGGGGCGATAAACATGCTCCATAAATTCTTCGCGAAATTCTTCTATCGTATCAGCATCAATGGGCTCGGTTGCGACAAAGTCATTCGTGTCGCTGGCTACTAGTGTAGGATATATCTTGGATGATGGCAAGAATATCCTGTTAATGCCAGCAAGTCCTGTGCTAATCTTCGTGTTTTTGAAATCGTAACGTGTCTCAACACAACGTATAACGCCACGTCGTGCTAATTCAGCAAGGACTTCGTGAACATCAATCTTCCGTTTCTTGACTTCTCGATTTACTTTGAGATTGTCAACATTCAGAAGATTATACCTACCTAATGAAAGTATGAACTGTTCATCCGGCTCATCAGCTTCATCAGCATGTTCTATCTCATAGAGGTATTCTACAGGTTTTAGGATATGCTTCCATACGAGCGTTTCCAATTCCTCACGATTAATGGTTGCGTCGAGTGCCTGGAAATGCTGCAGCGACAATGGGTTGCCATCAAGAGCGCCATAATCGCTCTTACGACGATTACGAAGCAGAAGGTAGCAGATATGTTTTTCTCTGTCCGTCGTGTCAATAATATCCCATGAGTGAATAGTAGTAGGCCCGTTACGCAAATCGTTAAAAAGGAAATAGTCGTTAAATCCCTTATCATTACATGACAAACTCCAACGAGGCCGCATTTCTACTCCATCTTCACACGCCATCGTTATCTCGCTATCAAGCACGTCATTCAAACGTACTTCGCCAGGGAAAGGCTTGGGTAGTTGCAGACGCTTGAGGAATTTCTCATCTTTGAAACCAATGATGTATATACGCACTCGCGTCTGTGGAACACCATAATCGTATGCGTTCAGAACGAATTTCTCTGCATGATACCCTGCCTGCTTAATGCGTGACAGAATATAATCAAGTGCTTTTTGGTTGCGTGGGTCAGACAGACCTTTTACATTCTCGAAAATGAATGCCTTAGGACGTACCTTGTTAAGGAGATAAAGTGTATCATTCCACAACTGGCCTCTGTCATCATCGAATCCAAGATTTTTGCCTGCAATAGACCAACTTTGGCAAGGTACGCCAGCAGTCATAAAGTCATGGCGAGGCAAGTCTTTTATCTTCGTAATATCGCCAAAATTCCCATCTTCTGACTCATTGAAATTGGCACAATATGTGTTTATGGCATCAGGAGCAATTTCGCTGAACCCCAAGCAGCGCCCACCCACACTTTCAAGTGCGAGTCGGAAACCACCGATACCAGCGAAAAGATCTATAAAACTGAAATCTGCCATACTTATTTTAATGCTTCTTTGTCATAACCAACAGGAGGCTCTATTCCAAGGAACTCTCGATAAATACGCTCCTTGTAGTGAACTCCCAATTTATTTATTTCCGCAATGAAGTGCTTGTAAGTCCCTTCACCGCCAATCATATCCCAAAGTTCTTCACCAATCAACACGCAGGGGTCTTCCTTCATGTTAAACCATCTGGCAGGGAATGACCATTCATAGTTCTCACGCTTTCCATAAGGATTATAGGGCAAGGCATAAAATGCGCCATCTATAGGATGCCCCTCCATTGCAAGCAACTTGAACATCTTTTCCTTGCTGACTTTTGTCTGGTCACTATTAGGAAGCGGGCCTTTCAACTCAAAGGAATAGGTCTTTCCTGTTCTTTCACTTTTGATCAGGATGTCACAAGTAACACTTGTAGGAATTGGCTCACCACCACCATCCAGAATATATTTAAGTTCCTCTTCCCAATTAGGCTTGCATTTCTTCTCGCCCTTGGTTCCATGTTCAAGCCTGTTCAAGACTTCTTGAATGCGACGAAGACTCTCCTTGCCGACAGTACCATCTACTCTTGTCCCCTTTGTACACGAGCCATGATAGACAGACCCCACAGCAACAGCCAACTTCTCCCATGCAGTTCCAAAGGGCGTTACAAATCTTCTCTCGAAATGTGAACCCTTGAATATCTCATCAGGAACGAGTGCAGCATATAGGGGTTTGTTGGCGTGATGAGTTTCTACTACGAATGGATCAGTTATGAGTACTCTATCCATGACTTTGTCCATCATCGTCTGGACAATGTCACGAATAGCCTCAGATACATTCTCGTAGTTTGCTGTATCCTGCTTGTTGTCGTTATTGAAAAAGAAAAAGAACATTTACTTCTTACCTTTCTTCTTTGTACTTGCTTTCTTTTGTTTAGGTTGCTTGATGGCGGCATTCAGACGGACAATTTTATCCCAATTGATAGTGTCATCAGCATTACAATAATTAGCAAGAAAATCTTTGGTGAACTTGTTGATCATCTTGCCATATTCAACATAATATTCGTCGTTCTTCTCTTTGGCTTTGAATCCCAATGGCTCAATGATGTCAACAAATAGAGTTGGCTCTCCAGAAATCAGCGTCCAAAACTTTTCGCCACAATATTTTTCGTGTGTACTATTGCTATAGCCTTTATTGTCGTTGCCATAGCAACATCCCTCAATACACATTGTAGGAACAACCTTGTTGCTGCTGGTCTTAAAAACATTTACAGCCTTAACAAATTGCTCCTTCTGTTTTTTCATTGAGGTAGAATTACTCCATGATGGCCCTGATTTGACAGAGACAAAATAATGTATTCCATCCTTGTCAAATTCCAAGTCTATACCTTCGGCTGCAGATTTATAGCCTGAGTAAACCTTGTTAGCAACAAACTTTGCTAGGCCTTCCATCCAATTACCAAATATACTTTCCTCAGCGGAAGACATAAAGGCAGAAGCCAAACTTTCCACCATGTCGCCTGCTTTTACAATATTCTTTGCTTTAAACATATATGGATTCTTGCGAGCAAGAAGCTTTCTGAGTTTTATTGACTTTAACTTCTCAATTCTTGCCGAATGAAAATCACCAATGTTTTTCTCAACATATTCAGTAATACTGTTTATCAGTTCTTGATTCATATCGATATGTATTATTTAGCTTGCAAAGATACAAATAAAATACGAAAATAACGTGTTTTATTAAAGAAATAACACAAAATTAATTATTTAGGCACTACCTGTCACCAATAAAGTTCAAAAAGAACAATCAAATTCAATGCGAGTGGTTTACATTTATTTCTGCTGCTAGACACTCGGCAATAACCAGTTTTATCTTGTTGCTATCTGGTGAAACGCAATATCTGTAACGGCCAGTTTGAACTATTTCCCAATTGGCAAAACTTGAAAATTGCTTTGATTTGCCATTCTCGTATATTATTGCAACAGCCCATTTTTCAAGTGCCCGGCTTCCTACTTCTGGTAACAGCAAACCTGTATATGGACGCTCAAACACATCCCACCTCGATGGTGGCATTTCTTGAAGAAACCACATTGCCACTTCAAAGTTAGAATCAAAAGTGAGTGTGTCGTTCATGTAGGCCAAATGACCGAACGCTAATTTGCGTATTACCTTTTTAAATCTGGAAAGGTCTGGTTCATACTGTATTACACCACCAAAATCAAATATTTGTGATTCAATTAACCTTGCTAACTTAGGAGTGTGTATCAGAGATTTTCTCGTCTTTTCTCTTCTTATTTCTTCTGGAATGACGGTATGTTCTTTTACACAGTCGATAAAGCATGAAACATATTCCTCGTCAATTGAGAATTCTCTATTGCACTTTTCGCAACATGGCACTACTGGGGGATTATCTGGATGAGGATGGTCTAAGAAACATTTTGAAGGAACATGGTCTTCTGTGGTTGCGTAACCACCACAATATGCACACATATTCTCCATTCTCCAATCACCATAATATTGCTTTTGCTTGTTCATAATAGTCTCTTTTTGTGCAAAAGTAATAAGAATTTCTGAGAATTATGTTACAGTGTGATGTTTTTACACATTATTGTGTATTTCATCCTATATAGCACTCGCCGTTTTGCACTCTTGTAATCATCGACTGTTTTCAGGATGTCAATGGCTTCTCGATAGACTTTGTGAGGAATGGGTACAAAGCCAGCAAACTCACCCTCGCGGATAGTGGCCATGGGGAAAACAGCCGTAAAGACCTTGTTCTTACCTAGGACATGCCAGCGTACTTTGCAGACTGTTGGGCTAGCAAAGCCAGTATCTATCACTTTTATCACCCTGAGCAGAATAGGATCCATGCCCCTTCTGTCCTTCTTTTGAAAATAGGTGTTGCCTTTTCTTTACTATCATAATTGTTGTCTTTTAGCGTGACCTTCTACGATTTAGTATGGAAAAATGGAAAATGTTACATGTCAAGGGCAACATTTTTTCAAAAAGACAACCATTTCAGGAAAATCGACAACCAAGTCAGGAATGGTGTCAACATTTTCAGTAAGAAGGGG
>OCVV011007751.1_pt1 | contig 11197 bp, 12 predicted proteins | sample 1539721 | NCBI WGS metagenome assembly OCVV01 (sample SAMN02144230, study PRJEB22623) | gut metagenome | biome: sheep rumen | host: Ovis aries | place: New Zealand | reverse complement strand
ATGGAGAATATCAAAATCACGACTCCCACAGATTATTTCGTATTTAAGGCAATGGTGGAAGTCCATGAAAACCAGCAAATCTTTGGGTTCTGATGAATAAACAAATTCTGATAGATGATGTAAATGCTTTCGCTGAGAATTTTAAACTTAGTGAATCGCTGCGTAATAAGACGTTCCTAATAACAGGGGCTACGGGCCTGATAGGCTCTGTGATGATAAAATGTCTGTTGGCGCTTAATAGGAAAAACGCGCTTGGCATAAGAGTTGTTGCCGTTGTCCGTGATCTGGATAAAGCAAAGAAGGTTTTTGCAGACGAGTTTTCTGAGATAGATTTCAAGGTGGTTGGTCTCCATGAGATTACGCTCTTAACGATACCTGCGAATGTTGATTATATCATTCATCTTGCCAGTCCGACAGCATCTAAGTTTTTTGTAGAGCATCCTGTTGAGACTCTGCGTACTGCTATCGAAGGTACAACGGCCGTATTGGAATATGCAAAGAATGCTGGTGTCAAAGGTATGGTTTATGCATCATCTCTTGAAGTTTATGGCAGTAATGATACTGATGAATGGTTGGATGAGGATTTTCAGGGATATGTGAATCCTGTTAAAGTAAGGAGTTCATATAATATGGGGAAAAGAGCCTCAGAGTGTCTTTGTCATGCATATGCAGAAGAGTATGGAGTACCTGTTATGATGGCACGTTTTACGCAGGTTTTCGGCGCAGGCATATCAGAATCAGAAAATAGAGTGTTTGCCCAGTTTGCAAGAAGTGTTATACAAGGACGAGATATTGAAATTCATACAGAAGGAATGTCCTCAAAACCATATTGCTATACAACTGATGCGATTTCTGCAATGCTATATATCCTGCTAAAGGGACTTCCTGGCGAAGCCTATAATGTAGCAAATCCGGATTCCTATATCTCTATCCGTGATATGGCATATATGTTAAGGGATGATTTCAATCCAAACATATCAGTGAGGATTTGTCCAAAGGAGAACCAAGGTTATGCTCCTCAGACTAAATTAAGGTTAAGCACTCAAAAAATTGAGTCTTTAGGATGGATGCCTCATTATAACTTGCATCAAATGTTTAACCGTCTCCTTTCCTTCATGAAAAATTAATAATTGATGATAGAATTGATAATAAGATGACACCCATGACATTAGAGGATGTTCATCAGGTCTTATATGATATCTTGGTTGACATCCATGAGTTTTGTGAAAAGAATGACATACAATATTCTTTGGCTGGGGGCACATTGTTAGGAGCCATCAGACATAACGGTTTTATCCCTTGGGATGATGATATTGATATACAATTCTCGCGTCCAGAATATGAGCGTTTTATTCATTCATATCAATCAAAGCGTGGCTATCAATTGTTTTCTAGAGAGATTGAAGGATGTGAAGATGTCGGTATCGCTTTTGGAAGGGTATGTGAAATGAAACGGACCTATGTTGACACAGGTCTGGCTCCATGGAAGAAAGAACCTACTGGATTGTGGATAGACATTGTGCCTATAGATGGTGCCCCGTCAAGTGAGAAGGAGGCCCGCAAGAAGATTCGATTCATGACCTATGCATGGCATCTGAATGTGTTATCCAGAGCACGGTTCCCAATTCCTTTTAATAAAGCAAAAGGAGTCAAACTGAAATTTCGATTGGCCGTCAGAAAATGTTTGTCAAGATTTATCCCGAAAGGATATATATTGAAATACATTAAATGGTGTCAAGAATACTCTTTCGCCGATAGTGCATATCTCGCCAATTTCTCCTTTATGCAAAATGGGTTCAAGGAATGGCAACCTAAGAGTTCTATGGAGAGTTTTGTCTTGCATAAGTTTGAAGATGGTGAGTTCTATATTATGGAGGATTATGAAACGAGTCTGTCGCATTTGTATGGTAACTATATGGAACTGCCTCCTGTAGAGAAACGGGTGGCCCATGAAATAAATTCTTTTTATTGGAAAAAATAAATGTAATATGAGTAAGATAGTATATCTTGGCATGATAGGGGATATCATGCATCCGGGGTTGATTAATATTATCAATGAAGGCGCCAAATATGGCGATGTGATGATCGGTCTATATACGGACAAGGCGATTGCTACGCATAAGCGCCTGCCGTATCTGACTTATGATCAGCGAAAGCAAGTGATTGAGAACATTAAGGGCGTGGCTTCCATCGTGCCGCAGGATGACTGGAGTTATGTTCCCAATCTGTTGAAGTATAAGCCTGACTATATCATCCATGGCGATGACTGGCAGTATGGGCCTGACAAGTATATCCGTGATGAAGTCTTTAAGACTATGGAGAAGATTGGCGGCGAGGTGATAGAGATTCCTTACACAAAGGGTATTTCCGCATCAGGGCTTAAAGAGGAGATAGATTCTTTGGGAGTGACGCCACAAGCCCGCCTGGCATCGCTACGTCGCCTGATATCTGCCAAGCCTGTAGTCCGTATTCTGGAGTCTCATAACGGCTTGACAGGGTTGATCGCTGAGCATACCAGTGTGGATGTCAATGGGCAGCATCGAGAGTTCGATGGAATGTGGGCATCTTCGCTGACCGATTCCACATCGAAAGGTAAACCTGACATTGAGGCCGTGGATTTGACCACACGTCTGCATGATCTGAATGATACGCTGGAGGTGACCACGAAGCCTGTTATCTATGACGGAGATACTGGTGGTAAGTTGGAGCATTTCGTGTTTACTGTGCGTACATTGGAGCGTCTGGGCATTTCCGCTGTTATCATCGAAGATAAGGTGGGACTGAAACAGAATTCGCTATTTGGTACAGATGCTGTTCAGACACAGGATACCATCGAAGGGTTCTGCAACAAGATCAAGGCGGGAAAAGATGCACAGATTACGCGCGACTTCATGATCATCTCCCGATGTGAGTCTTTGATAGCCGGCAAGCCCGTTGAAGATGCTCTGGAGCGTTGTCATGCATACGTTGCTGCTGGCGCTGACGGTGTGATGATCCACTCCAAGAACAAGAGTGGCGAGGATATCAAGGAGTTCTGTCTGCGTTTCCGTGAGAAGGATTCTCATACGCCTATCGTGGCTGTTCCCACTACCTATAATCAGTTTACGGAAGAGGAATTGGCTGAATGGGGCATCAACATTGTCATCTATGCTAATCACATGCTTCGTGCCGCCTATCCTGCTATGGTGAAGTGTGCTGAAAGGATCCTTGAGACTTCGCGCAGTCTTGAGGCTTCTGACGAGTATTGCATGCCGATCAAGCAGATTCTGAACCTTATTCCTGGAACCAAGAAGAATTAGTCTGTCTCAGTGTTACCTCATTAATCACATGATGAAAAGAATTCTTCTGATATTTTTGGTGCTCTTTCCTTGTTTGGTTGGACAGAGTAAGAATAGGAAGAATAACCCTTTCCCTGATGATGTACATGTCATGCTAATCGGTTTTGACGGGTGGGGAAGTCACTGCATGAAGAAGGCAGACATGCCTGTTTTAAGGGAAATGATGCAACAAGGGAGTTGGACGATGAAGAAACGTTCTGTTCTTCCTTCATCAAGTGCTGCAAACTGGGCATCCATGTTTATGGGGGCAAGTCCCGAAATTCATGGCTATACACTGTGGAATTCTCAGAAACCAGAAATCCCTTCAATGGTTTTGGGCGAAAACAAAATCTTTCCAACAATATTTCAACTCCTTCATTACCAAAAAGGCAATGCAGAAATAGGCTTATTCTATCAATGGAGTGGGGTGAAGTATATTGTGGATACGCTGTCAATCAATCATGTGGAGCAGTTGCCGAAACCCGGTCGGGACGGAAAGTTTACCAGGATATCCAAAATTATTGCTGATTACATTATAGAAAAGAGACCAGATCTTTGTTCTGTCGTCTATGACTATCCTGATCATTACGGACATGCCTCTGGATTCGAGTCTGAAGCATACTATCAGTCGCTAGAGGAGGTTGATGTGTCGTTGGGCGATATCATTCAGGCGACAAAGGACGCTGGTATTTTTGAAAAGACTATTTTTATAGTCTCGAGTGATCACGGTGGTATCGGAAAAAGTCATGGCGGGAAGTCTTTGGCGGAGATGGAGACTCCATTTGTCATTTATGGGAATAATATTAAAAAAGACTTTGAAATAACAGATTCAATGATGCAGTTTGATATTGCTGCAACAATTGCTTATATATTTGGCTTGGAAGTACCCCAAGTCTGGATAGGCCGACCTGTCCAATCTGTGTTTGAAAAGATAAGATAATTGTAGTGTTAATATGATTAGACCTCAATTCTTTTATGATACGCTTGCTAATCTTGAGATTGACTTCTATGCGGGCGTTCCTGATTCTCTGCTGAAGAATCTTTGTGCTTATATTACGGATCATGCTGATGCTGCCCATAATGTCATCGCGGCCAACGAGGGTGGTGCCATGGGCTTGGCCGCAGGCCACTATCTGGCTACAGGCAGGATTCCAGTGGTCTATATGCAGAATTCCGGCGAGGGTAATATCATCAACCCCTTAGCGTCGCTGACCGATCCTGATGTGTATAACATTCCCGTCCTGTTGGTGATAGGCTGGCGGGGCAGACCTGGCGTGCATGATGAGCCACAGCACGTGAAGCAAGGAAAAGTGACTACAGGCTTGCTTAATGTGATGGGCATTGACTATACGGTCCTGTCTAAGGAAGAAGACAAGGCTGGGGCTCAGATAAAAAAGGCTGTTGCCTATATGCAGACCACCGGGCAGTGCTATGCATTGGTCATCGAAAAAGACACGTTTGATGCCTACACGCTCCAGAATGTGGAGAGTAATGAACTCACGATGTCTCGTGAAGAGGCTATCCAGACCGTTGCGGCGGCCCTTGACGAGAAAGATGTCATCGTGTCTACGACGGGTATGATCAGCCGTGAACTCTTTGAGTATCGTGCTGCGATGCACCAAGGCCACGAGAGGGATTTCCTGACGGTCGGCTCGATGGGGCACGCCTCTCAGATCGCACTGGGTATCGCTTTGGAGAAACAGGACCGTAGAGTCTGGTGCTTCGACGGTGATGGGGCTTCCATCATGCACATGGGCAGTATGGCTATTGTGGCGACCAAGGCACAGGGGAATTACATCCATGTGGTGTTTAATAATGGCGCTCATGATTCTGTAGGAGGTCAGCCTACTGTCGGGTTGAAGATTGACCTGCCCGCAGTGGCAAGAGCAGTTGGCTATCCCCATGTCTTTAGTGTCAGTACGATGGGAGAACTTGAGGCTCTTCTTTCATCTTCCGTCTCCCGTCTCCCGTCCTCAGGCCCTGTGTTCATCGAGGTTAAAGTCAAAAAAGGGAATCGTAAGGATCTTGGCCGTCCCACGACGACACCTGTCCAGAATAAGGAAGCGTTGATGGATTTCCTTAAGAAATAGTGTCATGCGACTTGTTCTTCTCTCTGATATACATGCTAACGTAACAGCATTGAGCGCTGTTCTCGATGATGTTAACCGCAGAGGCGGGTATGATGCTTTCGCGTTGTTGGGTGATCTGGTCAATTATGGCCCGAGACCTAATGAGGTAATAAGCATCGTTCGACAAAAGGTAAAGCCCTTGGTGGTAAATCTTTGGGGCAATCATGAGTATTCTATTTTTGGCGGGAGTCTGGAGCGTTTCGCTACCGATCGTGGACGAAGTGTTCTCACTTATACCAATTCGATACTCTCGGAAGAGTCGAGGTCTTATTTGAAGCAGGAATTGGTGAATGAGGGCTGTCAGCAGTCTTCTATAGATGGGCTTCGCATCTTGTTCATGCACGGAAGTCTGGATGATCCCTACTGGGGGAAGTTTGGCGTTGAGAAGATGAACGATGAGCGATTCGCAGAATATGATTATGTGATTAGTGGTCACTCTCATATCCCTCATTATGTGGAGCATTTCTTCCCCTCGGAGAACAAGGCGTATCGGAACAAGAAACGTACAATATTCATCAATCCAGGCTCTGTGGGACAGCCGCGCAACCATAACCCTTATGCGCAATATGGCGTCCTGGATACGGAGTCGGGCTGCTATGAGCATCGGTGCGTGGCTTATGATATAGAGAAAGAACAGGAATTGTTTAGTGAAGAAGTGGATAAGTTCTATAAAGAAAGAATAAAATTAGGAGTATGAAATCATTATATGTTTTGAGTGGTGCTTCTGGCATGACTGGTAGTGAACTGGTCCGTCAGATTCTGGCATCTGAACCGGAGTGTAGGATCATTGGCTTTGACAACTTCTTTGCCAGCAGTATAGATACCATCAAGGAGTATCTCGATGATCCCCGATTCGTTTTTAATGAGTACGACATTAATAATCTGGCTCAGATGAATGTCGTCGAGGAGGAGGTGGCAAGAGAAAAGGCCGCTTTTGACCGCACCGTCTACATTAACTGTGCTGCGGTAGTTCATACAGAGCATTTCTATGAGGTGGAGCATACCTGGGAGACCAATGTCGTGTCAATGAAGTCATTCCTGGAGCAGGCCATCCGCGTAGGTGCCGATGTCTATATCAACTGTTCCACGTCAGAAGTCTATTCCATGCAGTCATGGAATGAGAATGGCGGTGTGCGTGAAAGCGACTATCTGCTGATGTCTACAGCCGAGCATAGTCAGCGCACCAGTTATGCCTGTGGCAAACTGATGACGGAGTTCTTCATGAAAGATGCTGTTGACAAGGGGAGGATCAAGGGGTGCTCCATTCGGTTTGCCAATGTCTACAGCAAGCACGAGCGTTTTGCAAAGCACATCATACCTCACATCATCAATGAACTGCTGGAGAAGAAATCTGTAACGCTCCTTGAAAACTCCAAGAAGAATCGCCGCGCCTTCCTGCATAACATTGACAGTTGCCGTTCGGTGATGGCGTTGGTCAACTCGGAGAAGGCATTGGACGGAACGGTCTATAATGTGGCTACTGATGAGGAAATCACAATTATTGACCTGACTTATAAGATTGCTGAGAAGATGGGCTTGCCCAAACCGGAGATCAGGTTTGAGGGCTATCGTAGTTCTGACCCTGAGCGCAGGATTCTCAATACTGAGAAGATCCGTACCCGCACCGATTGGACGCCTATCATTACGCTTGATAAGGGACTTGAAATGTGTGTGGCATCAATAGAACGATGATGAGAAGCCTGATAATCACTGTGGCTGGTATGTCCAGCCGGTTTAATAAAGACACGAAGGAGGATGTGCTGAAGTGTCTTTACTATGAGGATAAGCCGGAGAACGCCCTCTTAAGTCTGCAAGTCCATAAGACGATAGGACTTGTGGATGAGATTATCGTTGTTGGCGGATACAAGTATGAGGATCTGGAGCGTTTCATCCGTCAGGAGATGAAAGACGTTAACCAGAAGATGAAACTGGTCTATAATGAGCATTATTCTGACTATGGCTCTGGTTATAGTCTGTTGAAGGGTATAGAGGTGGTGTCCGACAAGGCTGATGAGGTGGCCTTTATCGAAGGTGACTTGTTCTTTGATACGGAGAGTGTGGAGAAAATTCTCACTTCGGGGAAAGATGTGATTTCTGTGAATAATGATCCCATTCTTTCCAACAAGGCAGTTGCCCTGTATTTCGATGCAGCCGACTATCCGCATTATATATACGACACAAGCCATTCCTGTCTGGAGATTCATGAGCCATTTACTGCCATCTACAATTCCGGACAGATGTGGAAGTTTAAGAATCCCAAAAGGCTGAAGGAGATTTGCCAGTTTCTGACGCCGGAACAGGAGCAAGGCACGAATCTTGAAATCATCCAAAAATATTTTGGAGCATACAGGAGTTCACAGTTGGATATAATAAGAGTCAACCTCTGGTACAATTGCAATACCGTGGCTGATTACCGTGAGGCTATAAAAGTATTAGGGAAATGAAAACATTAAACGAGAAATTGAATCTCCTCAGGCAGAAACTGGATGGAGGAGAAAAGATAACGATTGCCATCTTTGGCTTGGGGAGTGTAGGCTGTTATTTGTTGGACTATCTTGTGTCACTGGCTGATCCGCAGTTACGTCTGGTCGTTGTAGGCCGCAATGCGGAAAAGATGACCCAAGATGTCAACATCATCAGGACAGCGGCCTGTATCCGCCGTCAGTTGCGTAGCGAGATCGTAATCGAGGGCGGTTGTGATTTCAAGGATGTTGATTCCATTGTAAAGGCACTGAGGAAAGTGCAGCCGGACTTTATCGTGAACAGCAGTCGCCTGTTCGCAGGCTTGAAATACGGAACGATCTCCTGGTCCAATCTCCGTGCATACGGCATCTGGAGTCCAATGTCTGTTCTCTTGGGAAAGAACATCATGGAGGCCTACGACAAGGCTGGGTGCGATGCGATAAGTATCAACACCTCTTATTCCGATGCGGTGATACCTTGGCTGAAGAGTGCAGGCATGGCCTATTTCGATTTTGGCAGTGGCAATCTGAATCACCTGATACCACGTATGAAGTTCTACATTGCGGAGAAGTATGGTATAGAGAACCTGAATGATATTGATATCACTCTTGTGGCAAGCCATTTCCATGATGTGGTGATTAGTAAGGAAGGCCATACCGAAGGCGTGAAACTGCTGCTGAGCATCAAATATCAGGGCCGGGAATTGGATGCCAGTCATGAAGATGTCTATAAGGCCTGCGGTATCCCAATGCCGACGGATCAGAAGCGGAATATGATGAATGCCTCCAGTAATTTCGACATCATTAATAGCATCATTACGGCCATCCGTACAAAGTCAGCCATAAAGATTCACACGCCTGGCGTAGACGGTAATATAGGCGGTTATCCTTTTGTGATAGACGCAACGGGAGATGATGCCAAAGGCTACTTTGCTCCTCTGTATGACATGGAGCAGATGCATCAGGTGAACCGCAACTCCATCTATTGCGATGGTATTGAGAATGTTGCGGATGGCTGTCTCATTTACACAGATGAACTTGTCAAGAAAGTTAAGGATCGTTTCAATGTCGACATTCCGAAAAGAGTGCATCTGTCAGAGGCGGAAAAGGTCGCAAATATGTTAATCGAAGGTATCATTAAGCCAAGCATTTAGGATGGATGTCAATAACGAGTATGGTGTTTTGCAAGTGCAGAAAGACCTTTTGGAACTCTTAAAAGAATTTGATCAGTTTTGCTTGACCAATGATATAAAGTATAGTGTAATTGGCGGTACCCTGCTGGGTGCCATTCGTCATAAAGGTTTTATTCCTTGGGATGATGATTTGGACATAATTGTTGACAGAGGTAATTATAATAAAATAGTCAGTTTACTTCCTCAAAACAAATTGGATTTAGAATCAGACAATCGGATAAAACTTTGGATTGATAGGATTAAATTGCTTAGAGATATCGATGGTGATAATAGAACGGAATTTATAGATGTCTTTATATTAGATAATCGTCCAGATAATAACTTCAAAGCATTTATAAAGTTGTCGTTGGTAAAAATATTGCAAGGTATGATAAAGCCTTGTCCTCATTTCGGTAAGCATTCTCTTATTCAGACTTTGTTATTATATTTCCTTCACATTTTGGGGATTTTCTTGCCGTTTCAGACTAAGATTCAACTATATCAGTATTTATCTACATGGGGAAATGACAAGAAAACAAAATATAAGATGATATATAATGATGAGTATTCCTTGTTATCAAAGCAATACTCAAGTAATATGCTCGATTCCTTAATTCGCCTTCCTTTTGAGGATATAAAGGTGTGTGGAATCCAAAAGTATGATGAGTATTTGACTTATATTTTCGGTGATTACATGACCCCTCCAGACAAAAAAGACAGGCTTCCTAGTCATATAGATTTGTGGAATAAGTGCTAATATTAGAAAAAATATTAATATGATGAAAGATATTGCAGTGTTTGGAGCAGGCGGTTTTGGGAAAGAAGTATCCTGTCTGATACGATTAATAAACGAAAAGAATCCAGTTTGGAATTTTGTGGGTTTCTTTGATGATAACCCAGTATTACGAGGGACTAAAGATGAATATGGAGAAATCCTTGGTGGGATGGAAGAACTTAATAAATGGGAAACTCCTTTGGCATTGGCCATTGCTATAGGAAATCCTGTTACACTGAAAAAAGTGGTTGAGAACGTAACAAATACAAATATTAGTTTCCCAAATTTGATTGCTCCGACTACTGTCTTCCTTGATGAAAAGAGTGTCGCTTTTGGCAAAGGCAATATTATATGCTCCAACTGTCTGATTTCTTTACGTGCGAAAATTGGAAATTTTAATATTTTCAATGGATATATTCCCCTCGGGCATGATACGGTTATTGGAGATTACAATGTGGTAATGCCTTCTGTTAATATTTCTGGTGGTGTGCAGATTGGTGATAATAATTTTTTTGGAGTACAGTCAGTAGTCCTGCAATATTTAAAAATTGGAAATAATGTCAGAATAGGAGCAAATAGCGTGATGATGCGCAATTCAAAAGATAATTGTCTTTATTTGGGCAATCCTGCTAAGAAAACAAGTATATAACAAATAGTAATTATGGAAATTAAAGAATTTATTGAGAATTTTGCAGATATCTTTGATGATACTGACACAAGTACATTTACGCCTCAGACGAAATTCCGCGAATTGGATGAGTGGACTTCAATGTTGGCTTTGTCCACAATGGCGATGGTTAGTGACGAATATGACGTTGAACTGACGGCAGAGGAGATGCGTGGCGCTAATACCATTGAAGATTTGTTTAATGTGACAAAATCCCATCTCTGAAATGGAGCAATTTTCATTACAAGGGAAACACATCCTAGTAACAGGTGCTTCCTCTGGCATGGGAAAAGTCTTTTCACAGATGATAGCTTCTCAGGGGGCGCAAGTCTCATTGTTGGCACGTGACCTTTCTCGTTTGGAACAGACGCGTCTATCACTGGCTGGGAATGGACATCAGACTATTGTATGTGATCTGACAGATGAAAATCAATTGAAAGAGGCTGTGTCTGTCATTAATGCTGTTGATGGAATCGTGTTTTGCGCTGGGATTAATGAGTTTGTGCCAGTGAAGTTTATTAAACAGGAAAAGATAGATCGTATGTTTCAAACGAACTATTTCTCCCAGTTGCTTTTGTTGCAGATGCTTCTGAAAAAGAAACAAGTAAATAAAGGTGCTTCTGTCGTATTTATTTCATCAGTGTCTTCTCAGTTAGGAGTTCCGGGCACTTTACT
>OCVV011350685.1_pt1 | contig 11205 bp, 9 predicted proteins | sample 1539721 | NCBI WGS metagenome assembly OCVV01 (sample SAMN02144230, study PRJEB22623) | gut metagenome | biome: sheep rumen | host: Ovis aries | place: New Zealand | reverse complement strand
TATTTTCATGCACCTATTAAAATTTTATATACTTCCTAGTTATAAAATGAAATATGGATAATTATATTAAGAGGTGCGTGGATGAAAAAATGTCTTAGCTGTGGATATGATTGTGAGAATTATGATAATGTCTGTCCCATGTGCGGCACTAAATTAAGTAGTGATGTTATTTCAGATTTTCTAGATAAACGTTTTAATGTTGGTTCTAATACCATTGAAAAAGAATCATCGGATGTTGTTGTATCAGGTGTTGAATCAAGTACAAATAGCAATGCCCCCCAGTCAGATTATTCAAATGTGATGCGTCACAGTAATGACGGTAATAACTTGTTTAATTTGTTATGGGTAATTTTTTCGTTTATTCCCTTTATTAATGGTTTTGGAATTTTTTTAGCCGGTAAAAAAACTTCCAAAAAGAGTTGGATTTGTGAAGGGGTACTGTATGAAATTCCCGTAATATATCATCTTGTACTGGGACATTCAGGTTTTTCGTTTAGTTTAGTGTTTTTATCTGTTATCTTATCTATTGTTAGAACAGTGATGATTATTACAGAGTACAAAAGGAGTTTAAATAAAAGTAATTATAAAAAGTTAAATCATAAATTTATTAGCCTGTTATTGTTTATTTCATCATTTATTCCTTTCTTAAATGGTGTTGGTTTCATTTATCTTGGCAATAAATATTCCAAGCTGTATCTGATTGCAGGGTACATTTTTGAATTGATATGGGTAATTGTGGTATTAATGTTAAACTTTTTACCGTTTACTCTTCAAAGTATTGGCCTGCTCATTGGAATTGGAGTATCCTCTTTAATAGTTTCTGGTATGACCATGATTTCATTCAACTTTGATTGTGATGCACTGTATCAGTATAGGGATAATTCTCATTTAAATCTTGGTGAAAATAATCGGAGATTAAATAAGGATAGGTTCAGTTATTATGAAGATCAGTTAAATCAACTGAAAGATGCGTTTGATGCTAAAGAAAAAAAGCTTAGGAATTTGATAAAGGAACGTTTCGGTTCTGGTAATCTCACCAGCAACAGGTTTTTAAGAGTGGTTGAAAATTCACATGAAAATGTTTATAACCTATATAATTCAGGGCTTGATTTAATAAATTATACATCACAGCCATCACAACAAGTTGAAGAAAAATTACTCGAACGAATGAATAACATTAATTCAATTAATGAGGAAATGGAAAAGTTAACCGTAGAATTAATACTTAACAGTCATGACGATGAAAAATCTGAGGACAATATTAAAAATTTAGTAAATGATATGGAAAAATTAATTAATGACATAAGCAAATATGAATAGGAAGGTGAATATTATGGCAGAATTCTCATTAGATATAGATGACATAGAGGAAGACGTTGAAAAAACATTAGAAGAAGAAAAATCCAAGTTACCAACAGAAAAAATACAGACACAAGCAGATAATAATGCAATCGCCATATTTGAAGTAGATTTGAATGATATTAATGAAAGAGAAGCTATTGTTAAATCAATTGAAAACTTTGGTGCAGACCCAATTAACAAATCCACAGAAAAAAATCAGGCCTTATTAAATACACAGCTAAAAAATTATACCTATGGTGGAAGCGAATCTAAAAATGTGAGTGACAAACTACTGGAATTAAACAAACAAGTAAAAGAATTAGATCCATCAACGGTTGACTGGGCCAATAATGGCATAATGAGTAAATTTTTTGATCCTGTAAAAAAATACTTTGAAAAATATGAAACTGCAGAAACTGTCATAGCCAATATCATTAAATCACTAGACCAAAGCAGTAAAGTGTTAAATAATGATAATGTCACCCTTTTATCAGAAGAAGCAACCCTTAGGGAAGTAACTAAAAAGTTAATGGTGGACATTGAATTAGGTAAACAAATGGATGCATCAATTGAAGCCCAGATAGAGGAAGCTAAAATAAAAGGTATAGAACAGGAAAAAATAGATATAGTAACTGAAGAAATACTCTTTCCCCTCAGACAAAGGATTATGGACATGCAACAAATGATTGTCATCAACCAACAGGGAATTGTTTCATTAAACGTTGTCAGAAGAAACAACAAGGAACTTATCAGAGGTATTAATCGAGCCAAAAACGTTACGGTTACAGCCCTTAGAACAGGAATAATGGTGGCAAGTTCATTATACAATCAAAAAATTGCATTGGACAAAATTAATATTCTTAACTCAACAACAGAGGACATTATTAGTTCAACAACCAGAATAATAAGAGAACAGGGCAACCAGATACAAAAATTAAGTACCGAAACAGCCATATCACCAGAAGTACTTCAAACCTCATTCAATGAGGCATTAGCCGCTATTGAAGATATAAGCACGTTTAAGCAGGAAGCACTTCCTAAAATGCAGGAAACCATCAACACATTTAATAATATTGCCATAGAAGGACAAAAAGCAATAGATAAAATAAATACCAAGGATTAATCCCCCCCCAATCTTTATTATTTTTTTGGAAAAAAGGATTTTCTGTAAAGATTAAAGTAATGTTCTGATTACTGTCATTTAGAAAATCTTTTGTATGTCCAGTAGATGGTACAATAAAACTATTAATTAACAGTGGACGTGCAACCGTAAAAACAGACAGTGAAGGAGCATTCACTTACACATACACGGCAACAAGAGATGGTGAAAACACAATCAAAGCCAACTACCTTGCAAGCGAAAACTACGAAGCAAGCGAAACCTCCACTACTTTCACAGTAGAAAAAGCATAATCTTACATAAATTAGCGGGAATAAATTACCATTTCATTCCCGTAAACTTTTTTTTAGTAAAAATTTTTATTATAGAACCAAAATCCAAAGATATGAGGGGTTGTGCTGTACTGTAATCGTTGTAAATATCTTGTTTTTAAATACATATTTTTAAATATGTTCACAAATATAACATCAAATAGTTTATAAAAATTTTCAATTGTAGTTTAAATTTTTTTTAGAAAAAGATTAATAAGTAAAAACAATTGAGAATCAGACATTTTTATAAAAAGACATTATTATCAAAAAGATGAATCTGACAATAATAAACAAAAAGGAAAAATGATAACATGGCAGATAAAGTAATTTTAGTAGTAAGTTTCGGAACATCATACAACAACAACCGTGACCTAACAATTGGTGCAATAGAAAACGACATAAACGAACACTTTCAGGATTATGAAATCAGAAGGGCATTTACAAGCCAAATGATTATAAATAAATTGAAAAAACGTGACAACCTAGAAATAGATAACGTTAAAGATGCTCTGGAAAGAGCAGTAAATGACGGCGTTAAAACACTTATTGTTCAGCCTACACATATGATGGATGGAACAGAATATCATTATAAAATTAAGGACCATCTGGAAGATTATAAGGACAAATTTGACACACTTGTACTTGGTGAACCATTAATCAAATATGATGAGGATTATGAAGATTTAATTGACGCCATAACAGCAAAAGAATACGACGATGATACAGCCATTTGTTTCATGGGCCATGGAACTCCTGCAGATTCAAACAAAATTTACACCACATTACAGGACAAATTAAGTTCCAAAAATTATGAGAATTATTATATTGGAACTGTAGAAGCAGAACCAACATTTGATGATGTTCTGGCAATGATTAAAGAAGGAGACTACAAGAAAATTGTTCTGAAACCATTAATGGTAGTTGCCGGAGATCATGCACAAAACGATATGGCCGGTGATGAGGAAGATTCATGGAAATCCATGTTTGAATCAAACGGTTACGAAGTTGAATGTGTAATCGAAGGATTAGCACAATCAAAAGACATCAGAAGCATGTATATTAAACACCTTGAACAATTAATTGAAAAAATATAACCAAATAATTTCAATTTACAACTCTTTTTTTACATTTTTTTTATCACGTGCCGATAATGATTTATTCGGATTAACTTACAAAAAAATTTGACTATTAAGATAAAAGAATTACATTATTGAAAGTAGAAATTAAAAATCTAATAATCCATTTAAGATAATGAATCCAGAAAAAATATTCTTTAAATATATATAAAAAAAAGTTTATGATATTACGTGAAAAAGGAAAATGTGGAATAAATGTTATATTCCTAGTTTTTTACTCCACCATAGACGGCATTTGAATAGTATTTCCATATTACGTCGATTTGTGTGAATCCAACATTTTCCAGCATTTTAACATGATTTATGAGTGTTGTTGGTATGTCGTTGGCATCACGTTTTCCATTGTGTTCTGCTATTTCCTCTTCAGTTACACCGTTTTTCTTCATGTCTTCTGTTGCTATTTGCTTGTATAACCTGTCATTGTATGCACTGTTTGCCTTTATCACGTCGGCATTATAGAATACTCCCCCGCATTCCAGGGAGTCATAGATGCTTTTGTACATCTGCTCTTTTTCTTCATCGTTTGGTATGTGATGAAGTGCCAGGGATGATATGATTGCATCATATTTTTCATCACTTTGCATTTGGGTGAAGTCACCTATAACGTATTCTATTGATTCATATTCTGAGAGCTTTTGTTTTGCTATTTCTATCATGTTTTCTGACAGGTCAAGACATGTTACCCGTGCTTGTGGAAATCTTTCCATAACCCTTTTTGTTATGTTTCCTGTTCCGCATCCAAGGTCTAGTACTTTGGGATTTTCCTTATCGTCAGGTATTGCATTTATTAGTGCTGTGAGCATCTCGTTGTAGCATGGTATGTTTTTTTGTACCTGTGCATCAAATGATTGTGCTTCCTCATTGAAATGTTTTTTTAAATCAGGCATTGATTTATCCTCCTATATAAGTTCATAATTGAATTTTGTTTCTACAAATATTACCAGAACCATTCCTATTACTGCAATTACCAGACATACAGGCAGTGAGGACACAGGTGCTGTTATTATGTGTTGCAGAGGTATTCTCATTGATCCAAGCATTATTCCTATAAGCGTTGCCACCGTTAGTTGTTTGTGATTTTCAAGCATGTATTTTATTATTCGGCTCATTGCCATGAATCCTATTCCAGCTCCCAGTACAAAGACTATGATTTCAATTATGGATATTCTGTGAAGTACGTTTATCATGTATTCGTATTGTCCAAGCAGCAAGAGTAGTGATGAACCTGATATTCCGGGCAGTAACATTGCGCATATTGCTATGAATCCTGAGATGAATAGTATTGGCAGTGAATGTGCTGCCTGCATAGGATTTAATCCTACAAAGATGTATGCAAGTATTGCAAAGATTATTGTCACGGATATTGCCCTGACGTTGAATGCATCCAACTGTTTGTAGAGAATGTATATTGATGAAAGTATTAATCCTCCGAAGAAGGAGTATGTGAATGCCGCATAGTTTCCCAGCAGGAAATTTATTATGCTTGCCATCAAGATCATTGCAATTACTATACCTAATCCGAGAGGTATGAAGAATTCAAAGTCTATTTCCTCGAAGAGTTCACGTTTAAACCCTTCAATGTCACCCTGGACTAATGGTTTTATGAAATGTAATTTGATGTTACTGATGGATGTGATTAATTTATCGTATATTCCCGTGATTAATGCTATGGTTCCCCCTGATATTCCAGGCATTATGTCCGAGGTTCCCATCAGTAATCCGCGCAGAAATATTTTTATCATTTCTAGATAATCCAACATTTTATTATTACTTCCTTTATAATCGTTATTTCTTATTTTTGTTTAACAAGATTTAAATAATTAATAAAAGATAGCATTATTAATGATATATTATTGAGGTTATGAAATTGTTAGGAGAAAAAGAGTTAAGAAGCCTGTTTCCGGAATATGAGGATTCCATACAACCTTCAGGCATTGATCTTAAACTTGATAAGTTATATAAACAGGCAGGTCCCGGTTCATTAATTGACAACAGGAAAGATTTGCCGCAGCTTGAAGAGGTTGAATGTGATGACGGCATTTACACTCTGCGTGCAAAGACCGCTTACAGTGCAACCATAATGGGTAAGACCAATATTCCCGTCGGATATACCATGCTTTATCTGCCTCGTTCAACACTTTTAAGAAGTTTTATAAGTGTTCATACGGCAGTAGGGGATCCCGGCTTTTATGGAACCCTTCAGTTTATGATTGTAAACAATGGAGATTACGATTACAAAATCAAAAAGGGTGAAAGAATTGCTCAGGCTGTTGTTTTCAGAGTTGAAGGTTCAGGTGAATATGATGGCAGCTACCAGGAAAGGAAGTGATTATGATGAAAAGTGATAAAAATACAGCCCAATACCTGTTGAAGCTTTTGGAAGAGCATGGGGTGGACTACGTCTTTGGTTATCCTGGTGAACAGATACTTCCGATATACGAAGCTTTACGTGAATCAAAAATCAAACACGTTCTGACAAGACACGAACAGGCCGCCATTCATGCTGCCGACAGTTATGCGCGTATCAGTGGTAAGTGTGGTGTTTGTCTGGCTACTGCAGGTCCAGGTGCCATGAATCTTGTGATGGGTGTTAGTGCATGTTACAAGGATAATGTTCCCGTTCTTATTCTTACAGGGGATGTTCCTACCGACGTTAAGGGTAATGACACATTCCAGGATTTGCCTTTGAATGAGGTATTTAAGCCGATATGCTATAAATCATACAATGCCCATTCTCCCGAAAAGCTTGAAAACAGTATTAATGAAGCATTCATGCACTTCGAAGAAGGAATTACAGGACCATTCCACATAAACATTCCCAAAAACATTCAAAGTAAACCAATGAATATGCACCATAAGGTTATTCACACCAACATTATCAAGCCAATAAAAGAATCCGACATTCAAGATACGATTAAACGTATAGATGAAAGTGAAAAGCCAATAATTATTGCGGGTTATGGTCTGATTTATTCGGGTGCAATGGAAGAGTTTATTGAATTTGTTGAAAAAAGCGACATACCTGTCACCACCACATGGAATGCACGGGGAATCATTCCTGAAAGTGATGAAAGAAACCTGGGATTAACCGGTAACAGAGGTACCATAAAAGCAAATTATGCTGCAGAACATGCGGATTTAGTAATTGCCCTGGGAACAAGACTCAGTGAAAGAACAGCCAGCCACATAAACACGGAAAACATCATCCAGATTAACACCAACAAGGAACATGACCACGGTAAAACATTCTATAACTACAACGTAAAGGATTTCCTGAAAAAAGTGAATGAAACAGAATTTTCAAAGGAAAATTCCAAATGGAAAAACAGAATAAACTCAAAAGATGACGTTCCACCAAGAAAACTTGAAGAAACAGACAAGTTACATCCGGAAACTGTCATTAAAAACATATTGAGTCACTGTGACAACAACACCACCATTGCCATTGATGCCGGAACGATTCCAACATATTTCACAACCGAATCTAAACTTGAAAAAAGCGGTCAGATCCTCTTCTCGGGAGGATTAGGTCCTATGGGATATGCAGTACCCGCCGCAATCGGAGCCACATATGCAAGACATGATGACGTTATTATAGCAGCAACCGGTGATGGTGCAATTCAGATGACAATTGAGGAACTGGGCGTTCTAAGCACATACAAACTGCCCATTATTGTCATAATCATAAACAACAACAAACTGGGCATCATTAAGCAATGGCAGGACATGACCGGCGTGCCGAACTACCAGGTGGATCTTGAAAATCCTGACTTCATAAAGATAGCCGAAGCATATGATATAAAGGCGGACAACATTACAAGCATTGAAGAACTGAATGAAAAACTGACCCTAGCAATTAAAGAGAAAAAACCTCATTTATTCAATGTGGAAGTTGCAGATGTACCAATCCCATTACCTGTTGTAAAAGAAAAGAATAGTTTCTGACTATTCAAAAAACCTTTTTTTTGAAATAAATCCCTATTTAGACAATTTTTTTATTAGTAAAATTGAAAAAATTGTTTTTAGAAAAAAAAATATTTTAAGTATAATATATACAACCCCTTGATTGAACATTATCAGCACTATTAAGATCATATCTGATTGTTAAAGGAAAATTAGCTTTATTAAATAAATGAAATTAAAGATAAGCTAATTAATGTATTAAAAAAAAAAGAGAATAATTTGATTAAATTATTTTAGGGCTATGTCCATTACCGTGAATTTTTTACCCTCTTTGGGCATGTTTTCAAATCCCACGTTTAATGTGAAGTTAAAGTCCTTTTCAACAGTATCATCAAGTTCTTCGAATGCGAATCCAAGTTTCTGATTCATCAGTTCATCTATTTTGTCGAAAATCATTTTGTATGCTTCACAGTGTGGATCAACATTTTTGACCTTGTTGTCGCTTACTGCCAGTGCATTGTATGGGCATCCTCCACGACAGTAATCTATATGTTTGCAGTCACGGCAGTCTTCATCCACAAACTCCTTATATTCCTGCAGCAGCTTTTCAGCCTTTGTATTCATAAGTTGTTCATATGTAGGCTTGTCCTTTACATGTCCTATTTCATACTCTGGCATGTCAACAAAGCGGTAACATGGATATATCTTTCCTTCAGGCCCTATTGCAAAGGTGCTGTCCATACAATCGACGTATGTGCATACGAATCCTTTTTTCATGAACACAGCCTTACAGAGGTGGTCAAGGTTTTTGAGTTCTATCTGGTCTGCAAGGTCAAGATACTCATCCAGCAGGTATAGCATCAATTCCCCGTAATCTTTTGGGTCAAGTGCGAATTCATCACCATTATCATCTTTTATTGAGGGGAGTGCAGGATGAATCTTAAGATTTAGAGAGTTTTCCTTGAAGAATTCAAATATTTCTTCCTTGTGTTTGATGGAATAGTTTGTGAAAGTGCTTATGAAGCTTACGTTTAGTCCGTGTTTACGGGCAATCCTGTAGCCTTCCAATGTTTTATCATAGTATCCTATTCCTCTTTGCTTGTCATTCAATTCCTTTGGACCATCCAGACTGCTTCCCACAGGTATTTCATATTTCTTGAATAGTTTTGCTAACTTCTCGTCCATTAGCCAGAGGTTTGTTTGAATGGCATATGCAGGGTACAGGTGTGATAAATGTGTTGAGAGCTTGTCCAATGCATGTTCATAGAAATCATATCCAGCCAGTAATGGTTCTCCACCATGGAAAGTGAATGTTACAGGTTCCTGTTTGAAGTCCTTTAACCATTCAACGATTTCATCCATGCATTCATTTGTCATTACGTGGGATACTGTTTCCGAATTCCAGCAATAGCTGCAGTTTGCCGGACAACCCATTGTCGGTACTATCATTACATGCATTAGCATCACCTTCCTTTGTATATTTTATTTATTCTTCAAGGTAGTAATATTCTCCTTTTTCTTTCTGTTCTCTGTCAAGGTAACTTTCAAGTTTGTTTACCCTTGGTCTGTTTGTTTCCTTGTCTCTTCTGAACGTGATTTTCACATCGGCAAGGAATTTGTTCATTGCATCCCTGAGATTTATTGGTGCAGTTGCATGACCTGTTTTTCCGGCTTCACCATAGAATACCATTGCACGGTCTGATATGTAGTCTATGAACACTATATCGTGGTCTATAATAAGAGCTGATGTATCATCCCTTACAATCACATGTTTTATTGCTTTTGCTATTTTCAGTCTTTGTTCAACATCAAGGAATGCAGTTGGTTCGTCCAGTACATATAAATCTGCTTCCTGGGAGAGTGTTACTGCCGTTGCAAGTCTTTGCAGTTCCCCACCTGAGAGTTTGTTTACCTGTTTTTCAAGTATTTTGTCAAGGTCAAATGGTTTTGAAATGTCGGTTTTGAAAACGTTTGTTCCATAGCCTTTCGCATGTGTATACAGGAAGTCCTGTACGCTTCCTTCAAAATCTGAGAGGATGTACTGCGGTTTGTATGCTATTTTTATTTCTTCTTCCACTTCCCCTGAATCCGGTTCGGTTACTCCTGCAAGTATTTTTGCATATGTTGTTTTTCCTATACCGTTTGGTCCGAATGCTGTGATGACCTGGCTTTGTTTTATTTCACCTTCATCAACAACCAGTTCAAAATTGTCATATTTTTTATGGAAGTCTGTGTATGTTGTTATTGTTTCAGATTCTATCAGGTCACTTGGAGGCCTTATTTCGAATTCAATAGGTTGTTTTCTTATTCTTATGTTTTCCTCGTTTAAGAATCCGTTTATGTATGCGTTAATTCCTACACGTACTCCCCTGAGTTTTGAAACCACACCATATGCTCCTTCTTCACCATACATTACGTGCACATAGTCACTCATAGCATCCAGTGTTGCAAGGTCGTGTTCTATTACAAGTACGTTTCTTTTTTCTTCTGTCAAATCCCTGATTACTTCCACAGTATTAAGTCTTTGTTTAACATCAAGCCAGGATGTTGGTTCGTCTATGTAGTAAAAGTTTGCATCCCTCAGTACTGTTGCAGCTATTGCTATTCTTTGGAGTTCTCCACCGGAGAGTTTTCCGAGTTTTCTGTTGAGTGTGTTTTGAAGTTCAAGTTTTTCAACTACCTCATCCATCTTGTTTCTTTCATCAACTCCTTCAAGAAGTTCTGATACCTTTCCTTTGACTACTTTTGGCAGTTGGTCCACCATCTGAGGTTTATATGCTATTTTTACCTCGTTGTTGCTTAGTTTTTTGAAGTAGTTTTGAAGTTGTGATCCTCTGAAGTATTCTATGACTTCATCCCATGAGCCCTGTTGATTGTATTTTCCAAAGTTCGGCACTATTTGTCCAGAGAGTATGTTTAGTATTGTGGATTTTCCTATACCGTTTGGTCCAAGCAGTCCTACAACTGATCCTTCTTCTATTGTAGGCATACCAAATAGTTCAAATGAGTTCTGTCCGTACCTGTGTATCGGTTCTTCCTGCAGTATTTCCGGCAGGTTTATTATGTTTATTGCATTGAATACACATCTGTTTACACATATTCCACATCCTGAACACAGTTCTTCGGAGATTATTGGTTTTTTATCTTCTCCGATTATTATTGTGTCTTCTTCCATTCTTACTCCCGGACAGTATTCTATACAGGTGTAATTACATTTTTTTGGTTGACATTTATCTTTTTCGAGTATTGCTATTCTTGACAAAAAAATACACTCCCCTTAACAGTATCTTTTTTATTGGTATGAAAAAGTATTGTTGACTACAATCATTTATCATTAAATAATATGTTTTATGTTTTAATTATATTTTATTATTTAAATGTTGAATGAAGATTT
>OCVV011129791.1_pt1 | contig 11205 bp, 8 predicted proteins | sample 1539721 | NCBI WGS metagenome assembly OCVV01 (sample SAMN02144230, study PRJEB22623) | gut metagenome | biome: sheep rumen | host: Ovis aries | place: New Zealand | reverse complement strand
GGCAGGGGCGGGAAAGTTCGGAGACGGCCTCCTTCGGCTCCAGTTTGGTGAAGGAGCGGGCCTCGGTCTCGTTGGCAAACACAATATCGACGTAATTGTCCACGAGGTTGTGGAGGAAGGCCTCGTTGGATTCCACGACATTGTAGGAGGCCATATCGATGGAAATGATGCATCCCGCATCCTTCGCCATCTGGACGGCCTTGAGAATCAGGTCCTGATTTTGAACGAGGTAGCCTTCGATATGGAAATAATCCCATCCCTGGAAGTATTCCGGTTTGAGGTCTTCGGGAACCATCTCCAGGGCGGAACCCATATAGCTGGCGAAGGTCCGCTCGGCGTTGGCGCCGGTGATGAAGACCATACAGCGGCCCGAGGATTTGGTTCCGTAAAGGAGGTTGGCCTTGACGCCGTATTGCTCCATCGTGCTCTTGAACAGGTGACCGAGGTCATCGTTTCCGATCTTGCCGATATAGCCCGAGTTCATACCGAAGATGGCGGTGCAGGTGATGGTGTTGGCCGCGCTGCCGCCGGGAACGTAATTGACGCCGATCTCTTTGAGGGCGCTCCAGATCTTGTCTCCGGTTTCCATATCCACGTGCTGCATACTTCCTTTGGGAAGGTGGTAGCGGGTAAGGAATTCATCGTCCGGGAGGACGGCGAGGATGTCTGTAAGGGCGTTTCCGATGCCGAGGATGGATTTCATAACGGTTAATTTTCTCGTTCAACCTACAAATTTACAAAACTTTTTTCACAAAGCGATATTTCATTGCGCCGTTTGCAGATGTTAAGGAAATCCGCTATTTTTGTAACGGATTTGTAAAGATGCTATGAACGACTCGGCCAAATCAGCGGTTAAGTATATCCTGTCATTCGCATTGATGGGAGTGCTTCTGTACTTCTCTTTCCGCGGCATCAGCTGGGCGGACTTCTGGGTAAGTCTCAAGATCTGCCGCTGGGAATGGGTTCTGCTGTCGATGCTCTTCGGCTATCTGACCTTCGTCATCCGGGGAGCGCGCTGGCGGATGCAGCTGCTGCCGATCGATCCCGCGACTTCCTTCCGCACATCCTATGACGGCATCAACATCGGGTATCTGTTCAATCTCGTCCTTCCGCGGGCCGGGGAACTGATCAAATGCGTGTATATTACCAAGCATTCCTCCCGGAAGGAGAACGGAGAAAAGCGGGCGACCTATGACAAGGTGGTCGGCACGATGGTGATGGACCGGAGCTGGGATATTATCAGCGGCGCTGTCATTATTGTCATCCTGATTATTCTGCTTCGTACCCGTTACGGGAATTATCTGTACACCAGCATCATCAGCGGACTTGCCTCCAAGAAGGGAGTCTTCCTCATCCTGGGGTTGCTCCTCTGCGGTGCCGTCCTGTTCTGTTTCCTGGCTTGGGTGTTCCGCGGGAAAGGAGGCCTGCTGGGTAAGGTGTGGAAATTCATTTCGGGAATGGGCGACGGCTTTTCTTCCGCTTTCCATATGCGCAACAGCTGGCTGTTCGTCCTTTATACGCTGCTGATCTGGTTTTGCTACTGGCTGATGATGTACACGGTCCTGCTGGCTTTGCAGGATATCCCTGAGATTGCGCGGCTTGGAGCCACGGATGCCATTTTCCTGATGCTCGTCGGTACGGTCAGCACGCTGATTCCCGTCCCGGGCGGCTTCGGCGCCTATCATTCCTTCCTGCTCGCAACGCTCGGCAGCGTGTACGGCATTCCCTCCAGCATCGGAATCGCCATCGCCGTCCTCGCCCACGAATCCGAGGCCCTCATGCAGCTCGTCGCGGGCCTGGTCTCCTATGTAACGGATTCTTTCCGGAAGGATTAAGAAGCTGTTTTGATATGATTTGTATTTTTCTTACAGCATCTTTTTGGCTATTTTTCGCCTTTCATCAGTCATTTAGCCACCGCTAAACTCCTTCTTCAAGTCAAAAAAATATTTCAAAAATCTACTATAATAAATTTTATTAATCATTTCAAAACAACTTCTAAGCGATCGTCAGTTCCACCGGACAATGGTCGGAGCCGAGGATTTCATTGTGGATGTCGGCGGATAGGATCCGGTCTCGGAGTTCGTCGGAGACGATGAAGTAGTCGATGCGCCAGCCGGCGTTGTTTTCCCTTGCGTGGAAGCGGTAGGACCACCAGGAGTATTTGACTTCGTCCGGATGCAGGCTGCGCCAGGAGTCCGTGAAGCCGCTCTCGAGAAGATCTGTGAATTTTGCCCGTTCCTCATCGGTGAAGCCGGCGTTGCGGCGGTTGGATGCGGGATTTTTGATGTCGATTTCCTGATGGGCGACATTGAGGTCGCCGCAGGCGATAACCCCTTTCCCTTTCGCGCGGAGCCCGTTCAGATAAGCCCGGAATGCGTCTTCCCACTGCATTCTGTAGTCGAGGCGGCGGAGGCCGTCCTGTGAATTCGGAGTATAGACGCAGACAAGGTAATAATCCTGCATCTCGAGCGTGATGACGCGGCCTTCGTGGTCGTGCTCGTCAATCCCCATTCCATAGGTGACATTCAGCGGTGCCAGGCGGGTATAGATGGCCGTGCCGGAATAGCCTTTTTTGTCGGCATAATTCCAATAGGAGGTGTAGCCGGGGAATTCCAGATCGATCTGTCCCGCCTGCAGCTTGGTCTCCTGCAGGCATACGAAATCGGCGTCCAGCGAAGCGAAGATGTCAGAAAAACCTTTTCCGGCGGCCGCCCTGAGGCCGTTAACGTTCCAGGATATGAATTTTATTCCAGCGTCCATTCGGCTCCTTCTTTGGTGTCCTTGACGATGATGCCGGCCGCTTTGAGGATGTCGCGGATGCGGTCGCTCTCGGCCCAATTCTTCTCGGCACGCGCCTTGGCGCGCTCCTCGAGCACCAGGGACATCGCGCCGTCGAGGGCCTTCTCGGCCTTGCCGCCGGCTGCGGCTTCTTCGTCCCTGAGTCCGAGAACACCGGTGACGACGGCGTCGAAGATGCCGCCCAGGACCTCCAGGTCTCCGGCGGAGAGGGCGGTCTTCTTCTCCTTGGCGTTGTTGATCCACTTCACGGCCTCGGAGATGTGCGCAAGGGCGATGGGCGTGTTGAGATCATCGCACAGCGCCTCCCAGATATTCTCCTGCAGCGTCTGCAGCTCGGCGTGGTCCTCCCTTCCGGCGGCCGTGAGGTCCCGGAGATCCCGGGCGGCCTGCATAACCCTTCTGTATCCCTTTTCCGCCGCCTGAAGGGCTTCGTTGCTGAAGTCCAGCGTGCTGCGGTAGTGGGCCTGGAGGATGAAGAAACGCACGGTCATCGGGCTGTAGGCCTGCTCCAGCTTGGGATGCGATCCGCTGAAGAGCTCCGGCAGGGTAATGAAGTTGCCGAGCGACTTGCCCATCTTCTGGCCGTTGATGGTGATCATATTGTTGTGCACCCAGTAATGCACGCCCTGATGGCCGCGGGAGGCAACATTCTGGGCGATTTCGCATTCGTGGTGGGGGAACATCAGGTCCATTCCGCCGCCGTGGATGTCGAATTCGCCGCCGAGGTATTTCTCACCCATTACGGAGCACTCCAGGTGCCATCCCGGGAATCCTTCGCTCCAGGGGGACGGCCAGCGCATAATGTGCTCCGGCTCGGCTTTCTTCCACAAGGCGAAGTCGTAAGGGGCGCGCTTGTCGCTTTGTCCGTCCAGCGTACGGGTTCCTTCCAGGGTGCTCTCCAGGGAACGTCCCGAGAGGATGCCGTACTTGTGGTCGCGGTTGTATTTCTCCACGTCGAAGTACACGCTGCCGTTGCTGATGTAGGCGTATCCGGCGTCAAGGATCTTCTTGATGGTCTCTATTTGCTCGATGATATGCCCTGAAGCGCGGGGCTCGATGGAAGGGGAGAGGCAGCCCAGGAGCCGCATCGCGTCGTGGTATCGCTCCGTGTAGGTCTGCACGACCTCCATCGGCTCCAGCTGCTCGAGCCGGGCCTTCTTGGAGATCTTGTCCTCGCCTTCATCGGCATCGTGCTCCAGATGCCCTACATCGGTGATGTTCCGGACATAACGGACCTTGTATCCGAGCTCCCTCAGGAGGCGGAACAGGACATCGTAGGTCACTCCGGGCCGGGCGTGACCGAGATGGGCGTCACCATATACGGTCGGCCCGCAGACATACATTCCCACGTGCCCCGGATGAATGGGCTTGAAGAGTTCCTTCGTCCGGGTGAGGGTATTGGTAAGATAGAGATTTCGCATTTATCGGGTGTGTTTTACAATCTTGCGGGTGACGGGTGCGGATGCTGCCGTGCGGCTGTGAAGCCTGGCAGGTACTGTGGCGCTCCTCCCGATACGCTTATGCGGCGCCCCGTTGACAGAGGATGTGGAGGTGACACTGATGGTGCTGTAGCCGTAATTCCCGGTCAGGTTGTTCCCCTCATCCAGTCCGACGATATAAACATAGTATGTACCGGCGCTGAGCCCGTTATAATTGTCATAGTCCTCCGGTCCGTCGTACACATATCCATATTCATTGATGTTGAATGCGACCAAGTTGATCAGTTCGTCCTGGAGTTCGTTGTCGGGAATGACCTCATTGTACAAGTCGAACATAAAGTGGCTGTCGGTCACGCCGCTGATGTCGATTCTGTCATAGCCGTCTTCGCGGCCGCCGTATGCAGCCTTCCAGGCGGACTGGAAAGTGAGCGGGCCGTTGAGTACAGGGGTGAAGGACAGGTCGGGAACGTTGATTTTGACTTTGCCGTATTTGCCTGTCGCCTTGCCGTTGGCGTCAAAGTCGAGAATATAAAACCAGGTTTCTCCACCTTCGTAATACGGAACATAGACATTCCCGGCCTGATAAAGCAGCTCGTTGATGGTCGATCCTTCCCCGAGGGAGCTTTGCAGGTTTGTCTGTACTTGGGCTGCGACGTTTGCAATGTCTCCGGATGCGTCGCTTTCCAGCTCTTGATCCGTATAACTGTCTATGTATATATAACTTGATCCGGGTGCGGAAACCGTTGCGGCCAGGTATTTAGAGCCGTAATCATCCCGTACCAGCTCGCTTCCCGTAATGGTCAGCGTCCAGTCGTTCTGGAGAGTCATCGTGATGTCCACGGAAGGCGTATCTCCACCGCCCTGGCCGCTTTCGTCGTAGGGCGGCATCACGACATCTGACACACCGTATCGGCCGGTCGCCTTGCCCTGTGCGTCAAACTCCACGATATAGATCTTGGCCGGGCCTTCTCCATAGTATGCCGTATAGAACTCTTCATCCTGGAGAGAGAACAGGATCTGGTTAATCGAATAAGTCTCCAACTGCGTAAGGTTGTCTGCTTCCCACTTTGCGACCAGGCCTTCAATGGTGCCGTTGTAGTATTCTGCCATATCCTCTTCCGTGTTGGCTTCCATAAAGAAATATTGAATGCCGGGAAGGTTGACACTGAGGTCGATATAGAGATCGTCCTCATATTCGTACGGATCGCCCAGGAGCGAAACGGACCAGTTGCTCTGGAGCTGGAGGGAAGATCCGCTGCCGCCGCCCTGGCCGGTGACGGTCAGTTTGATGTAGGTGACGGCGCCCTCTTCGCTGACCTTATAGCCGCTTCCGGGCTGGATCTGTATGCCGGCGGAATAAGTACCGTCCGCAAGGCCTTCCGGGTTCACCGTAGCTGTAAAGGATGTGCTCGTCGCACCGCCGACGACGGTCACCGAGGAAGGGAGACTGATATGGTCGCCGGGAAGGGCCGTCGTTTCGGGAAGGGCGGTGCCGGAAACGACGAGGTTGACGCTCAGGTCGTTCTTGGGCGCGTCCGAGAGGACGAGGGTGATCTCCGCCGTATTGTCGGATGAAAAATATTCTCCGGACATAATGCCGATCAGCGGAGTGCCGGACTGATTCTCCTTGTTGCAGGCAAGCAGGGCTGTCATTGCAACCACTGCGGTGGAGAGTACCTTCAAAAAATTCAATTTCATTTCTGATAAAAGTTAAAACCATCAAAGGTACGCTTTTTCTTGCAAAAAAACGAATTTGCAAAAAAACGCAAAAAAAATTTGCAGAACCAAAAATTAATTGTACCTTTGCAATCCCAAACCACTACCTGGTGCGGTAGTTCAGCTGGTTAGAATGCCGGCCTGTCACGCCGGAGGTCGAGGGTTCGAGTCCCTTCCGCACCGCAAAACGAGGTTCAACCTTTTGGTTGAGCCTCGTTTTGTATGTATGTGGTTGCCGAACCCTCGACCTCCTAGCCCCCCGAGGGGGCAGCCTTATTATTCGTCAGGCTGCTGCCCGTCGTGGGCTTTCCACATACATTCTGTGATTTTCATATCGGAGAACACAGCCGTGAAAGACGATTCCTCCGGAGAACAGGCATAGATGCCGAAAGAAATCTCATTACCGCCGGCATACATATGGCAGATGCGCATCTGGCTGAAATTGGCACCGTCAGTCGAGCATTCGATGCAGTAGTCGTCGGCCCGGCGGGAGAACCGGTACCACATGGTTTTGACATCGGCGGGGATGGCGGTCGTGGCCCAGTCGGAGTAACCGTTGTTGGTGGCTACGCTGCCCAGATGCTGAAACTCCCCGTTCTCGAACTCCACGGAGCCCTTGAGCCAGTTCTCGCTGTCGAGGTACATCACCACGCCGCACTGGTCGAAGCGACGGTGGCTCTGCGTGAAATCCGTCTTCACCACAAAGCTGAAGTATTGCTCGCGGGTTTTCATCTGCAGCACGGGAGCGTTGTCGTTCCGGAAGTGATAATAGGTCCGCTGCCAGAGGTCGGTATGCGGGGCGGTTGTGATGGAGATGGTGTCATTCTTGATTTCACAGGCCGCCGGCTCCCGGGTCCATTGGAGCTGGTCAAGGTTGATCTGTCCGTCGCCGGCAAGGGCTTCGGTCACGCCGTCTGTGAATGCGGCTTCGGATGTTTTCTGAGTGGGGTTTCCGCAGGAAACAGCGATGATGCATAATCCTATGCAAAGGTTTTTAGTGAAGTGACTCATAAGTATTGATCAGTTGATTTTTTCTGTAAGGGAAGCGCATCATATCCCGTATCTCCCTCCATCCGGCTACTGCTTTCCTGTCTTGCCGGGCCGCAGGATCATAAATACGACGGCGGCTACGCAGACGAGGATTCCCGCGGCCATTTTCAGGGTCAGCGGCTCCCCGAAAAGGAGAGTCCCGATCAGGATGGCCGTGAGAGGCTCAAACACGCCAAGAATGGAAGTCTTTGTCGGGCCGATGCAACGGGAAGACAGCGCGAGCGTCAGCATAGAAATCATCGTCGGAACGATGGCAAGGCCGATGAGATGGCCCCAGTCGGCAGGGGAGTCCACCCCTTCGACCAGGCTTCCGCCCTGAAAAGTCCTCATCAGGGCAAACAGAAGGGTGCCGGTAAGCAGGGCATACAAGGTGAGGGTATGCTCGGAAACATCCTTGATGCGCTTGCTGCGGTTAACGATGACAAGGTAGAAGGCGTAGCTGAGGGCCGACGCGATGGCCAGAATGATGCCGGCCGGTTGGATGACAGCTCCCGTTGACGGGCTGGATAGCAGCAGGATGCCACCGAAAGTGGCGATAATGGAGAGCCAGGTCTGCCAGCTGGGATAGAAGCGCAGGAAAACCATAATGAGGGCGACGAAAACCGGATAGAGGTACACCAGCGTGGTCGCCAGCCCGGACGGGATGAAATTGTATGAGAAAAAGAGGAACAGGCTGCTGCAGGCAAACAGGAGTCCCAGGATGGCCAGAAGCCCCAGTTCCCGTCCTTTTACCCGGAAAGGCTCTTTCTTCAGCAGCATCCATCCGGCAAGGATGGCGGCCGAGATGCCATAACGGAAAAAGAGCATAACCAGGACCGGTACGCCGCTGTCCAAAAGGGGCTTTGCAAAAAGCGGATTGGTCCCATACGAAACACCCGCTATGAATCCGGCGAGAAGCCCGATGACGCGCCTGCGATGTATGTCGGTATTTTGTGCCAAAAGTGTATTTTTTTAAGCAAGGGCACAAAGATACTGCTTTTCGGGAAGAGTTGTATCAGCTCCTTCCGGAAATACTTCAAGACGCACGCGGGAATGTCCCCGACCCGGTTCCGCAGCACCCCGCCATTGCATCTTGTCGAACCTTTTGTTAAAGTGAAATAATCTGCCTACATTTGCCGGGAACAATCAAAATGGAAGATGAATAAAGAAAGGGAAATTTGGATTGATTGGCTGCGGATCATAGCTTGCCTGTTCGTGATGATGACCCACTGCTGCGAATGTTTCTATTTCGGCGATGGCGGAACACTCATTCTTACCCGGGCCGACGCCCTCTGGGTGACGCTGCTGAACACCTTCACCCGGGCTTGCGTTCCGCTTTTTATCGTAGCGTCCAGCTATCTGCAGTTTCCCATCCATTATCCTGCCGGAACATTCTTCCGCAGGAGGGGAGTCCGTGTCCTGATTCCTTTCGTAGTATGGTCGCTGGTTTATGCGCTGGTCTGGGGCGATCCCGTACAAAATCTCAAAGACCTCCTGCTCAATTTCAATTATTCGGCCGGTCACTTGTGGTTCGTGTATATGCTGCTTGGCATTTACCTGATTATGCCCCTGCTCTCTCCCTGGGCCGAAAAAGTGGAAAGGAAGGAGTTGCTGCTGTTTTTGGGAATCTGGCTTTTTACCACGGTGATTCCCTATATCCGATATTGGACCGGCGGTCCTGCCGAGGTTATCTACGGGCCCTCCGGCATTCCCAATCTGGCCAGATATCCCCTGTGGGGAGAGGCCAGCTGGAATGCTTATGGGACCTTTTATTATATCAGTGGTTTTATCGGATACCTGCTGCTGGGCCTGTACTTCCGTAAATTCGTAAAGGAGTTGAGCTGGAAGAAGACCCTGGCCATTGCACTGCCGCTGTTTGCAGTGGGGTTCGCCATCGGAGCCATCGGATTTTATCGGAGGGTTCTTGACAGTGCCGGCGGTGTGTTCCCCGTCTCCGGACCTGTGGGATATGCTGCCATTTGGGAGACCACCTGGTTCAACGACACGCTGGGCCTGGTCCTTATGACTATCGCCTGGATTCTGATCATCCGGAAAATGAACGGCGCCGGACCTTTCTACCGGAAGGTCATTTTGCCCGTTTCCCAGGCCAGCTACGGGATGTACCTTTGCCATATGCTGGTTCTGAGCAGCGTCTCCTCCTGGATCTTCGCGTGGCTCAAACGGGGGACAGAGGGCGTTCTGGGATTCTGGACGACCCCGGTTGAGGTCCTTCTGACTGCGTTGATTACCTTCACCGTCACGGCCGTGCTGTGCGTTTTTGTCCGACGGATTCCCCGGATCGGGAAGTATATCATGGGCTAACGCCTGTGCGGGATATCAAAAGCAGCCCGGCGCTTAGCGTCGGGCTGCTTTTTCTGCGGAGAGAGCGAGATTCGAACTCGCGATACGCTTTTGGCGTACACACGCTTTCCAGGCGTGCCTCTTCAGCCACTCGAGCATCTCTCCGGAACCGGTTCGGCTGAATCGGGACTGCAAATGTAGTGATTTTTTCGGGAACTGCAAAATTTTATCCCAAAATTGCCGTTGTACCCTCTCTAATAGGGCGGCCGAATCATATCCTTTCCATTCAAGGAACCGCTTCCTTCCGTGGGAACCGGGTCTTCAGGCTGGCAGGAGCTCAACAACCCCACAAGGAGGATGAGCAGGAAGAAGATTTTTCCGATATTCTTTTTCATCACTGTTATTTATCAAAAGAGGTCCGGCACGTTTCTGCCGGACCTCCTAAGAAAGACTTTTGAGCTTATTTAACCGGCTCGATATCCTGGTAGCGTCCCAGTACTCGGGCGGTCGGCTGGGCTGCGGAAACCTTTACATCAGCTTGAACGGATTTGCCCGTGAAGGAAACCTGTTTTGATTGGAAGGAAACGCCCTTCGAAATCCTGCGTCCCATCGGCTCCCGGGAGCCGTAGATGCTCAGGTAACGCACCTGCTGCTTCAGCGTGGATACTTTCTTCTCCGACTTTGCGATTGCGGCAGCAGCGTCTTCTTCCGTCTTGAACACGGCCGGATCCGCCAGCATGATATCTTTTGCTCCGGCCAGGAAGCCGGCAATCGAATCCCCGGATATAGCGCCATAGTACAACGTGCAGTATGTATAGCCATTGCTGCTTGCGCTCGGGGAAGGAACGAATGCGATGAGTCCATCATTGACATATCCTCCGATCATCGCATAATTGGGAGTCTTATATCCACCCTCCTCCGGCGCCCATATGGACAATATGTTATATGTCGATGTTCCGAGCGTTATACTTCCGAAGTTCGTTTGATGCGTATAGATCACACCTCCGTACAAGTCAGTCTCCAAAGCATCGTCGAAGCCGAAATACTCCCCGGCACCATAGCTGAGTCCTTTGAGATTGATAATTTCTTCACCCTCGACAACACCGCCGTCAATCGCCGTAACGGTTCCCAGTTTGATGCGGCTCTTGGGGAAGGTATTGTTTTTACTGTCGTACGGCTTGGCGTAATAATCCCAGGTCGTCGCGACAAAGGCCTCCTTGTTGATTTCGACATCCAGAACATCGGCCCAACGGTAGGTGGCCTTCAGCGGATCCGGTTTGCCCAAAGTGGTGGCATCTGCGGAGAACCACTTCTCAGAATAGCCGTTGCTGAGATAGAAGATAGCGGTATAAGGCGTTCCGGAGAGCAGTTTGTCGATAACAAGGGCAAATCCGTCTCCGTTGAGATCCTCCAGCTCGTCAGCGGAGAGTGCAGTGCCTTCCGCCTTGACCTGAGCATTGATCTCATCCGCATCCTTGCCGTCAATTGACTCGGACGTAAAGAGACTGTACTTGGCTACCTTGATATCCTTACCGTAAGCCCAGAGTTCGAGTGCGGTTTCGGGATCATATCCCATTCCGACATACTTGCCGGAGAGAGACTCGAGACCGGCGTCACCCACGACCGGGTCTTCATCACCTTCCGCCAGGAAGCCGAAGCTCGTGTACACATAATTGGCCTCCTGAAGGGCTCCCTGCTTATTGGCGGGGATAACGATGATGGTATATTCGCCCGTTTTCTCCAGGCTGACCTCAAGAAGCGTTGACTCCGTGTTCACTTCAACCTTGGTGCCCTGCTCCGTCCCCTTGATGAGGGCGGCGAGGTGATCACCCACGGCTGCCTTGCCCAATGAGCCTTCATAAATCGCATAAGTGAACGAAGCGACATTCTCACCGGTTGTTACATTGATGGGAAGCTTTCC
>OCVV011133196.1_pt1 | contig 11206 bp, 9 predicted proteins | sample 1539721 | NCBI WGS metagenome assembly OCVV01 (sample SAMN02144230, study PRJEB22623) | gut metagenome | biome: sheep rumen | host: Ovis aries | place: New Zealand | reverse complement strand
AAGGGAATTTTTTATTTTGTAGCAAGTTTTACAATTTCTTTTATTCTTTGATTATCTTTCTTATCACAAATTAGAATTTCATCTTTTGTGACTGCGATAATCATATCATGAATTCCAAGAAGTGATACTCTTTGATGGTTTTCATCACTTACAATGATATTGTTATTTGAATCAACAGAAATAGTAGTAGTATTTTTTGTAACATTACCATTTATATCTTTATTATATAATTCATCAAATGCTAAGAAACCACCAACATCATTCCAACCAAAGCTTGATGGAATAACCATAATCTTATCTGACTTTTCCATTATTGCATAGTCGATTGATTCATTTTCAAAATTAAGGAAGGTATCTTTAACTAGATTAGCTGTTTTAACTCCTTCATTAACCTTAAATAATTTAGCAAGCTCATATTTAACTTGATAGTGGTTAGGACTATGACGCTTTAATTCTTCATCAAGTGTATCATTATTAAAAATAAACATACCACTATTCCATAAATAACGTTTAGCGTCTAAATATTTTTGTGCAGTCTCTAGATTTGGTTTTTCTTTAAATGCTAAAGCTTTAGTAGGATTTTCTAATGTTATATCATTTACTTCAATATAACCATATCCTGTTTCAGGATAAGTAGGGTTAATACCTAATGTAACAATAGAACCACGATTAGCTTCATCTTCAGCTATCTTAATGATTTTTCTAAATTCATCTTCATCAGCAATTAAGTGATCTGATGCTAAAACGCAAATAGTTGGGTTATCATAATATTTAGATATCATTAGTGAACCATAAGCAATTGCAGAAGCAGTATTTTTAAATGCTGGTTCAATAATGATTCTACTATCATTTAGTTCAGGTAAATCAGCCTTTAATGCTTCAAGCTGTATTTCATTAGTTGCAATGAATATTTGATCTTTATCTACTAAAGGTAATATTCTTTCATAAGCAAGTCTAATTAGGGACTTTTCACTAAATACCTTTAATAATTGTTTTGGTTTTCTTCTTGTTGAAAGTGGCCAAAATCTTTCTCCACTTCCACCTGCCATAATTAAAAATGTCAACATATTATTTATCTCCTAACATCTCATCAATTAATGTATCTAAGTTATCTGTTAAATAAAATCCAGTCTTTTGGTTAAATTTTTTAGGATCACCAACTAATACTTTAGCATCATTTGGTCTTAAGAATTCTGGTTTTACTACAACGTAGGTTTTACCATTTGCAATACCTTTTTCATCTAAACCTTCACCAACCCACTTAAGGTTAATGCCAATCTTTTTATAGGCAATAGTAACGAAATCTCTAATAGAATAAGCTTTAGATGTTGCAATGATATAATCATCAGGTTTTTCTTCTCTTAATGTTAAATACATTGCATAAGCATATTCTTTAGCTATACCCCATTCGCGTGTTGAATTTAGGTTACCTAATTCTAGAGTATAATCTTCACCATTTCTAACTTTTTTTACTGCATCAATTATTTTACGTGAAACGAAAGTAGAAGTCTTTATTTTAGATGTATGGTTATAGCATATACCATTAACTAAATATAAATTATAGTTTTCACGATAGCTTTTAACAATCATTTGAGCGTATAATTTACTAACGGCATAAGGACTTTTTGGATCAAATATAGTATCTTCATTTTGTGGATAGGTATCACCACTAAATAAGTATGGTGTAGATAAGTTAAATAGTTTAGTTCTAATATCACTACTCTTTATCGCATCAACTAATCTTAATGTACCAAGTGAATTAACTTCAGTAGTATATTCAGGAAGATCAAAAGACATATCTACATGAGATTGACTCGCAAGATGATAGATTTCATCTGGCTTAATATTTTCTAAGAGCCTATTAACATTAGATGAATCAGTCATATCGCCAATATTTGTGAAAAAATATGGGTTATTTTCAAATTCATATAATGGGGATGCCATATATTGACTTCTTGTTTGAATTATTGCGTGTACTTCATAGCCTTTTTCAAGTAGAAGCTTAGATAAATAATATCCATCCTGACTAACAGCGCCAGTAATCATTGCTACATCTCTCATTTTCATCCTCTTTTCGTCTTTCTTCTTAGGCAAGATACCAATTAGTTTTAAGTTACCTTCGAACACTATTTTTGTAGTGTCACTAGTTAAAATAAAAGTATCACCACGTTTGATATTTTCTCCGTTAATTTTTCCATTTCCTTCAAGAACATAAAACATTTCAAAGCCTTTATTTTCGTATGTGACTTTATCCTTACAAATTAGCTTATATAAATTAAAATGTTCATTTTTAAATGTATCTTCATCTCTCATTGGATGAATTACATTTTTACTGTTATTGTAGTTAATTACATTTAAAGAATCCTCTATATGAAGCTCTCTTTTTGGTAATCTATTATAATCATATAGACGGTAAGTTATATCAGATGATTCTTGAACCTCTAGGACAAATGCGCCAGTAGTTAATGCGTGTACTGTACCTGGTTCTATAATGACTAAATCATCTTTTTTTATTTCGTTTGATATTAAATATGTATCAAGCATATTTTTATCAATAACATCTTTTAATTCAACTGCATTTTTAACATTTAGGCCAATTACAAATTCTTTAGCTTTGTTTTCTTTTAAAACGTACCAGCATTCGAATTTACCAAGTGAGTTATGACACTTAAGCGCGTAATAATCATTTGGATGAACCTGAACACTTAAATTAGAATTTGCAGATATTAGCTTAACAAGTATTGGAAATTCTTTTTCATTATAATTTCCAAATAATTCAGGATATCTTCTCCATAGATGTCTTAAGCTCATTCCTTTATATTTTCCATTTGTTACAACTGATGATTTGTCTTTATAACCTGAAATAATCCATGCTTCACCAGTATCTTTTTTACAGTCGTATATTTTATTTAATTCATCTCCAGCCCATGGCTTTGATTCAAAGTGCGGCTCTAAAAATAATATCAAGGTTTTCACCTCCAACTAGTATATAATTATATACTATTTTGATTTAAAAATCTATAATCTTGTTTTACATCAAAAGATATCTACGTGCTCTTTAGATAATATATTTTTAATTTGCGTAATTAAAAATTGATGTTTATCTTTTATTTTATAAAAATAAATGTTATAATTGATTAGCATTTAATTTTATAAATATATAAATATATTTCTAAAATGAGGTATTAGTTATGAAAGTATTACACATTCCTAATTACTATAACCCCCATATTGGTGGTATAGAAAAGGTAAGTGAAAATGTTATAGATTCATTAAAGGGTGACTATGAACAAAAGGTCATCTGTTTTAAAGATGCTAAAAAAACAACATACGATAATGTTAATGGCATTGATGTTATAAGAGTAGGTTGTATTACTAAGGTTGCATCTCAAAGTATAGCACCTAAGTATAAAAAAGAATTAAGAAAATTAATGATAGGATTTAAACCAGATATCGTTGTATTCCATTATCCTAATCCTTATGTTGCACACTATTTAATGAAATACTTAAAAGGTGATTTTAAGCTTGTTTTATATTGGCATTTAGATATAACTAAACAAAAATTCTTAAGTAAGTTTTTTGTTGGTCAAACTAAAGCTTTACTTGAAAGAGCAGATAAGGTTATTGCAACTTCCCCTAACTATGTAAAGGGTTCTAAATTCTTAACTGAATATGAAACTAAGGTAAAAGTTATACCTAACTGTATTGATGATAATGTATTAAATATAAGCGATGAAGAAATTCTTGAATCAAATAAAATAAGAGAAGAAAACAAAGGCAAAACAATTGTTTTCGGTTTTGGTAGACACGTGCCATATAAAGGCTTAATTCATCTTGTTAATGCATCTAAACACTTAGGAGAAGACTACAAGATTTTTATTGGTGGTGAGGGTGAAGAAACTAAAGCCTTAAAGAAAGCGGCATTAGGTGATAATAAAGTTGTCTTTTTAGGTAGACTATCAAGAAGCGAAGTTAAAGAATATGCTTATGCATGTGATATATTCGCATTCCCATCAATTACTAAAAATGAAGCATTTGGTATTGGGCTTGCTGAAGTTATGTCATATAAAAAGCCAGCAGTTACTTTTAATATACCTGGATCTGGAGTTAATTTTGTATCTTTAGATAAAATTACTGGAATTGAGGTTCCTAATTCTGATGATTTAAAATATGCAGAAGCAATTAAAGAATTAGGTAGTAACGAAAAGCTAAGAGAAGAATACGGAAAGAATGCTAAAAAAAGAGTAGATGAATTATTTATGTTTAATTCATTTAAAGAAAATATAACTGATTTATTTAAGGATCTTAAATGAAAAATATTGTAATATTTAATGAACACTGGCTTAGTGGTGGTGTTGAATCATTATTTATGAACTTAATTAGTAATATTACTGATAATGATTTAAAGATTACCATTTTAGTTACTCAAAAAGAATCTGATGTATATGATAGCTTTTTGGCTCAAGCAAATATTAAGCTTATAAGCATATTTGATAAGCCTATAGCTAATCCTATAATTAGAACTTTAAAAAATAGCCGTGGTTTTAAGAAGAAAATTAAAGAGCTTAATCCTGATATATTACATATCAATTCATGTAATGCATATTGTCTTAAGCTAGCTTATTTTGCAAAAAAGCTTGGCATAAAAAATGTAATAGTGCATTCACATAATACTGAAATTGAACATGATAAATTAGGAATTAAAGAATTTGCCCATAGATACTGGATAAAAAGATTTGTTAAGTATCCAGACTATTTTTTTGGATGCTCTACAGAATCACTAGAATTTATGTATCATAGCACTGATGGCCATTTAGTTAAAAATGGTGTTAATTTAGATAGATTTAAATTTGATACAAAATCAAGAGAAGAAATAAGAAAAAAACATGATATCTTAGATGAAGAAATAGTTTTAGGTCATGTTGGTAGATTTTCTAATCAAAAGAATCATAAGTTCTTAATTGACATCTTTGATAGTTATCTAAAGGTAAACTGGAAAGCCAAATTACTTTTAGTTGGTGAAGGTGAGCTAGAAGAAGAAATAAAAGATTATGTAAAAGAATATCATTTAGATGATAAAGTAATCTTTGTAGGTAAAACAAGTGAAGTTGAAAAGTATTATAGTGCTTTTGATATATTCTTACTTCCATCATTTCATGAGGGCTTACCTGTTGTTGCAATAGAAGCGCAAGCATCAAACTTACCAACAATATTATCAGATAAAATTTCAAAGGAAACTAAGGTTAATGATGATGTATCATTTATAAGTATTGATGATACTAAATTATGGGTTAATGAAATTGAAAAATATCATAATTATAAAAGAGTATTTGATCAAGGAAAACTAAAGAGTGCTGGATTTGATATCGTTGATTCAGCTAAAAAATTAGAAGATTTCTATAAGAATATTTAATATTTTGGAGGCATAAAGTATATGTGGGTGTATTTATTAGGAACATTGCTTTATGTAGTCTTAACTTATTTATTTTATCAAGTTAAAACTAGAAAAGATAAATTTAATAGTAAAATTATGTATAAGATATCTTATGCATTTTTGTTCCTAGCATCAATTGCACCTTTAACATTAATTGCTGGTTTAAGATATAATGTCGGAACGGATTATATGCATACATATGCCCCACATTTTAGAGATATATTTGTAGAAACTGATGAGATATTTTATAACGAAGTATTATTCGTTTATGTAAATGAATTGTTACATTTAATAACTGCAAATGATGTAATATTATTCATGTTTATGGCTAGTGTATTTAGCGTATTTATGCAACTAACTATTATTAAGCTATCTCCATCTTGGTGGATGAGTGCATTTTTAGTTGTATTTTCTAATATGTTTTTTGTATCATTAAACCAATCAAGACAAATGATGTGTGTTGCAATACTTGCCTATGCAGCATCATTTATCCATGAGAAGAAGGTATTACCTTTCTTATTCTGGACACTATTTGCAACACTATTCCATTATGCATCTTTAGTATTATTACCATTTTATTTCATTATCAACTTTAAATACTTTAGAAAATATGCACTTGCAATATTCTTAGCAGTATTTGCATTAATGCCGGTTATTACATTAGGTGTTGAAAAGCTAACACTAATGACTAAATATAAATATTATTTCCTTGATCCATTTTATAATCGTGATCAATCAATATTACCATATTTCATTTCAAGCTTTACAGTAGAAGTGGCTGGAATTTTATGGTACCCAAAAATGAAAAATAAATTTGGTTCTTTAGCATTTAGTATGCTTGTAATAAATGGTTTTGCAACACTAATAGCTTATGCAGGATTCTATATAAGAATACCTGAGCTTATGGCAAGAACATATATGCTATTCGCTTTTAGCCAAGTAATACTTGTTCCAATTATTATTTTATCTGAAGATAATAAGTGGATAAGATTAGGACTATTTGCTGCACTTATGGGTGTAGAAGTATATGCATCACTATTTGTAATACTTGTTCAACATCACCATGAAATCTTACCATATGATTGGGTATTTAATAGATAGGTAAGTATTATGTATGTATATTTAATTGCTACCGTACTAACATCTATTTTACTATTCATAGATGAAAAATTTCATACTAAGTATAAAGATGCCACCGATAAATCTATAAAAAATAGATATAGATGGCTTTTTATATTGTTTTTAGTTTTATCAATTATTCCATATTTCTTTGTTAGTGCCTTTAGATATGGAGTAGGTACTGATTATTTTTATGGGTACTATCCAGGATTTTATCAAACTATGGCAGGTAATGATAAATTTTTTACTGAAATACCTTTTGATTATTTGATGAAACTTTTAACATTAATTACTGATGAGGCACAAATATTATTTATTGTTACATCAGCAATATTTAATATATTTATGATTTTAGCAGTAATTAAAATGACTAAGCATTGGTATATAGGTGGAGCATTAATCTTACTTTCTAATGTCTATTTAATATCACTAAATAATATTAGACAGTATTGTGCAACAGCCCTATGCATATACGCATTTAGCTTTGCCTGTGATAGAAAATATATAAGATGTTTAATATTTGCAGGACTTGGATTTTGTTTCCACTATACATCACTATGTCTAATACCATTATATTTAGTTGCAGGCTTTAGAAAATTAAGAGGCCCATTTTTCTATGTCTTATTAGTACTTTTAGCATTATCTCCAGGCTTTGTACCTCTTGCAAGATTAATCTTAAAGAATACCAGATATATTTCATATTTCGTTGCTGAAAATGATAATGATATTCCAATTTATTGGTATATGGTACCTTCAGGTGTAGTTGCCTTAATTTCATTAGTATTCTATAAGAAATTAAGTACAATTAATAATTATGCCTTTGGTTTAATTGTAGGTATCGTTATCGCATTTGGTATATCTATTTCATCATTTTTCTTAACAGTAAATGAAACAATGTCAAGAGCCTGTAACTGGTATTACTGGAGTGTAATATTTATAATACCATTAATGGTTGATATGACAAAGAAGAAGGATTTAAATTTACTTATGGCATCTATTGCCGTTGTTTTAGTTACAGCTGGTACATATTATATGATAGTAAAACTAGGTCATCATGAGGTATTACCATATAGATGGTGGTTTGATCCATCAATTATTATTTGGGGGTTATTAAAATGATTAATTTATATGTAATAACACATAAAAAAATTGAGGATAAAAGAATCCCTAAGGATAGAACATTAATGCTTGTAGGTGCATATAATAAAATCGATAAATATGGTTATGTATGTGATGATGATTTTATAGATAATATTTCTGATTTAAATCCATCATTTTGTGAGCTTACTGGTTTATATAAAATGTGGAAAAATGATGAATCAGAATATGTTGGACTTGAACATTATAGAAGATTATTTTCAACTGGTTTAAATCTATTTAGATATAAAATAGTTAAAAAAGAAAAAATTGAAAAGTATTTAAAAAAATATGATATCATCTTACCTAAAAAGCACTGTTGGCCTAATTATGAATCTTTAACTAAAGAATATAAGATGGAACATATAGGTGAAGATATTTTAGCGTTAGAAAATCTAATCAAAGAAGAATTTAGTGATTATTATCCTTCATATAAAAAGGTTATGTATAATAATAACTGGGCTTATAACTATAATATGTTTGTTGCTAAAAAAGAATTTATAGATGAATATTCAGAATTCTTATTTAGTGTACTATTCAAGCTTAAAGATAAAATTAATCTTAATGATGGTAGAGATGACTATCAAAAAAGAGTATTTGGATTTTTATCTGAAAGATTATTTAATGTATTCTTAGTTTATAAAGGTAAACCAAAAATAAAAGAACTTAAGGTTGCAACTTTAGGAGATTCAGTATTTTTTGATTTAAGAAGAAGAATATATAGAAGCTTATATTGGTTAAAGTGTAAAAAGAATAAAAATAAAATGTTTAAATAGATTTGGAGAAATATATGAAAAAAATAATAGGAATTATTATTTCATTCATTTTAATATTTTCTTTAGCTTCATGTCATACTCCTGTTGAAAATGATCATTTTGAAAGATTATCTAATGGAGATTATATTGATATATTACTTTATGATGCAGAAGATAAGATTGCTGAAGAAATACTTAGTGTTCAAGATAAGTATTTTAAATTACTTGATTCTAAAAATGAATATGAAGGTATTAATAATTTGGCATCTTTAAATAAGAAAAGATCTTTATCGCTAGATAAAGAAGTAATTGATTTATTAAAATATGCAGAAAATTTAGCTAAAGAATTACCTACTGTATCTATTTTATATGGTAAATTAAGAGACTTATGGATTAAGGCATATGAGATAAAAAACTTACCAACTGAAGAAGAATATAAAGCTGAAATAACTATAATTAATAATTCATCACTTTTATTTAGTGATGATAAAGTATCAATAGTAGGTAATGCTAATATTGATATTGATTTTTTTGCAAAAGCGTTTATCTTAACTAAGATAAAAGAAGTGCTTAATAAATATAATATTGATAAATATGTTATTAATTATAATGGTGAAGCTGTATTATATGGTAAAAATCAAAAGGGTAAATATTATGAGAGTGCCTTTTATGGACAAAAACATGGTACCTATAAAATGATGGATACATCTATGGCTAATACTCGTGCATACCCATATGAATGGTTTACTGAAGATGGAAGAAGATACTGTGCATCTCCATCAATTGTAACAGGTATTCCAAATGATTTATTTGATAATTTATTTGTATCAAGCGATGATATCGTGTTAAATGCAATTTTATCTTTAGCATTATTTAATTCTAATATTGATGAAGTAAAAGAAATAGAAACTAAATATAATGTAATGATTGCCGGATATAGAGATAGACTTGTAGAAGTATATAAGTCTGATAAATTAAGAGCACTTGAAATTGATCCTAATGATAAGTGGTAGTAGTTACTAAAAATTAAGAGGAGTGATGATTTTGCAAAAAGAAAATAGTATAAAAAAGAATTATTTTTATAATGTAATTGCAAAACTATTTTTGTTATTAATACCAATAGTTGTCACACCTTTTTTAGCAAGAAGACTAGAGCCTACTGGTAGTGGAGCTTTAAGCTTTGTTGCATCAATTGTTTCTTATTTTATTTTAGCTGCCAATATCGGAATTGAAACATATGGGCAAAGATTGATTGCAACACATCAAAAGGATTTAGCATTCCACAAAAAAGCAATTTTAGAAATATTTATATTAAGATTTATATTAACTATAATAAGCTTAATAGCTTTTTATTTAACATTTTGTGTAATATTAAAAGAAAATGTAATAATATATGCACTATATGGTATAACACTTTTAGCAACAGCAATTGATTTTAGATGGTTCTTTCAAGGTATTGAAAAATTTAATATTATTGCAATATCAAGTGTTATAGCAAATATTATTTATGTACCTTTAGTAGTAATACTTGTTCAAAGTAAAGAAGATTTATGGCTTGCTTGTTTACTTCAAGTTTTATCAACAGTTTTACCATATTTCTTATGTATTCCAGTATTAATTAAATATTTTAAAAATATTAAAATGGAAGGTAAGATTAATCCATTTAAGCATTTTAGACCATGTATGGTATATTTTATACCAACTATTGCTATTCAAATATATACTGTACTTGATAAAACGATGATTGGTTTAATTACTCATTCTGATGCTGAAAATGGTTATTATGAATATGCTGAAAAGCTAGTTAAATTACCACTTACAGTAATAACAAGCTTAAATATAATAATGAGGTCAAGAATATCTTATCATTATTCATTAAATGAATTTGATAAGATTGATAATTTAGTTATAAAATCAGCAAGATTCACTCTAGGTGCATCAATTCCTATTACCTTAGGACTTGCCGCTATTACTTATACATTTGTTCCACTATATTTAGGTGATGAATATGAAAAATGTATACCTCTATTATATATATTATCACCTTTAATTGTTATTATTGGTTTAAGTAATTTATATGGTAATAATTACTATACACCTTTTGACAAACAAAGAGTAAGTAATATATTTTTAATTATTGGATCTATTGTTAATGTAATATTCAATTCTTTTTTAATTTTCTTACTAGAGTCTATTGGTGCTGCAATAGCATCAGTTATAGCTGAGACAGTAATATCAGCTTTATATATTATTTTTGCAAGAAAATTCTTTTCACCACTTAAATTACTTAAGATATCTATTAATTATTTAATAGCTGGTGGAGGTATGTTTGTAGTGGTTTATTTTATGAATAGATATTTAGATTCTAATGTATGGTATTTAATTCTTGAAATAGGTGTTGGTGCTTTAATATATGGATTAATATTATTAATTTTAAGAGATAAGCTTGTTTTAGGTGTAATAGATTATATTAAAAATAAATTAAGAAAAAATAAAGAATTAGTAGAATAAAAATAGTGGCTCAACACAAGGGAGCCACTATTTATTTTATATATTTTTTCATGTAGATTTCATAAACTAATATTGATGTTGCCACTGAAACATTTAGACTATTTTGGTTACCACTCATTGGTATATAAACTTCTTTATGTTTATTATTATACCACTTTTTATTAATACCAAATCTTTCATTACCCATAACTAAAGCAAGCTTTTCTTTATAATCATATTCTTGATAATTCTTGCCAAGATCTGGTTCTCC
>OCVV012869048.1_pt1 | contig 11209 bp, 8 predicted proteins | sample 1539721 | NCBI WGS metagenome assembly OCVV01 (sample SAMN02144230, study PRJEB22623) | gut metagenome | biome: sheep rumen | host: Ovis aries | place: New Zealand | reverse complement strand
TATAGAAATTAGTGGGTGAAATTATGATAATTATTCAAATTTGTTTTACGACAGAGCCACGAAGTGGCCTAATGACCGATTCGGGATAAAACTAAAGGCGTATGAAGTACATTTTCAAGGAGATGCCAGACATGCAGAAGACTGGCGAACGGAAAGTTTATCCGAAGGTGGTGCATGGCGCACCCATATCGTTTGAGACGATTGTGAATTTGATGTCAGATACGACACAGTTGAGCCGCAGTGCCATCAAGGGTGTTTTCATAGAACTGGCCGATGTGATGAACATGTATTTGGCTCAGGGACATGCCGTGAAGATTGACAACTTTGGCACATTCAATGCGGTTTTGGGAGTGCGAAAGGGGGTGAAGGCACAGACGGTGAAAAAGGAGGGGGAACGGTACGACGTGAAGGATGTCTATGTGAAAGGCATCCATTTCTTGCCCGATGCAGAGTGGTTGCGGCATTTGCGCGGCCAAACCCGATTGCAGAGAATCAAGGGGACAAGCACTTTGTCCAAAGTCAAGACGGACATGGAAAAACGCCGCCAGATTGCACTCAACTATCTGGAGGAAAACCCATTCATACGGGTCGGGACATACGCCTATCTGACGGGATTGAACAGAACTGCGGCTAATCATGAACTGAATCAGTTTTGCAAAGACCCTGAAAGCGGAATTACAAGTAGTGGAATCCGTAACCAGAAGGTGTATATCAAAGGATAACAGGGGGATGAGTTGCCACAAAAAAAGGGTAGACCAGAATTGACCACAACGGATTTCACGGATGAAACGGATTTTGCAAGTCTCTGACTATCAGCATGGCTTCAATCCGTTCAATCCATGAAATCCGTTGTCTATTATTCAATCGCTGTATTTTGACACAACCTCTTTCGTTTGTGGTTGAATCTTTTTTCTAACGCATCATTGCTCGAACGCGAGTTCGTCGCCTGCGGCAGTGACGGTGACGGGCTTGTCGTGGTTGATTTCTCCGCCGATGATGCGCTTGCTGAGTTGGTTGAGCAGTTTGTCCTGAATGGCTCGCTTGACAGGACGGGCACCGAACTGTGGGTCGAAGCCGGCCTTGGCAATGACGCTGATGGCCTCGTCGGTGACGTGGAGCGTAATGCCGTTCTGTGCCACCATCCCCACCACCTTATCGACTTGCAGACGTACAATCTGCCGGATTTCTGCCTCGTTGAGGGGCGAGAAGGTGATGATGTCGTCGATTCGGTTGAGGAACTCAGGACGGAAGATGCTGCGGAGTTGTTCGCGCTGGGCATTGCTGGTCATGATGATGATGGTGTTCTTGAAGTTGACCACACGTCCTTTGTTGTCGGTCAGCCGTCCATCGTCAAGCACCTGCAGGAGGGTGTTGAATACATCGGGATGCGCTTTTTCAATCTCGTCGAAAAGCACGACGGAATAAGGTTTGCGGCGCACGGCCTCTGTGAGTTGACCGCCCTCTTCGTAGCCGATGTAGCCCGGAGGCGCACCGATGAGTCGGGTGACACTGAACTTCTCCTGATACTCGCTCATGTCGATACGGGTCATCATGGTCTCGTCGTCGAAGAGGTAGTCGGCCAAGGCTTTAGCGAGTTCCGTCTTACCCACACCTGTGGTACCGAGGAAGATGAAGGAACCGATGGGTCGCTTCGGGTCTTGCAGTCCTGCACGACTGCGGCGCACGGCATCGCTGACGGCACGGATGGCTTCATCCTGGCCAATGACACGCTTGTGCAGTTCCTCTTCCAAGTGGATGAGTTTGGTGCGTTCGGAGGTCTGCATCTTGCTCACGGGGATGCCCGTCCAACGGCTCACCACATCGGCGATGTCGTCGCTATCGACCTCTTCCTTCACCAGTGCTGCCCCACCCTGTGCTTCGGCCAATTTGGACTGCACGGCCTTGATGTCCTCTTCCAGGCTTTGCAGTTTGCCATAGCGGATTTCAGCCACACGTCCGTAGTTGCCTTCACGTTCAGCCTTGTCTGCCTCAAACTTCAGTTGCTCAATCTGCTGCTTGTCGCTCTGAATCTGGTTGAGCAGTGCCTTCTCGCCTTCCCACTTGTCGCGTTGCTTCTGCTCGTCAGCACGGAGGGTGTCGATGATTTTGTTCAGTTCGGCAAGTTTCTCCTTGTCACCCTCACGCTTGATGGCCTCACGTTCAATCTCCATCTGCTTGAGCCGACGACTGAGTTCGTCAATCTCTTCAGGCACAGAGTCACGCTCCATACGGAGTTTGGCGGCAGCCTCATCCATCAGGTCGATGGCTTTGTCGGGCAGAAAACGGTCGGTGATGTAACGGTTACTGAGTTCGACGGCGGCAATGATGGCTTCGTCCTTGATACGCACCTTGTGGTGGTTCTCGTAGCGTTCCTTCAATCCTCGCAGGATGGAGATGGACGACTGCACGTCTGGCTCATCCACCATGACGGTCTGGAACCGACGTTCGAGTGCCTTGTCCTTCTCGAAGTACTTCTGATATTCGTCGAGTGTGGTGGCACCGATGGAACGCAATTCGCCACGTGCCAAAGCGGGCTTGAGGATGTTGGCGGCATCCATCGCTCCGCTCGTCTGTCCTGCACCCACGAGGGTGTGAATCTCGTCGATGAAGAGGATAATCTGCCCTTGACTCTCCACCACAGCCTTGACCACAGCCTTGAGTCGTTCCTCAAACTCGCCCTGATACTTGGCACCGGCAATCAGTGCACCCATATCGAGCGAGTAGAGTTGCTTGTCCTTCAGGTTCTCAGGCACATCGCCACGCACGATACGCCTTGCCAAGCCCTCCACGATAGCGGTTTTACCCGTACCCGGCTCACCAATAAGAATAGGATTATTTTTAGTACGACGGCTCAGAATCTGCAAGATTCGACGAATCTCCTCATCACGACCGATGACGGGGTCGAGCTTGCCATTCTTTGCCCGTTCCACGAGGTTCGTTGCATACTTTTCAAGAACCTCCTTGGCAGACGGTTGCTGCCCATTCTGATTCTGATAGTTGTTGTTCATAGTTGCTGTTGAGTTTTAGTTGTTGTTTTCACCAAAACTCATGGGCAACAATCGTTCCAGCGAGGACATTTCGGTCTATTCGTCAGCGTTTTCGTTCTCTTTGGTGTTGTTTACTGCCGAAATGTCCGACTATTCAGTCTCTTCACTGTCATTTTGGCTGATTAAGCCTAACATATCCTGCACAGCCGTGAAGAACAGCATCTCGTCGAGCGTACCATAGTCGCCCAAATAGAGGTAGGAAAACTCGTCCACCTCATAGTTCGGTTCGATGCTGCCATAGTCGTAGTCGCCGCTGCCATCGCCCACATAGGCCACCACAGGAAAGAGGCGCACAAAATATTCGTCACCCACCTCCTCGGTCATCACATTTTGGCCTTTTGTCGCCGTGCCGATGGTGATGACATTCTCCTCGCCCATCGAGTGGCGCAGTGCATGGATGAGCCACTCTGCTGCTCCTTGGGTGCGGTCGCTTGTCAGGATGTAGAGGCGGCTCAGTCCCAGGTTGTCGAGCGACACATCATAGGGGAGTTCCACATTGTTGGTGCTACACTTTTCGTTCCAGAACGTGGTGGCAAACAGTCCGCTCCGCACATCGGGATTGACCACATAACTGGCCAGTCGCTGTGCCATCTCCAATGTGCCGAAGTTGCACAGGCGCAAGTCGAGCACCAATTCCTCCACCCTCGCACTCTTCATCTTCTGCATCGCCTCATCCATCGCCTCGCGATAGACAGGCGAACTGCCTCGCTTGCTCCCCTGCTCGATGGGATATTCGACCAAACGGGTACACATCACATAACCCACAGTCACGCCATCCGCCTCGACCACATTGGCAACGGGAAAGGCCACATCCTCCACATATTCCGAGGCTTCCAACGTCACCTCGGTCGTATCGGCCCAATAGAAGGAACCTTCCTGTTCATCCACTCCCACATGCCGCACTTCCAACTGCCGAGCCGCCCCACTCTGCAACCGCTTCACATTGCTCGATGAAAGTTTGTAGCCATTGCAGGAGCAGATGTAGTCGTTGCGTCTGAGTCCTGCACGTTCGGCCGGTCCACCAGGATAGACGGTCACCACCCTGAGCACTTGCCGAGTGGTCTGCCCCGTGGGGTCGGTCATCAAGATGAAATCCATGCCATAGGAATTCTGATGGTTGAAATATCCACACGGATGGCTATCATCGGCAAGGGTGTCAATCTCCACGTATGACCACTTATCGCCTTGTTGGCTCTTGGCTGTCAGTGTGGCAAGAAACTTATCCGGCTCGGCAAAAAAATCCTTCCACGAAGGCTCAAAGTCTGTCAGCGAATCGGCCCACAGATATTGCTCCAGCATCATCTGCTGCATCCAGTGGTTGTGTTGTGTCTTCTCCTCGTATTCGTAGGTGCGGTCTTTGCCACACGCCACTGTCAGGAGAAGTGTGAAAAAGAAGGTGATATGTGTTAAAAAAGTCTTCATTCCATCAAAAAATTGTTTCGACTTGCAAAGTTAATCATTTTTTACCTACCTTTGCAACGGTTTAGTAAAGAATCTATTAAAGAGACACATTTATTCATTGTTTAACTGATTAAAATTAAAAGCAAAATGAAAAAGATTTTCTTAGCAATCATGGCTGTCGCAGCCATCACATTCACGGCATGCAACGGAACTGCCAAGGGCGGTGCCGAGACTGACTCTATCGCAGCAGATGCTGAAGCCGAAACTGAAGTTGTGGCCGAAGAGACCAACGTGGAAGATGCCGACGCCACTGTCAGCGCACTCTCTGCAGCCGTGGCCGCATCGGACTCAGAGAAGACTCAGTCACTCCTGCAGAAGGCTCAGGAGTATATCGCCAAACTCCAGTCTGAAGGAAAGATTGAGGAGGCTAAGGCTTATCTGGCCAAGATTCAGCAGTTCCTGGCCGACAACGAGGAGAAGATTGCCGAATACACTTCTGGCAACGAAACTCTGGCCGGCATCGTTTCGGCTGTGAAGGCTATCCCTGTTGACGCAGCCGCTGTGGCTGCCGATGCCAAGAGCACGGTAGATGCTGCTGCCGCTGATGCTGCACAGAAGGCCAACGAGGCTGCCACTGCTGCTACAGACAAAGCCAAAGAAGAGGCTGGCAAGGCTGTTGACAAGGCTGCCTCTGACATCAAAGGCAAACTGGGTCTGTAATTGACACACAAAGACTACTACTGTTCAAAGAAAGAGATAACTATCTTTCTAAAAAAAGAAAGGGCGACGGACACAACCGCCGCCCTTTTTTCGTGGAGAGTCCTATGCAGGAAGGCACACGAGACAAAGCGAACAGGAGAGAACTCGCATGAGGACGAGTTCTCTCCTGTTTGAATATCACGGTGTCTGCCATCACACAGACGAGGGAAGTAGGCTCACTTCTCGGCGTCCTTTTCTGGAGCCTTCTTGACAGCCACCTTTTTGACGGCGACCGCCTTCTTTTCCTTAGGAGCAGGAGCCACTGCAACCATCTTGACAGCCACTTTCTTTAGCGGTGCCTTCTTGGCTGGCTTCTTCTCTTCCAGTTCTGTGGGGTTGTACTTTTCCAACTTCTTGCGCAGACGCTCGATTTCCTTATCCTTAGCCTCGATTTCGTCACCCTGATTCTTAATCATGGTGATGAGTCCGTCAATCTCCTCGTTGTCGGCACCGCCGTAGAGGTTGTTGACGCGAGAGATGAAGTCGCCAAGGATGTTCATGTAGTTGGTGAAAGCATCGTAGGGACTGTCGTAGATGCCACGATACTGGTAGCCGGGCTTGGTCGTCATGAAGCGGAAGTTGTTGCTGGCCTGCAGCGAATCCCAGTCTTTCTGGATGCGGCGGTCGCCACACACGCGAACACGGTCGGCGATGCTATAGAGTTTGTTGAAAGCCTCGCGCTGCATCACGTTGCCCAACCAGCAAGAGGTGTCGCGCTCTTCATCTACCCACGAGATGTTGTAGGGCACTTCGATGGCACCCACACTCTTCTCTGCACAGAGTTCGGACGGGAGAGCGAAACCGATGCCACGGTCCTTGGCCAGCACGGGGATGGCTTTGAGGAACTCGAGGATGCCACTGGAGAGCGGGTGGAAAATGCCGAAGGTGACGAGTTCGCCAAAGATGTTGATGACATCCTCACCTTCAGGTGTGGAAGCAATCCAATCGAGCCACTGGTCGGCCATGAGAGGATGAGAAGAGAATCGCTCGGTGATGTCTTCGGAAAGGCTGATATCGCGCATGAGGAGTTTGAGGCGCGGGTCGGTAGCACAATGGTAGATGTAGTGCGGTGACTTCCATCCGAGCACTTGCTTGGCACCCTCGGTGAGGATTCCCTTGAAGCCCATGGCGGCTACCTGTGCGCCGATGTCATCGTTGTAGATGAGCGAAGAGTTGCGGAACACCTTGGGGCGTTTGCCAAAAAGTTCCTTGATGGTGTCACTCATGTGCTGCACTTCGGCGGCGAAACTCTCTTCATTGGCGAGAGAGGCAAGGCCGTGGCTATAAGGCTCGCAGAGGAACTCCACCTGACCTGTCGAGTTGAGTTCGCGCAGGAGGTCAATCACCTGTGGAGCATGGAGTTCCAATTGCTCCAGACCGCAACCAGAGAGTGAGAAGGCAACCTTGAACTCTGGGTGGTCCTTACACATCTGGATGAGTGTCTGCAAGGCAGGCACGTAACTACGCTCGGCGATGTCGGTGATGGAACGTTCGTTCTCGTAGTCATCATAGTAGTAATGGTCGCGGCCGATGTCGAAGAAACGGTAACGCTTGAGATGGATTATCTGGTGAATCTCAAAATAAAGACATATCTTTTTCATGATGCTGTGTGTTGTTTTAACTTTGTTGATTGTTTTTGATAGAGGCTATGGAAACCTGTAGAGGTTATTTATATATTAATATATAAGACTAATGTATGAAACCTCCGTTGTAGATGCACTCGTCGTAGAGTTTGCGGATGCGGTGGCCTACTTTCACCCAGGTGATTTCTGCCACTTCTTTCAGACCTTCTTCTTGCAGATACTTGTGCAGTCCCTCGTTGGTGCAGAGCGAATAGATGGCATCGGCCATGGCATTGATGTCCCAATAATCGACCTTGATGACCTTGTCGAGAATCTCGCCACAACCTGATTGTTTGGAGATGATGGAGGGGGTGCCACACTGCATGGCCTCAAGGGGCGCAATGCCAAATGGCTCTGACACTGAAGGCATGACGAACACATCGCTGGCCTTGTAGCACTCATAGACTTGCTTACCCCGCTGGAAACCAGGGAAGTGAACACGGTCGGCGATGCCTTTGGCGGCAGCGAGGTCCACCATCTCCCAATACTTGTCGCCCGAGCCTGCAAAGCAGAAGCGGATGTTCTTGGAACGCTTGCACACCAGGTCGGCTGCTTCCATGAAGTATTCCGGGCCTTTCTGCATGGTGATACGTCCGAGGAAGGTGACGACCTTCTCCTTGCCGTGGTCAACACGCGGGATGTCGAGATATTCCTGCGGAAGTGGATAGACAGCGTTGTGTATGGCAAAGCACTTGCGCGGGTCTTGGTGGTATTCGCGGATGACAGTCTGACGGGTGAGTTCCGACACACACATGATGCAATCGGCATGATCCATTCCGTTCTTCTCGATAGAATACACCGTGGGATTGACCTTGCCACGAGAGCGGTCGAAGTCGGTGGCATGAACGTGGATGCAGAGTGGTTTTCCGCTAACGAGTTTAGCGTGTACTCCTGCTGGATAGGTGAGCCAGTCGTGAGCATGGATGATGTCGAACTGCTCAGAACGTGCCACCACACCTGCAATGATGGAGAAGTTGTTGATTTCGTCGTGCAGATTGCCCGGATAGCCGCCGGCAAATTCCATACATCCCATGTCGTTGACATTCATGTAGGAGAAGTCGGCATAGATGTGATTGCGGAAATTATAGTAGTCTTCAGGTGTCATGTAGTTTGGTATGCGACTCTTCACATAGTCATAGTCGTGGTCGCGATAGACAATGGGCACCTGATTCATGCCGATGATGCGGAGGAAACGTTCCTCCTCACCACAGGGTTTGGGAAGACAGAAGGTGATTTCGGCATCGGGCTGACCTTCAACCATTCCTTTGGTGATGCCGTATGAGGCGACAGCGAGTCCACCGTAAATTTTAGGAGGGAATTCCCAACCAAACATTAAAACTTTCATATCCTTTGTCCTCCTTCGTTAATAGTTATAGAATTTAGAAAGCACCTTGTTCACACGCAGGACAGCAGCCACATTCATGGCGAAAGACAAGGCTCCGCGTCCGCTGAATGGCGGGTTGCCGTCGAAGAGTTCGGGCAGTGTGCCGATGCAATGATAGAACATCTCTTCTTCAAGTCCGATGAAGCAACGGTCCACCCACGAGAGGGCGCTGCGCTTATAGACTTTGAGGCAGGTTTCGAGATAGAAGCCTGAAAGCCAAGGCCACACGGTACCCTGATGATAGGCTGCATCGCGCTGCATCTGCCCGCCTGCATAGATGGGGTTGTAGCCTCCAGACTTGGGCGAAAGCGAACGCATGCCCTTGGGGGTGAGCAGTTCCTTGGTGCAGATGTCAAATATTTTCTTGCACTCAGGCGTGGTGAGCGGGCTGTATTCGAGCGACGAGGCGATGAGCATGTTGGGACGAACCGACCACGAGATGTAGCCTTCATCCACATAGTCAAGCAGATAGCCGTGCTGATTGAGGAAGGTTTCTTTGAAAGACTTGCCTGCCAGTTCGGCCAACTGGGTATAGGCACCAGCCTCTGAGTGGCGGTCTTTGGACATCAGTATCTCCGCATTGAAGAGCAAAGCGTTGTACCAAAGTGCGTTGATTTCAACCACATAGCCCGAACGTGGCACAACGGGATGGCCGTTGATTTCGGAGTTCATCCAGGTCATGGCGCAGTCGCGACCATTGATGAAAAGGAGGCCGTTCTCACGCACCTCAATGTAGGGGTGCTTGCCTTCCTTGATGAAGTCCAGTATCAGGCCGACCAGTTTGCCATACTTTTCATAAGCGGCTTCAGCACTCACCAGACGGGCATACTGCTGAATGCACCAGATGGCCCACAGGAGCACATCGGGCTTGTCCATCTCGAACATCTCGATTTTCGATTTCGTGCCAGCCATGAAGTCGAGGACGGCCTTCTCGGCTGTCTTCATGGCCTTCTCGTAATACTCCACTTCGTCGATGGCCAGCGTGAGGCCAGGAAGGGAAACGAACATGTCTCTGGCACGGCACTTGAACCAAGGATAGCCTGCGATGATGTAGGTCTCTCCGTTCTTCTCGTAGTGGAACTGATGGGAGGCATTGACCAGGCAGGACTGGAAGTTGGTGCGAGGCACATGCACGTCATACTCATGGTCGAAAATCTTTTTCAGTTGGCTGGTTTTCAGTTCACTGATGCCAGCGGCAAAGACAACGCTTTCGCCCTTCTTGATGTTAAACTCGAAATAGCCGGGCACATACAGGTCTTCTCTGTACTCATAGCCCATCTCCTGTTCCTTCTGATATTCGATGCCATGATACCAGTTGGGGTCGAAGACAAACTCGTTCTTTTTGTTGAGTTGCATCATCAACTCTGGATAGCCTGGATACATGGAGGTCTTTATGCCATTGTCGATGACATCGTAGTGTCTGCTGGCACGTGGGTTTTCGTGTGTGCATTCCCCCACACTACGGAAGGCGAGGAATGGACGCAAACGAAGGGTTGTCACCGAGTGGGCATCGAGAAGCGTGTAGCGAATGAGGATGCGGTTTTCAAAATGCTGAAAGACCTTCTCCTTTTTCAAGATGACACCACCGACACGGTAGATTGTTGTTGGAAGTTTCTCCCACTCGTACGAACGAATGTACTTGTGCCCGTTGGGACTGTAAACATTGCCCGAATACTTGTGGAGACCAAGATTGAACTGCGCACCGTGCTGGATGACCGTCTCGTCGAGCGACGAAAGGAGAACGTGATTCTCGCCATCCAATTCGGGAACAGGCACCACCAACAAACCGTGATACTTACGCGTATTGCAGTCAACGATGGACGAACATGAATACGCACCGGACCTGTTTGTCCGCAAGATTTCCTTTGGCAAGGACTCCTGCAGATTGGTCATGAGAGTTTTATCAAAACGTAAATAACTCATAGTTGTATTTTAAGGTATTGTTGTTTACTTTGTTTTAGGTGTTAGGTTTTAATTTCCAAATTTAGGGATTATTTTTTTTGTGGACAACCTTTCGACACTTTTTTTTTCAAAAAAACATCACTTTGATGCAAAAAACAGCCAAAAACATGTTGAAAAGCAGAAAAATCGTCAAAAGGTTTGTGTATTTTGCAACTTGTATGTACCTTTGCAACAGATTTTTTTAAGGCAATGAAAAGAAAGGATATGGCTGTCTTCACAGACACCATCAGCAGTCTTCAGGATATCATCGAAATGCTTTCGCCCCAGCAACAGGAGGAACTGAAAGCCAACATATCCATTCAGCATTTCAAGAAGAACGAGGAACTTTATCAGGAAGGAGAAGTTCCTCAAATGTTGCATTGCCTCATCAGCGGAAAAGTGAAAATCTACAAAGACGGCATAGGTGGCCGCACTCAGATTGTCCGTGTGATTAAGCCTGTCGAGTATTTTGGTTTCCGCGCCTATTTTGCCAACCAGAACTACGTCACCTCTGCAGCAGCCTTCGAAGCAAGCACCGTATGCCTGATTCCGATTGAGTTAATTGAAAAATGGATGAAGGAGAACTATCGGTTGGCCATGTTCTTCATCCACTTGCTGGCTGTGGAAGTGGGAAATGCCGACCAGCGTACCGTCAACCTCACGCAGAAGCACATTCGTGGCCGTTTGGCCGAGTCGCTCATCTTCCTGCGCGACAACTACGGACTGGAGGAAGACGGTGCCACCCTGTCCATCTATCTGTCTCGTGAGGATTTGGCCAACATGTCGAACATGACCACCTCCAACGCCATCCGCACACTCTCGGCTTTTGCACAAGAGAAAATCATCGCCATCGACGGCAAGAAAATCAAAATCATCGATGCAGAAAGCCTGGAGCGAATCAATAAGATTGGATAGAAGTGGCGAGCAGGAGAAATAGGAGTGTGCCCAAATGAAGCATCCCCAAAAACGTAGTCCTCGACTACGACCAGCCGTACCCCTCGACTACGACCGACCGTAGTCGAGGGGGACGGTAAACAAAAATGGCAGGGGGGGGC
>OCVV011221660.1_pt1 | contig 11210 bp, 20 predicted proteins | sample 1539721 | NCBI WGS metagenome assembly OCVV01 (sample SAMN02144230, study PRJEB22623) | gut metagenome | biome: sheep rumen | host: Ovis aries | place: New Zealand | reverse complement strand
AACACCGACAACCAAGTGGCAGAGCAAATGCCTATCTTTATTTGTAGCGGTCCAACGAGCGAGTTTTACGACTTGTTCAAGGATTGTACGGATTTTTGATTATCTTTGCAATACGGAAATCAATCATGTATTGGCAAGACCTAAAATACATACGGCTATTCCGAAAGCGGTACAAGACCACGCACTATGGGGATGCAGACTATTGGCACAAGGTGGCGCACGACTACTACAACTTCAAGAAAGAGGTTGATTGGCACTACTCCCATTGGTATGTGATAACCTATAAGGACGGACACAAAGAGCTGGCTTATTTCAGAGTTTGGCGCATCGTGATTCCGCATGGAGGGAGATTGTGCAGAGGACTAATACCAAGGTATTTCGGAGTAACCGACTACGAACACGTTAAAGACATTAGATTGGCATTCTAATATGGAACAACCTGACACCAAACATCCCTTCTCGCTTGAAGAATGGGCAAAGGGAGACAAGGAGGTGGTTACTTGTTACGGAGAACCGGCGAGGATTGTCTTTACTGAGGGCATCGGCAAACGCCCCGTCCTCGCTGTTATTTGGGACGGAGACACCACGGATTGCGCGTGGTACACCATTGATGGAAAAGATTCATTTGGCGGACAAGGTTTGTATTTTAAATGAAATAGGAAGAACGATATGGCAGAAGAAAAGAAGAAAAGGGGCAGGGGCAGACCGCCCAAGAAAGTAGAGCATCGTGGCGGAAAGCGCGAGGGTGCTGGAAGAAAGAAGGGCTTCAAACTCGTAGAGAATCCTCGCAACAAAGGCGTAACGTTCATGGTCAGCGAGAAAATGCTGGGGCAGATTCGGCAGCTCCGAGAACTGACCAAGGAAGATGAAATCAACTTCAACGGAATGTTCGTCAAATGGGTTGAGGAATACGCCCAGTCCTACGGCATAGAGTAGGCTCGCAGGCAAGCAAGTTGCGGAGAGCGCAACATAATGTTGTACGTTTAATTGGTTTCTTTCTCTCCGCAAAAGGGTGGTTGGATTACTCCAGCCACCCTTTCTTTTTTGCATATTCAGTCATGTCTTTCGTAACTCGGTCAATCAAGATGCGGTTGGCGTTATCCACCAAAGATTCGTCCCTCTTGACATAGAAATTGGTAACACGCAGTCCGTTCTTGTGGCCGAGTGCCTGGGAGATTGTGTCAATGGGGATTCCCAGCACGTTGAAAGCATAACTCGCCCAGCACCTTCTTGCGTAATAGACCTCGATATAAGGCACAACGCTCTTGTGCTGGACTGTTGTGTAGGTCTGACCGCACCGGCCCTTCTTCTGCCCCAAGACGTCCTCTCCAATGGCTCTTACGCCCTCATTCCAATGCTTGAGGAATGTCTTGTAGTCCGAGCGGGATTCCATAACGTTAATCAAGTATTCCCGTCCCTCGTATTTCTTGATGATAGCCCAAGCCTCCGGCTCAATCTTGATGGAGAGCTTTGTGCGTCCGTTGAGTTTCTGCGGCCAGTACACCAGCCTTCCGTCCTCAACTTGGTCTTTCTTCACATGGAGCAGATCCACGGGGCGGATTCCGCAGAGATAGAACGAGAGCATGAACAAGTCGCGGTAGAATCCCCGGTAATCAGGCATCGGCATAGTCGCCCATTCAAGGAACTTCTCATAAGGAATCAGCTTCTTGTCGGGGTCTATTGTTGTCATATCGACGCCATCATCTTTGAACGGGTATCTTGCGCTCGTCCGCTTGTTATTGATTGCGTAATTAAATATTCTGCGCAGATTGCGAAGATATACATTTGCGCCATTGACGGACATCCCTCTTCCATTCTCTTCGTCGAGCAACCAATTCTGGTACTGCATCAACCAAGCCTCGTTTATGTCGTCAAATTTCAAGTTCTCCATCTCCGAATCGTATAGTTTCAGATTGTTCAAAGATGCGCGATACACCTGGGCTGTCCCCTTTTTGCAGAGCGAGATGTATTCCTCATACACCTGTAGGACGCCATCAGGCTTGCTTTTAAGTTCTTCCTTGTAGCCGGCTTCAACGGTAATCAAGTCCAAGAGTCCACGCGCGGAAAGGCCGTTGCAAGACTGCTTGCAAGAAACATTTGCAAGCAAAATTTGCAAGCGGCTCATGGTATTTGCAATCTGGGCATTCTGAAAACGGTATTTTGTCTTCGGGCTAATAATCCCCTCGTCTGCATCGAAATTGTCCGGATTAACAAACATGCCGAGCGAGTAATAAACGGTCTTACGATTGTGCGAGAGCGCGATTTTTAGCGCTGCTGTCCCATCTTTGCGGGTGCTACGTTTGTCAACGTAAAAATACAAGTTTGCCATAAATATATCGTGTTAGTTAGTGACTTCAAAAGCCGCTTGCAAGCACGACAAAGTTTGCAATTTTTTTGCAAGCAATTTGCAAGCAAAACCCCAAAAATGCCACAAAATTCCCCATTTTTTCCCACTTTTGGGGCACAAAAAAGCACCGAATTTCGGGGTGAAATCGGTGCTAATTTAGGATTTAACTGATTGATTATCAGTATATTTTCCCTTTTGTGAGGACACGCAGATTTGAACTGCGGACCTCTTGCCTGTCAAGCAAGTTATTACAATTAGTAACTGCCTGATTAACACCGATTTGCGCATGCATAATTTTTATTTGCAAGCGCTTTGCAAACATTTTGTCGCGTTTTCAATGAACTATTTTCTTTCGAGCTCCGCTATCCGGCTCTCCAACTTTGCTATCTTCTGCAGGAGCGCAATCTGTCTGTCTCCGTTGCCAATCATGTTCCCCTCTCCGGAGCGAAGCCACCAGAAGCTGATGGGATAGTGGTCGCAGAATTTAAGTAGCAAATCCCACGATGGTCCACGCTTCTTTGCCATGTTCAGTGTGGATGGCCTGAAGCCCAGCTCCCCGGCAATCTTCGCTTCGCTGACCGCATAGCCCTTGTCTATTACAAAGTCCAGGGCTTGCTGGAATCTATTGGAAATAGTGTTCATCTGGACAGTATTCTGTTTCATATCCGCATTGTTCACATTGTACATAATAAACTGGGCCACACCATCCAAGATAGTTGGAAAGGCTGTCAATTCCACCTGACCATTCACGAAACCGAGATATGTAATTCTTATATAGGAGCTCAAATCCCGCTTTATTTACCTCGTAGAGCCACTCGTTAAACTCGTCGAAGTCATTGAAGTGGTGATATGCGGCACTATATCTTTCATAGAACCGAACCCTGTGCAGGGTTATTTCCTTGAGTAATTGTTCCTCGCGTCTTGCTTCTTCTCGCTTTATGCTATCTCTCTGCTCAATATAGGTTTTAAGTTCTTGTGAGGATTTTTTCTCGTCCTGTACGCAATCTCTTACCACGAAAATAAAGACAATCAAAATGACGACGGGAACAACTACACCCCATCCGCCATCGGCAATAAAAGCTTTGAGTTTTCCCATACTATTCCAGCGAAACTAATCCGTTTACCAGCGCCAGCGACACAATGTCGCTCTTGGGAACGTCAAAGGGCGCATACTTCTCGTTGTCCGACACGCACCTTACGCAGTCTTCCTTATCGGAGGGCTGCAATCTTTTTATCATGATGCCCTGGGACTTCGTATAGAGAACATACACTCTGCCCCACTGAAAGAACAAGGTCTCCAGAACCTTTTTGCAGGCAACCACGTCTCCGCTTGCATATCTGGGCGACATGGAATCCCCCTTGATACGGATGAGGAAGTCACACCCCTTAAACTCTGTCACCATATAATAGTCCAAGTCGTGAATATCATCGTAGTTGGGCTCACCAGGACTGGCAAAGGCTTCTGATGGGATCAAGGGAATGCCCTTGTCTACTGCCGGCTGCGGTACATACTCCGTAGGGCGAGGAATCTTATACATTTCCTCTCCCGTAGAATCACCAATCATCAGCCAAGAGATATTCAACGCAGGGAATCTTTGAGCAATTCTCTGTAATTTGTCAGGCTGAATGGACTGCCGGATGTTATTGACGTAGCCGTTACTCAAGCCACATTCGCGCTCAAACCTGCTCTGGCCCCAGCCTATATCGGCAAGGAAAGCCACCAGTCTTTCTTTTACTCCATCATTCTGCATAATAGAACACTTTCAAAACTTTTTTAGAGAAAAACATCAAAAAAGTTTGTTATTACAGAAATTTGCTCTATATTTGCAGGTGAAACAAGTGCAAAAACGAGCGGGGGCTCTGCAATTTCCCCTTATCGCGCCAACGATTTACGGCAAATATAGCAAGGCTCTCGCTCTTTTCCAAATAATCTTGCATTTGTTCTAAGTAATAACATTTAAAGAACGATGAAGAAGGATTATGTAACACTATTCAATGAGCGAAAGTGGAAAGACGCTTTCGAGGCCATGCCACTAAGTGCGCAGAAGGCCGTAAGAGTATCACCTGGAGATGTGCAGACTATCCGTGTCCGTGCGTCGGAGTTCAACAAAGAAAGCGAAACAAGGCGAGTGTCGGTCTCGGTGGACTACAGTGAGGGTATTGTGATGGTCAAAGTATCAAGAAAAGACTAATTATGGAAATCGTCACGTCAAAAATAGTCGTAACAAAGACGGAATCCGGGGTGCTTGAGTTCCATTTGTTAGATATGGGGCTGGTTGCATCATCCTATGATTTGCTCGCCCTTGTCGCCGATGCTGAAGACGAAAAGTTTGCGGAAGACCTATTGCGTTATTTAGACTATTGGGAAGCGAACCAGGCCGTAAAGGACAGTACATATTGGACATTGCGAGGATGTGTCAGGGGGCATATGACATGGGTTGATATGATACGCGAAAGAAAGTACACGGACGTTAAGAATTGCTCTAAGACATATTTAATGCTGGATGTCAATACCGGTTTTGTCAAAATCGGGCGCTCCGTCCATCCGAGAAAAAGAGAGGCTACTCTTCAGTCTAAAAAGCCCACCATTTCTCTTCTAAAAATATGCGATGAAAACATCGAGTCTAAACTTCATAAAATCTATGCAAGTAAAAGGGTGCGTGGGGAGTGGTTCAAACTATCAAAACAAGACATTAAGAACATCATTAAACAATACAATTTCTATGACTGCGAGTAATCTGACAACCGGTCTTGTCTTCCAGCAGGACGGACAAGCCATAACTACAAGCCTAATTGTAGCACGCGAATTTGGCAAAGAGCACCGACACGTCTTAGACGCTATCCGAAAACTCATTACGGGGTCTGCCCAAAATTCGGCATACCCCCAGAATATGTTCCGAGAAGAGTTTTACACCAACGAGCAGAACGGCCAGCAGTATCCGATGTATCTTATGAACCGCGATGGCTTTACACTCCTTGCTATGGGATTCACGGGAGACCGCGCTATGGAGTTTAAGTTAAAGTTCCTCCGGGCGTTTAATGCTATGGGGCAGATGCTCTCCAGTGACGAGTACATTCTTATGCGCTCCCAGCAGATTATGAAGCGCCTGAATGACCAGCTTAACCAGAAGATCCAGATGCTTGAAGGCAAGAACGCCCTTTTGGAGCAGGAGAATCAGGAACTCGCTCCCAAGGCGCAGTATGCCGACGATGTTCTGCAGTCCAATGGAACGTACACACACACAGAAATGGCAAAGGAACTGAACTTCCGCAGTTGGAACGCATTTGTTGATGCCTGCAAGAAAGACGGAATCCTTTTCAAGCACCAGGGTGGAATGTACATGCTTTATTCAAAGTATGCAGGCAAGGGTTACATGAAGACCCGCACCAACACATTCACACACAAGGATGGTTCCATCGGCACAAGCGTTATCTCCGTTTGGACGGAGGCCGGAAGACATTTCCTGCATGAGCATTTCAATGTGGCCCTCCAGCCCGTAGACTTCACCATGTTCAATCTGGAGAAAGACCTTTAGCGCCATGACCACCCGACCACACGTAGCACTTGACGGCCAGTACTCCATGACGGAGACCGCTGCCCTGCTTGGGAAAGACCGGAAGACCATCTACCTATGGCGCAAGTCCGGCTACATCAAGACAAAGCAGCACCGCTATAACAAGCGCCCCTTCGTGCTCGGCCGTGAGATATTGAGAATTTATGATGCCTGCCTATGAACTACGTTTATCATAGAAACAAACCGCCCTACGGAGACACTACTACCATCATTACAGAGGACGCATCGGCCTACGTGATGATAACCCAGTTCAACGCAACCAAAGACACAGCCGTGATCCACGACCTTGTTGTGCTGAAAGACCGTCGGGGAGAAGGATTGGGAAGCGCCATGCTGGAAGAAGCCGTTGCAGAAGCAGGGAGAATCGGAGCAAAGGTTGTCCGCCTTTCTGCAGAGCCGAGCTCATGGCTTGAAGAATGGTACAAACGCCACGGCTTTCAGGAAACGGGAGAGGTTGAGTATCTGGAGAAAGTGTTCAATGTTTTGGAAAGAACCTTAAAGTAGAAAACCATGATGAAAAAGTTTATCGCATACCTCCTTTGCACCATATTCACTTTGTGCATGTGCTGGTGTGGCATAATTATGATGTCAATGCCTTACGGAAACGAGCGCGCACCCTATGCTTTTGGAGCATGCGGATGCTTCTTGGTCGCCTTACTTTGCTCAGGTTACGGAAACTCACTACAATGGAACGGGCAGAGAAAGGACAAAGAGTAAGTTGGAAGACCGTCCATGGAATCAGCTCCGGCACCGTGGAAAGCCCTATCATACGGAAGAAGGACAATGCTTTCCTTGGTTACGTTGTAAGGCTGGATGACAAGAAGATAGTAATCGTGCATCCTAATTCATTCATCAATGGCAGTCAAACCAAGAAATAAGAACTGTGGAAAACATCCGCATGACCCAGAGTACGACGACTCCTACAACTACGACGAGGAGATGTCTCGCTACGAAATGGAAATAGAAATGGAAGAAGACGACCGCCGGGGAGAAATAAACAGAAACAATCAATAACATTTTATTATGGCAGAAAACAATCAAATCGCTCCGTTGAAGCAATTCAACACATTCATCACCAACCCTAAGACGCAGGACTATCTAACGACCGTCCTTGCAGAGAAGAAGGCCAGCTTCGTGAACAACATTACCGCCCTGGTGACTAACAATTCCACGCTACAGGTCTGCAAGCCGGACACGCTGATGTTTGCCTGTCTCAAGGCTACCGCTCTGGATTTGCCACTCGATCAAAACCTCGGCTTCGCCTACGTTCTCCCTTACAAGGACAACAAGAAAGGCGAAACCCTTGCTCAGTTCCAGATGGGTTACAAGGGCTTTGTACAGCTTGCTCTCCGTACCGGTCAGTTCAAGACACTCAATGCCACCGAAGTACACGAGGGCGAACTTGTTGACGAAGACTTTGTGACAGGCGAACTCACTTTCAAGAAAGCCGAGAACCGTGAATCCCTCCCCGTCATTGGCTATGTGGCTTATTTCAAGCTCCTGAACGGCTTTGAAAAGTACCTCTACATGACCGCAGCCGAAATGAAGGCCCACGCCCTCCGTTTCAGTCAAACCTACAAACGCGGCTATGGTCTTTGGGCGGACAAAGAAACGTTCAACAGCATGGCGAAGAAGACCGTCCTCAAACTCCTGCTCTCCAAGTACGCCCCTCTCTCCGTGGAAATGCAGAGCGCCCTCAAGGCAGACCAGGCGGTTCTCAAAAGCGATGACTCCGCCGAATATGTAGACAGAGAGCCGGATGTTCAGATCCAGCCGGAAGCCACCACCGAATCCGCACAGGCAAAGGCCGCAGAGGTGCAGGCCCAAGTGGAGGCCATGAACGCCCGTCGTAAAGCCGCACAGCAGGAAGATGAAGACCTGCCGCCGGCAGACAACGAGTCTGGTGAAATCTTCAACGAACAGAAGTAATGAAGCCGGTTATCATAAAACCCATAGACCACGATGCGTGGTTGGCCGCAAGGGATAAAGGCATCGGCGCAAGCGAAGTCGGTGCCATCCTTGGCCTCTCTCCGTATGAAACAGCCTTCTCCTTGTGGCTCAAGAAAACGAATCAGGTTCCCCGCGAGCCGGAGAATGAGGCAATGTTGATGGGACACCTGTTGGAAGACGTGGTGGCGAAGCGCTGGGAAATGGAGACGGGCGAGAAGGTTATCAAAGCCTCCGCTGCCGACATTATCTACGTGCACCCCGAACACGACTTCCTCCGTGCAACCCCGGACCGCATTGTAAGGGGACGCAAGAAACTGCTGGAGTGCAAGACAACCGTCGTTTCCATCGACGAAAACGAACTTCCAAAGCATTGGCTGGCGCAGGTTGTATATCAGATGTATGTAACGGGAATCCACGATGCAGACCTTGCGTGGCTCGTTCAGGGAAGATACTTCGGCTATGCTCATATCCCATACGATGAAGAATTTGCAAACTTCATTGTTCAGAAGGTAACGGAGTTCTGGAACGACAGTGTTATTGGAGGAAAAGAGCCGGAGTGCATCACGGTTGCCGACTTCACCCTAAAGGGAAGCGACCCCGGCACCACCATCGAAGCGGACGAGGAAGCATTTGCGCAGGTAATGTCCCTTCGCACCATGAAGCAGTCCATAGCTGAACGAGAAGAACATGCCAACAACATGGCCGACCAAATCAAGCTCTACATGGGCGAAGTGGAATCCCTTACCTACGAAGGAAAAGTGCTGGCGACATGGAAGACAGGTTCCCGTGGGCGCACATTCCTTCTTAAGAACAAAGTGATTGATGAACTATTAGAAAGTAAAGAAAATGGCAATTAACGCAGTAGCCCCATGGGAGGGTGAACTTGAATGGGTGGGAGAGCCCAATGAAGGAAAGACGCAGGCTGGCAAGGAATGGAAATCCGTAGACTTCACGCTCAAGTACACGGACAGCCAGATGAACGAGAAGTTTATCACATTCTCCGCTTTCGGTGTGGAACGTGTAGACAAGCTCCTTTCGCTCCCTATCGGAACGATGCTTAAGGTAGTATGGTGGCCGGAATCGAATCAGTCACGAAGCACGGGGAAATACTATCCCAAGTTGAACGTCATTTCCATCGGCCTTGTAAAGCCGGAGGCCAAACCTGCCGAAACGAATGTCCGCAGGCCCGACTATCCCCAGCAAGGGACATCTGTTCCCGGCACAGCCTACGCCCAGGTGCATACGCCTCAACCGCCGCTCCCTGCCTATGATGGCCCGGCGGATGTTGATGACCAGGATCTCCCCTTTTGATGAAGACCGTCTCTAATAAAGACTTCCAAGGCATTCTCCGTCTCCTTTGTGCCCTGTCCAAGACCAATGGAGCCAGCATAAGGGAGAAGGAGAATGCAAGGAAGGCCGCACTGCTGCACAGGAAGCTCGTAAGAAAAGAAGCAAGAGAACATGGAAATAAATGTGATACCCGAAAACTTTGAAGCGCCACAAGAACACTACCCATTCCCGGCTCCGTTCATCCTATCGTCCGTTGAAAGAGAATGGTGCAGGTTTCAGGCGAACAGGACTGCGGCAATCATCTTCATCAAGCGACGGCATCTGGAAGAAAACCTAAAGACCTTTGCGAAGGAGATTGGGATGGACGAGGCCGAGAGAAAGAATTTTTTGGACTGGTGGTGCTGCGCGCGAGGGGACGAAATCAGAGCGGAGGGTGATCCTTATTTCAATCTTCGTTACAGGGCAGAGATCTGGATGGGAAAAAGCCGTCCGCAGGAAAGCAAAAATACCAACAAGTCAAGAGTGGAAAAGTATGCAGAATCAGCAAGACAATTCTTTGGCGCCAGCCAAGAAGTATCTCCCGGCCCTTCCCCAGCACAGGGATTCGGCTATACAGATATTCCATACGAGCAGTGACGTTTCTACGCCGGAGAAACTGGCCGCAGTGATTGCAGACCCAACAATCGCAAGGTACAAAGACCTCCCCGCGGAAACTCGGCAACTCTGGATCGGCTCGCAGATTTATGCGCTCTGCCTGATTCTGCATTACCAAGCTCCGGCTGCGGAAGATGTGAAACTGGATTGCGCCTTTGCCGACCAGATGATTATGGACGATGAGGGGATTCAATGCTTGAAGCAGGTGGAGATGCAAGAGGCTTTCAGGAGGGGCATAGCAAAGGAGTACGGCGAATTCTACGGAATCACGGCTTCTTCCCTTGTAAATTTCCTGAAAGCCTACAAAGCAAGCGAGAAAAGAGCAAAGGCGCTATCCCTGCTGAATGCGGCAGAGCAAAAGAGATTGAAAGAAGAAGACGAACTATTCTGGAAGACACTGGCGCAGGCGAAAGTTCAAGGGTTGATTGATCTGCCGGAGTTTCCTCATTCTCCATTTGAGGACGATAAACAACGGCAGGAAAGACTGGCCCGACAGAGAGAAGAAATACTGAAACTAACAAACACGAAAGACCATGAGACAGAAAAGTGATATGGACCGAATGTTCATCGGAGAACTACGTTCCCATACCGGGCCAGTGAAGATTGTTTTAGGACGGGCCTCCGTCTTGGAATTTACCGAAGAGGGGGGGCAAGAATTATCCCGCATCCGGACAGGCAATTCATGTTTGAACTCTCGCTGGCATATCAGGGCTTATTAAGACGAAAAGAAGGCAATTATGAATAAAAAAGAAGCAATAGAAATCGTGCGAAAGAATTATCCGCACGTTGGATTTAGCGGCTCCGAGTTTGAAACCGCATTGCGTGAACTCGTCCCGGAATTCAATGAGCAGCCTGACCCAAGGCATAGTCTTATTGAGTTCATTAAGTGGTCATGTGACAGAGGATGCATCACTCCAGAACAGAGAAAGAATGTTGATTTTTGGCTCGCCAACCTCGAACGGCAGAAAGAGCAGAAGCCAATTCGGTCAGTAGCACAACTTCCTGGTAATAACGATGTTTTTGATGCAAACCTTAATGAGATAAAAAACATTGATGAAGCAGCAGGCTATTATATGCAAGGTGAAATTGACACCGATTCGGACTGTTTAGATGAAGATGGTCAACCTCTTTACTATGCAGATGCGTTGCGAAAAGCATTCTTGTTTGGCGCAAAGTGGCAGAAAGAGCAGAAGATGCCCGTTCCCGAATACAGGGTCGGACACGCTGGTGAGAAGGACATGGAAAAGGTTGAACCGCCCACAGAATATGACATATATCAAGATATAAGAAAAAGGTTAATAGCGCTTGTTGAGAAATTCGGTCAAGAAGAGGATAAAGAGGAGATGCTCGACTATCTTGAAAAGTATCAACCGATTGAATCCGCAAGAGAGGTA
>OCVV012872108.1_pt1 | contig 11211 bp, 6 predicted proteins | sample 1539721 | NCBI WGS metagenome assembly OCVV01 (sample SAMN02144230, study PRJEB22623) | gut metagenome | biome: sheep rumen | host: Ovis aries | place: New Zealand | reverse complement strand
GGATGGTAATAATTTGATAGAAAGCGAGCATTGCTCGTTTTCTTTTTATTCATAATAGGTATAATTATTACGAAATGAAAAAGAATTCCGAAATTAAGATTATCTTCACTGATGTTGACTGGACAATTTTAAACCACGGTCATGGAAAACATATCTATGATCAAAAGAGTTTAAAAGCATTACGTAAAGCCCAGAAAAACGGAGCGAAAGTTTTTATTGCGACAGCTCGTCCATATGAATCCTTAAAACTGACCGGATTCTTCGACGAATTTAAACCAGATGGAATGATTTTAGCCAATGGTTCAGTCATTTTTATTGGAGACAAAATCATCTATCATGACTACATGAATAAAAAGCTTGTTCATCACATTTGTCAGGTAGCAAAAGAGCGTGGAATTGTCATCCAATTTGTCGATGAATACAACCGTTGGATTTCCGATGAACTCAATGAGGTCGCTAAACATTATTTCGATGTCTTTTTTGAAAAAATACCAGCAATTCGCGGTTATAATGATGAAAATATCTCAGGATTGCTACTATTTTGTGAGAAGGAACAAGACGAAGAATTACTCAAAGCGATCAACTATAAAGACCTAGATGCTTACCGTCTTTTCCCATACGCCATTGATATTCGAGATCATGTCATTCGTAAGAGTGATGGAATTAAAAAAGTTCTCGATTATTATGGTCTAAATAAAGAAAATGCGATGGCTATTGGTGATGATGTCCAAGACATTCCAATGTTTGAGCTTTGTAAGTATAGTGCAGCAATGGAAAATGGTGTAGATAAAGCTAAACAATCAGCCTCGTTTGTGACTACTCATATCGACTGTCACGGTGTCAAAAAAGCGCTCAAAAATTTCAAGGTAATCTAGTTTTCAATTAAATATGTATGTTATGATTGTTGAACATTTGATGGTAAATTAAATACTCTTAAAAATCTCAACAATTTGAATAAAAATCACCAGCAAAACACAAAGGAATTAGTAATGAGAACATTCATCTATAAGTACAAATCTCATATCTTAACATTTGTCTTTTCCCTTGTTTTTGGTGCGGCTGTTTTTTGTTTATATTTCTTTTTGAAGAATCAAACCTTAAAAGATGCTGTTGATGCATGTTCAATTGCTGGAGTAGCTTTAATTGGTGGTGGTTTAATGGTCATCATCACCCGTTTAGGTGCTTTTGATACATTTGCTTATGGCTTTAAACAACTTTTAACTTCAATGTTTAATCGTAATCCAAATATGTATAACTCAATGGCCGACTATAAAATCCAAAAATACGACCAACGAAAAAAGAAGAAAAAAACATATTTGATGCTGTTTTTAGCGGGATTTTTGTTCATCATTGCTGTGATAGTTTTAGAAATCATTTTGCGCCTACAAATTAAATAAAAAGTTTACTCGCAAGCACGAAATTCGCACATCGCCTGTGCGATTTTTTGTTGCATACCCACGCATACTTATATAAAATATACGCAATTACTATTCTCGTGTACTCGCACGATTAGGAGGTAATGTTATGAAGAAAAGTCGATTACTCTGCGGCGTGATTGCAACTATGTCTTTAGGAACAATCGGTGCTTCAACCGGTGCTATTAAAGCCACTGAAGCCCTTGAACCTGATACTCGGGTGATTGTTAAACTTAAAAAAGACATTGATGAGTTAACTTCTGAGGAAGCACTCAATCAACAAGAAAACCTTCTTTCACGTATTCGCTACTCAGTGAACCCAAAAGCTGAATTAGTTAATAGGTTTACAGTTTTAAACAACGCCATGACTTTAAAGGTCAATGAAGAAGACGTTGCTAAAATTGAAAACCTTTCTGGTGTCGAACATGTCTATAAGGACAATTTTGTTGTCCGTAAAAACAAAGGACAAGGTGTCACCTACCAAGTTAATCGTTCAGCCAGTGAAGAAATTGATCAAAACGAGAACGTTTCTGCTCGAACCATGCGTAAGCCAGGCTATGATGATGGAACTGGAAATATTCTTCCAGGCTCCACATATGATGGTGAAGGCACCGTTATTGCGATCTTAGATAACGAGTTCTATTTCCGTGGCAAAGTTAATGGTGAGCCAGAATGGCACCACGAAGTCTTTGATGCTCTTGATGATAGTGTCAAAGTTCGTTTTGCTCCAAAATTCGTTGATCGTCCATCATTAAAGAACAAACTTAATGCTTCGATGGATTTCTCGAAATCTACCCCAAGCACTCGTCCAGGATTAAAAACTGATAAACCTGGCGAAGAAGGATCTTTATATTTCAATAGTAAAGTTCCATTCTACTTTGACTATGGTGGTTCCACATTAACTGGTAACTCAACTGATGCTAAACCAGACTTCGATGTTCATAGTGATATCGATTACCATGGTTCCCACGTTGCATCAATTACTGCTGCTAATGCTCCAGAATACAAAGGTATTGCTCCAAAAGCTCAATTAGCTTGTATGAGAGTCTTCACCGAATATCGCGCTGACGATATCGCTAAAGATATTGGCTTAGGTGATAGTGATGGCGCTTATGACTCCTGCATCTTAATGGCTCTTGAAGACTGTATTACCTTAGGTGTTGATGGAATCAACATGTCCTTAGGTAGTGACCTTGGCGAATTCGAAGATGATGATCTTGCTATGCAAACCATTGAAAAGATGGTCTCTGAAGAAAAAATTCTTACTTCCATCTCGAATGGTAACGCTGGTAAAGAATCCTATGCCTTCGCTGGAGGTTATGGTAACTGGACCAACGAAATGGTTGAAACAGGTATCTTAGGAAGCTATGCTAACCACCCAACTTCCATGTCCATTGGTTCTGCTCACCCAGATTACATCTATTACAAAACAGGTATTAAATGCGGTGAAAGTAACATCGCTTATGATGACCAAATCGTTAATAACGAACGTTATCCAAGTGAATACGATACCGAATACAAGATGAGAGATATTGTTAACTCTCTCGAAGACGAAGTCGAATGGGCTTATATTCCAGGATTTGGTACTGCTAACGATTACTCTGGTATTGATATTGAAGGAAAAGTCGCTGTTGTTAACCGTGGATCCATCTCCTTTGCGGATAAGTACAATACTGCCGCTGATAAAGGAGCGATTGGATTATTCATCATTAACAACGACCCAACCGAAACAGACTTCACATTCCGTTGTTCCTTCGGTGACGACTTCAACCCAACCATGCCATGTGCGGTTGTTCTATTCAAAGATAAACCATTCTTTGAAAAAGAAAGAACCGGATTATTCACATTCATTGAGAAAGAACTATCAAAAGATAGTGCTGCTCGTACAATGTCAACATTCTCCACTGATGGCGCTCGTAGTGATCTTGATATCAAACCAGAAATCACTGCTCCAGGAGACATCATCCGTGGTGCTGTTCCACCTCAAACAAAAGAAGATAAGCAACTTACTCCTTTAACAACATATGAATACCTCTCTGGTACTTCAATGTCCGCACCAAACTATGCTGGTGCCCAAGCAGTTGTCTTATCAAAAGTCAGTGGACCTCTTATTGCTGATGGTTCATTAAGCAAAGATGACTTAGCCGCCATTAAAGAAGAACGCGGTAAAGTCAACATGCGCTTAATGTCCACAGCTAACCCAATGGATATTGTTGAACCAAACCCAGAAACCAACGTGAAGAACTATGCTTCTCCACGTGTCCAAGGTGCTGGTATGGCTGATATCTATGGTGCTTTAAACTCAAAAGTCTACCTTGAAGGATTTAAGGTTGTTGATGGAGAAGAAAAAGGTATTGGCAAAGCCAAAGTCGAACTTCACAACAATGACGATATCAATAAAGGTAACTTAAAATTAAGTTTCTATGCTCATAACGAAAGCGAAGAAACACTTGATTATAAAGTGAAGTTAACTGTGATGCGTCCTGCTCAAGCAGAAAACAACAAGATCATCACATCTGACTATAACTATTTAGGAGAAGTTGATTCCTTCGAAAAACTCCCAGGAATTCAATACTACGACTACTCCTATAAGAAAGTGGTTTACACCTCTGGTACAGCATCATATAAAGATGTTTACAAGGTGACTAAACAACTCACCTACTACAAGACTGAAGCGGATTACAAGAATAAGACCAACCCAGTCATCATCGAACCAGATACTTACTATGTAAGTAGTCAAGTCAAAGATGCTCAAGAAGGTGTTGTCTATGAATCACTTCCAAACCACAAATACTTATCCACGAAGGATGTTGTTCTTGATGTAATTGAAGGACAAAAGATCTCCATCGCTCCAGGCGATTCAAAGATCACCATCAATCCATACTCCTTATCGAAAGCGGATAAAGAAAAAATCCTCGAGATGTATCCATATGGAACCTATATTGAAGGGTATTGTGAACTCATCGCCGATGGATTTGAAGAAGACCTCAACATTCCATTCTTAGGATTCTATGGTGGAGGCGATATCAAAGCTGGGCAAAACTACAACTCTGCTCCAGTTGTCGAAGAATTCCAATTCGAAAAGAATCCTGGCCAAGTTTATCCAAGTGATCTTGTTAACGACACTGCCAAACAACTCGTTGGTAAAGATAACGCGGATATGGGTTCTCTCTGGGTGGCTGGTTATGCTAAATCACCAGATAGCATTGCTACCGACCAGATTCTTAAGAATGATCGTAACATCACTCAATTAAACGGTTTCTATCCAGTTGGTACTGATCCATTAACATTAAGTGATGAAGATGCAGCAAACAACATTTATGTTGGCAATGCTGAAAAGACAAACACCATGATCATTCAACAATTCGTTTTACGTTCTGTTCGTAATAACTTCTTTACGATTAAGAATAAAGCTGACGGAAAAGTCGTCTATAAGTCAGCGCTCGAAGATATGCTCTTCGGTGATACAAATAATGAGTTCGCTCTTTATAAGTCTCACGTCGAAGGCGGATTCCTTGGAGCAGGCTACATCGCTCACCGTGCGTGGGCTGTTGTGCCGCTATATGACGAAGTCACCCAAGAAAGATTCGCTGATGGCGAATACGAAGTCACCTTCAACTACCAGATCAATGGTACAGGTGAATGGGTGAAGAAATCCTACACACTTCATATCGATAACACCCCAGCTGAGGTGACAAAAGTCTATGAAGTGAATGGAAAGGTTCGTATTGAAATAAAAGACAAAGCCTTATCATACGTCACTGTTGGTTATACCAACCTTCCAGTGAACTATGATGAAGCTAAAGGTGTCTATTACGTCGAAGTCGAACCATCATTCATTGAATCTTCAATGAAAGAACTTGGACGTCGTCAAGACGGAACCTACCGTCTCTATGTTCGTCCAGTTGATAAAGCCTTTGGTGAAAGTGGCGCTGTGATTCACTTCACTAAAGAAGGTAGTTATGACGATTTCGAGATCGTCCAAAACCGTTACCTCAAATCTAACCACGACTTTAAGTTAGGTGAAGATGGAAAAGTTCAATTTATTGAAATTGACCAATACGGAAATGAAAAAGTAATTACCTTAGGCTCCGAAGTATCTGTTGCAACTGGTGCTAAACCAGATCGTGGCGGAGACTTAGCGATTGGTATTGGCGTGCCAGCCGCTGTGGGAGTAGCTGTCCTAGCCGTTGGATGTATTGCGATCGTCAAGGCATTAGGAAAAAAACGCCCAAAGAAACATTAGGAGGTTTCTAATATGAAAAAAGCACATGTCTTTACATTAGCTTTAGCTGGCACGATGTGTCTTGCCGGCTTAGCCGGATGTGGAAGCAAGGGTGGTAACGAAGAAGGCGAATTCGCTTTCTCTGTCGCAATTGATGGTGACTACGCCGCACTTGAAGTTCGTGATACTCCTTATCAACTAGTTGTCTTTGACAATGGTGTGAATACAGAAGGTCGTGAATACACATACGAATCTAATAACTCTAATGTTGCCTCAATCATTTCTACAACAGGTTATATTACCGCCAAAGCTCCTGGTACAGTTAGATTCACCGTTACCGAAACAACTTCTGGATTAGAAGCTTACAAAGTCATTGAAGTTGTTGCAGCTTCTCCAAAAGCTGTTGGTGGTTATAACTATTCCGCTGCGGCAACACCTGATCAACGCAAAAAACGTACAGAAATCCTTGGCAAACTCGAAAAATACGCCATGGATACACACTTAACAGGTATTTCCCTATTCGAAAATGGTGGTTTCATGCTTTATAGTGATCGCGCTAAAGCACTTCTTGGAAACCGTCAATATATCACTGGTTATGGTTATGGTTTATTAAGTGACTCTGATGCTCCATTTACATCAGAACTTCCAGGTGATGGAAGAGACGCTCAATTCCCACTCCATTATCACAGTGCATCAAGCTCTGACCCAGGAACCATTAACGCACTTAATGCTGCTGGTTCTCAAGTCTCTGACTTAAGTAGCTACATTACCGCCTCATACTTTGGTATGAAACTTAATGTAACTCGTACAGAAGCTGAATGGTACCCACTTTTAGCTCGTGAAGATATTCACGAAACTGATACGGTAACTAAAGCTCCAAAGATGTTCCACTTAGGTGCTCATAATGACACCGATATGTATACTGGTTGGAGAATTTATCTCCGTACTAATGATTCTGGTGTTACTTACAGTTACAAAGGTTCAGGTTCATATGGAGAAACTCCATTCAATGGTCGTAAAGTTCAACTTGAAGACTATGAATTCATTCTCCGCTTCCTTTTAACAGGAAGCCACAACCTCAAACGTGGTAACGAAATGGCTGCCGATGCTTCTTATGGTATTAAAGGCGCAAACGCTTATAACGCCCAAACTAAAGAAGGTAAAAACGACGCCGAATGTAAAGCCCTTTGGGAATCCATGCAAGCTGCTGGAAAACTTGGTATTAAAACTGGCCACGCCGATGGCACTGAGCCATACGAAAGTGGCACATACCCAGAAGGTGACTACATTGAATTCACTCTTTTAAATCCAATTGATGCCTTTACAGCGATGTATACCTTATCATCTTCACTTTATTCTCCAATTCCTGAAGACTTCATGAAGATGGTTGGTCGTAAGCGTATTAGCAAAGATGATGGTGGTGAAGCTCCAATTGATAATGGCGAACTCCTCCGTGCTAGTAAGCGTTATGGCGGATTTAATAACAACGATGAAGTTCCTTCTCACTTAAAGAACAGCATTGTTGAATCAACAATCGGTTGTGGACCATATTTCTTAGATGTTTGGGAAAAAGAACAAAGAACTGTTTTTACAGTTAACCCAAATTGGTTTGAAGTTAAAGAACCATACAATCGTTATAAAATTGCTGGTGTCCGTATTAAAATCGACAAATCTATTACTGAAAATACCGATGCTTATTATGATGAATTTAAAGCTGGAAACCTTGATGCCTGCTCACTTCCACAAAAACATATGGATGAAAAGAGCTCGGCAAAAAAAGTCGAAGGTGACTCCGTCTTTAAACTTAATGTCAACTCTTGTACACAAGAACAATGGACAGAAAGATTTGGTCCAAGTGGTTCCATCTCTGCTGGACATAGCTGGGATGTTAAACCATGGATGTCTAATGAAAACTTCTTAAATGGTTTATTCTGGTCCATCGACCGTAAAACATTTGCGGATAAGCGTGGTGTGCAACCATCCATTAACTATTTCTCTGGATCATATATGTCTGATCCACAAAATAGTATTTCCTATAATTCCACTGATGACCACAAGGAAGCAGTGAAGAATTATCACAATGTCCGTAAGGATAGTGAAGGACATGAAATTCCAGAAACCGACGACTATGGTTATAACAAGGATACCGCGATCAACTACTTCAAGACCGCTGTAGCCCAACTTGTTAAACAAGGTAAGTTAAACTATGGTACTGTCGATAATCCAACAGAAATTAAGATTGAAATCTGGTGGATGTATCAATCTGATACAACTGAATACGGTGTTGATATCAAATCCTACTTTGAATCAGCATTCAACGATCCAGCCGTTTCAGGCGGACGCGTTAAATTAAATGTTATTAATAAGGCTGTTACCGTTTGGGAATACGTCTATGACCAACACCTCCAAGTCGGTGAATTCGACCTTGGCTTTGGTGCTATTTCCGGTAACACTTATAACCCACTTAACTTCTTAGAAGTTCTTAAATCAGATAACTCCTCAACATTCACCCTTAACTGGGGTGCTGATACAGGTATCGTCGATGAAAAACACCCACTTGTTTATAACGGTGAAAAATATTCCTTCGATGCTCTTTGGGAAGTTGCTGACCACGGTGGTGTTGTTGATCAAGGAGAGCGTATCAAACCAGTTAAGAAACTTTACACATCTACATACACAACATTAAAGAAGACCAGTGGTGACTCTACTGTTACACTTAACAGCGAATTTATCGATGTTGGTGATTCAGCTGTCTTTAACATTGAATCGGTCTCACTTTATGTCTATGGTGGATTAAACTTCGGTGTTGATGAAGGTGTTAGCTACGATCCAACAACAAAGAAGATTACTCTCACCCAAGAAGCACAAGTTGCTATAGAAAATAGTATTCGTAAAGCCATTAAGTGGGATGATGATCCAAATCCAAAAAAAGAAACAGATCACTTAAAACACACCTTCTATAAAAAACTATGGATCTTTGATGTGACCTACTCACTCAAAATCAATGGTGGTCAAGAAACACTTAACTCCATTATTGCTGGTGGTTCTTCAACCGATCCAATTTATTAATATTGAATTAATTACATACACGAAAGGAGGATTATAGATGATGAAAAAGAGAATTCCATTCATTGTTGCGACAATGTCGATGTTACTAGCTTTTAGTGCATGTGACGCACATGCTCATAAAGACTTAGAACCAACAAAATCCGGTTCTTATTCACCAGTTGAAAATCTCGGTTTATCATCTTTTAACATTAAGGAAGCTAACGTTTCCATGGTTAAAGGTGAAACCTATCAACTTGGTAAAGTTATTAAGCCAAATTTAGCTAACATCCCTAGCATTTCTTACACATCTAGCAATCCAAGTGCTGTTAGTGTTGACGCTAACGGAAAACTCACTGCAAAAGAATGCGGTTTTGCAATTATAACCGCGAATTGCGGTGGATTTTCGAGCCAAACTTATGTCTCCGTCACACTTGCTGATAGCTTCGATCAAGGCCATGATAACATCAAAACAATCATGAACCATCAAGCTGCTTCTAGTTACGAAATTCCAAGCTACTTAAACATTAGCGAATCCACTATTTCGACAATTACGAAAGATGGTGTTGTTCAAAATAGTTCCACAAACTATGAGAAGATGGTCATTTCTACCGAAGAAGCTTATGTCTACATTAGCGACTCCTACTGGGGTAAAATGAAAGTTGAAGGCGGAAACGTTGAATTCTCCAGCGGAACATGGGTTATTTACTGTACTGATGAATTTGAAACATTCTTGTTCCATATTGATCACGAAGTAAAACGCTACATCAAAGTTGACTGTACAGCCTATGTTGAACAAGGTGACCGTTGGGCCGCTGTTGCTCATGTTCTTGATCTTCTTTTCTCCAGTGGTTCTAAAATCTTCACAAACCAAATTGAAACTGTTTCAAGTAGTGAAGAAACTGCTGGTATTGAAGAATGTCTCCGTGTCTCTGATCCAGTCATCACTTATAAGGATGCTCGTGGAGACGATAGCGGAAACGCTTGGGCGAAGTACACCCTGAACTGGGAAGATAACTTAATCGACTTCGATTTAGGTAATAACCTTGGCATTCCAAATGGTGTTTATGCTGACATTAACCGTACCGAAGACTTCTACTATACAGAAGACTACTGCCGATACATGAACTCTCGTCAAGTTATGACCTATGATTGGCGTGGTTCAACTTATGTTGATGATAGCATCACCTCCAAATCATTTGATATCGAGCCAAAAGAACTTTACTACCCAGACATTAAGGGTGAAGGTTGGACTGAAGGCGAAGATATCTTTGATATCTAATTAATTCAATTACACAAAATAACTAAGGCAATCATTTGATTGCCTTTTTTATTAACTTGCAATAATGTTTATAATTTATTATAATTCATACAACTTATAGGAAGGACGTAAAAAGGATGCTAAAGTACTCAATTAAACGTATCATCTTAGCGTTTGTGACCACTTTTATCATTTTAACGTTAACATTTTTCCTCATTAAATCCCTAGGACCAGCTAAAATTGCTAGTTCAAAACCTGCCGAAATTTATTCCTTCTATGAAACCCAATGGGAATACGGCTATGTTTTAAAGTTTGATACGCCTCATCCAGAACTAGGCGAATTTTTAGCATATTATGATCGTCCAGGAACAAGTCAAAGAATCTATTATTATGAACGTCCAATCGTTGACCAATACTTTGAATGGCTAGGTAACATCGTTACCAAATTCGACTGGGGTCGTTCAACACATATCGAACCAGAAGCAAGCGCGATTGCTATTATTGCGGAACGTTTACCAGTTTCCTTAAAGATTAACATCATTGCTGTTGTCATCTCCGTTCCATTAGGAATTGGCTTAGGAATTCTTGCTGGTTTAAAGAAAAACACCTGGATTGACCACACTATTTCGACATCAGTCATGGTCCTTATTTCCATTCCATCATTCGTTATTATTATTTTCTTACTGTGGTGGTTTGCCTATAACGGTAATTTACCAACCAAGTGGCCAACAAGTGATAAATCAACTGGTGTCAAAGCATTAGGCTACATCATTCCAGTCATGTCCTTATCATTTGGTTCAATTTGTGGCTACACTCGTTTCGTCCGTGCGGAACTTTGTGAAGTCATGTCTAGTGAATACTTACTTTTAGCAAGAACAAAAGGCTTAACCAAACGTCAAGCTATTATGAGACATGCTTTACGCAACGCATTCGTCCCAATTTTACCGTCAATTCTCGCCGAATTTATTGGTATCTTCTCTGGATCAATGATTCTAGAAAAGATTTATAACATCAATGGTATTGGCGACCTTTATATTACTTCTCTTTCCGCAGGAAACGCTGCTGATCGAGACTTAAACGTGTTAATGGTTGATATGGCCATCTTTACAATTGTTGGATTACTTGCGGGAGTGATCCTCGACCTTTCCTATGGCTTTATTGATCCACGTATTAGAATGGGAGAAAAGAACTCGTAATGAAAAAGAAACAAGACGATTTCGAAATCTTAAATAACCTTCCTGAAGCAGCCCGCGATCCAGAAATCA
>OCVV011258293.1_pt1 | contig 11211 bp, 12 predicted proteins | sample 1539721 | NCBI WGS metagenome assembly OCVV01 (sample SAMN02144230, study PRJEB22623) | gut metagenome | biome: sheep rumen | host: Ovis aries | place: New Zealand | reverse complement strand
TTATCTCTTCTCTGCCGAATGACCTGGGAACTCTGGTGGAGCGTTTCATCCTGAACAGCAAGTCAGTGGCAACGGCAGTTGTCGCAGCCCTGATCATTGCAGGATGCATTCTTGCGATGCTGATCTTCGTTGTTCTCCTCTGTGATGCAGAGCGTCACATTCCGGTTCAGTACACAGCCAAGGTCCAGGGCCGCCGCATGATGCGCGGTGCCCAGTCGGCTGAGATTCCGCTGAAAGTCAACACGGCAGGCGTGATCCCCGTGATCTTCGCCAGCTCGCTGATGTCTTTCCCGGTCGTCATCTCCCAGTTCTTCAACGTGGATTACACTTCGATCCCGGGAAGAATCCTGATGATGCTCAACTCGTCCAACTGGTGCAAACCTGACCGGCCGCTCTATTCGATCGGCCTGGTGATCTACATCGTACTGATCATCCTGTTCGCGTACTTCTACACCTCGATCACCTTCAATCCGCTTGAGGTCGCGAACAACATGAAGAAAGCCGGCGGCTTTATTCCGGGCATCCGTCCGGGTCGGCCGACCAGCGATTACCTTACAAGGATCCTGAATTACATCATTTTCCTGGGAGCGAGCGGACTGGTCATCGTGGCCATTGTCCCGATCATTATCTCCGGAATCTTTAATATCGGAAGCCTTTCCTTCACCGGAAACTCCCTGATCATTATCGTAGGCGTAATTCTTGAGACCATGAAGTCCATTGAGTCCAGCATGCTGGTCCGCAATTACAAGGGCTTCCTTAGCGAATAATCTTAAGAAAGCGTTGCCGGCTGCCGCGGGAGAAATGCCTGCATTTCTCCCGGGACGGCACGGCAGCCTTTCGTGTTTCTGAAACAGGTAACTGGCCGAGGCTGCGGACACAGGTTCCGCAGAGCAGGCTGAATCATATCAAAACTGGAGGAAAGCTATGAAAATCGTGATGCTCGGCGCCCCCGGTGCCGGTAAGGGAACACAGGCAAAGAAGATCGCGGATGCTTACGGCATTCCGCACATTTCCACGGGCGATATCTTCCGCGCGAACATCAAAGCGGGAACGCCTCTTGGGAAAAAAGCGAAGGAATACATGGACAAGGGCGGACTGGTGCCGGACGAAGTGACCATCGGCATGCTGCTTGACCGGATCCATGAAGCGGACTGTGAAAAGGGATATGTACTGGACGGATTCCCCCGCACGATCCCGCAGGCGGAAAGCCTGACGAAGGCTCTTGCAGCCGAAGGAAGCAAAATCGATGCCGCTGTCGACATCGAAGTCCCGGATGAAAACATCGTCAACCGGATGGGCGGCAGAAGAGCCTGCCTGAACTGCGGATCCACGTATCACATCGTGTTCGCGGCTCCGAAGCAGGAAGGCATCTGCGACAGATGCGGTTCCCCGCTGGTCCTGAGAGACGACGACAAGCCGGAGACAGTCCTGAAGCGTCTTGCGGTCTATCACGAGCAGACCCAGCCGCTGATCGACTATTACGGCAGCGCCGGCGTTCTGAAGGAAGTTGACGGAACGCAGGCAATGGAAAAGGTCTTTGCCGACATCAAGGCAGTGCTCTGAACGGAGATCCCATGGCTGTAACAGTAAAAGCGGAGCGTGAGATCCGGCTCATGCGTGAGGCCGGCGCCATCCTGGCAAAGGTCCACGAAGAGCTGCATGACATCATCCGCCCGGGAATCTCGACTCTGGAGATCGACCGGATCTGCGAAAAGCTGATCCGGGGCTATGGCTGCAAGCCATCATTCCTCGGGTATGAGGGCTATCCGGCCAGTGTATGCGTCTCGGTCAACGACGAGGTTGTCCACGGGATCCCTTCGAAGAAGCGGGTTTTGAAAGACGGCGACATCGTAAGCCTGGATACCGGAGTGATCTGGAAGGGCTGGCAGAGCGATGCAGCCAGGACCTGGGCAGTCGGGGACATCTCCCCGGAGGCGCAGCAGCTGATCGATGTGACGCGGGAAGCGTTTTTTGAAGGCGTGAAGAACGCGAAAGCGGGAAACCACCTGAACGATATCTGCGCCGCCATCGGAGACTATGCCGGGACCAGAGGCTTCGGCATTGTGCGGGAGCTGACGGGCCACGGCATCGGGACGGAGATGCATGAAGATCCGGACATTCCGAATTTCCGGATGAACCATAAAGGGATCCGCCTCCGGCCGGGCATGACACTGGCGGTCGAGCCGATGATCACTCTGGGAAGACCTGAGGTCGCATGGCTGGATGACGGATGGACGGTCGTCACGGAGGACGGCAGTCTCGCGGCACACTATGAGAACACGATCCTGATCACCGACGGAGAACCGGAGATCCTCTCCCTCTGAAGCAGCTGTCTTGAAAGGACTTAAAGAATGTCAAAAACAGACGTAATTGAATTAGAAGGAAAAGTCATTGAGAAGCTTCCGAACGCCATGTTCGAGGTCGAGCTGGAAAACGGCCACCGGATCCTGGCGCACATCAGCGGAAAACTTCGGATGAACTATATCCGGATCCTTCCCGGCGACCGGGTCAAGGTGGAGCTTTCCCCCTATGACCTGAGCAAGGGCAGGATCACCTGGAGAAATAAATAAGCAGGCAAAGAAAAAGAAATGGTTGCATCTGAGGATTTCGGGTGCTATACTGTTTTGGCGACTTTGTAGGCGGAAGAAAGGAGTATCTTACCATGAAAGTCAGATCTTCAGTCAAGCCCATGTGCGAAAAGTGCAAAGTCATCAAGAGAAAGGGTTCCATCAGAATCATCTGTGAGAACCCGAAGCACAAGCAGAGACAGGGCTAAGACGCAGCAGTAAAATCTAACAGGAGGAAAAAAGCACAATGGCTCGTATTTCAGGCGTTGATTTACCGAGAGAGAAGCGTGTGGAGATCGGTCTTACCTATATCTATGGTATCGGTGTGACCAGCTCCAACAAAATTCTGTCTCAGGCCGGTGTGGATCCGAACACCAGAGTGAAGGATCTCACGGATGACGAGGTCAAGAAGATTGCCGAAATTATCGCTGAAACGCAGATTGTCGAAGGTGATCTGAGAAGACAGACCGCTATGGACATTAAGCGTCTCACCGAGATCGGCTGCTATCGCGGCATCCGTCATCGCAAGAGCTTGCCTTGCCGTGGTCAGAAGACCAAGACGAACGCAAGAACCTGCAAAGGCCCGAGAAAGACCGTTGCTAACAAGAAGAAGTAATTAAAGTAACGAGAATCACGCTGCATGTTTTATAAACAGGAACGGCAAGATTCGTAACAAAACAAGACGAGAAAGTAGGTTAGTTTAATAATGGCAAAACAGTCCAGCGCGAAGAAAGCCACGGCTAAGAAGCGCGTTAAGAAAAACGTTGAACGCGGCCAGGCGCACATTCAGTCTTCGTTTAACAATACGATTGTTACTCTGACTGATCTTCAGGGAAATGCTCTTTCCTGGGCAAGTGCGGGTGGTCTGGGATTCAGAGGTTCAAAGAAATCTACTCCGTACGCAGCATCCATGGCTGCAGAGACTGCCGCAAAAGCAGCTATCATTCATGGTTTGAAGTCTGTCGACGTTATGGTGAAGGGTCCCGGTTCCGGCCGTGAGGCTGCGATCCGCGCGCTTGCAGCATGCGGAATCGAAGTAACCAGCATTAAGGATGTGACCCCGGTGCCGCACAACGGCTGCCGTCCGCCGAAGCGTAGAAGAGTATAATCAGGAGGTAGAAAAGTGGCAGTTAACAGAGTTCCTGTTCTTAAAAGATGCAGATCTCTCGGCCTTGAGCCTGAGTTCCTTGGCATCAATAAGACGTCCAGAAGAACCTTAAAGAGAGCCAACCGCAAGATGAGCGAGTACGGCAGCCAGCTTCGTGAGAAGCAGAAGGCCAAGTTCATCTACGGTGTGCTTGAGAAGCCCTTCCGCAACTATTTTGAGAAGGCATCCCGCATGAAGGGTCAGGTCGGTGAAAACCTGATGATCCTTCTCGAGAGCAGAATCGACAGTGTCATCTTCCGCCTTGGCTTCGCAAGAACCAGAAGAGAAGCTCGGCAGATCGTCGGTCACAGGCACGTCCTCGTGAACGGCAAGATCGTCAACATCCCGTCCTACCTGATCAAGGCAGGCGATGTCATCGAAATCAAGGAAAAGGCAAAGTCCACCAAGAGATATGAGCAGATCCTCGAAGTGACCGGCAGCCGGATCGTCCCGGCATGGCTGGAGTGCGATCGCGAGGCGCTCAAGGGAACGGTGAAGTCTCTGCCCACCCGCGAAGAGATCGACGTCCCGGTTGACGAACTGCAGATCGTTGAGTTGTACTCCAAGTAATCAGGGTGTGGCCAAAAAAAGGAGGTATCATTCTTGTTCGATTTTGAAAAACCTAACATTGAGATTGTTGAGATCTCCGAAGACAAAAAGTTTGGCCGCTTCGTTTGTGAACCGCTCGAGAGAGGCTACGGCCTGACCCTCGGCAATTCGTTAAGAAGAATTATGCTTTCCTCTCTGCCCGGAACGGCAGTGAGCCGGATCAAGATCGACGGTGTCCTTCATGAGTTTGCATCCATTCCTCATGTTAAGGAGGATGTGACGGAGATCGTCATGAATGTGAAGAGCCTCTGCATCCGGAATTCGTCCACCGGCAATGAGCCGAAGATCGCCTACATTGATTTTGACGGCGAGGGCGTGATCACCGCGGCAGATATCCAGTGCGATTCCGATATTGAGATCCTGAATAAGGACCAGGTGATCGCCACGATCTCCGGCGGGAAGACCAGATTCAGCATGGAGCTGACCATTACCAACGGCCGCGGCTATATCAGCGCTGACAAAAACAAGGCAGCGGATGATACGCAGATCGGCGTGATCGCGGTGGATTCCATTTATACCCCCGTTGAGCGCGTCAACATGCAGGTCGAGAATACCCGTGTCGGCCAGACGACCGACTACGACAAGCTGACCATGGATGTTTTCACCAATGGAACGCTTGGACCGGATGAGGCAGTCAGCCTTGCGGCAAAGGTGCTCTCCGAGCATCTGAGCCTCTTTATCGATCTTTCCGAGAGTGCACGGAAGGTCGAGGTCATGTCGGAGAAGAAGAACGACGAGAAGGAAAAAGTCCTTGAGATGAACATCGACGAGCTTGAGCTTTCCGTCCGCTCCTACAACTGCCTGAAGAGAGCCGGCATCAACACGGTGGAAGAACTTATCAGCAAGAGCCCCGAGGATATGATGAAGGTCAGAAACCTCGGAAAGAAGTCTCTCGATGAAGTGCTTGAGAAGCTGAAAGAACTCAATCTTCAGCTGAAGCAGGGAGACGAAGTCCAGTAAAACAGGCATCCCGGCAGGGGTGTTGAGTACAAAAAAGATCTATGTGCTGCGCCGGTAAGACCGTAAGTGCACGGCGTACGCGCTCCGGAAATGGAGGAGAACTGCAATGGCAAACTACAGAAAACTCGGCCGCAAGAGCGACGTCAGAAACGCAATGCTGAGAAGCCAGGCGACCGCACTGCTTGCAAAGGGCAAGATCATCACCACTGAGGCAAGAGCTAAGGAGCTCAGAAAGTATGTTGAGCCGCTGATCGCTCTGGCTGTCCGTGAAAAGGATAACTTTGAGACCGTTACGGTCACCGCGAAGGTCCCGAAGAAGGATGCCAACGGCAAGCGCGTCAAGGAAGAGCGTGACGGCAAGAAGGTCGTTGTCTTTGATGAGGTCCAGAAGGAGATCAAAAAGGACAAGCCCTCCAGACTGCATGCGAGAAGCCTGATCAACGCCAAGCTCTATGACGTTACCGAAGTCGACGCAAAGAAGAAGAAGGCCCGCAAGAAAGTCGATCTTGCTGCAAAGCTGTTCGACGAGTATGCACCGAAGTATGCTGAGCGTCACGGCGGATACACCAGAATCGTCAAGATCGGCCTGAGAAAGGGCGACGCGGCGATGGAAGTCCTGATGGAGCTCGTCTGAATCTGAGTCTGAATACAAAGCCGCAGGGAGACACCTGAAAGGGTGTCTCTCTTTTTTCTTATACAAACCGTAAGTTGCCCGCATTTGATATAAACTCTATAATATAAATAACAAAACAGCATTACCTGCGGGGAGACCGCAGTTATTATATTTCCAGGGAGGAAAGCAAATGAAAAAACTGATCAGGGCTATTCTGCTGCTGCTCACAGCGGCACTCCTGACCGGATGGCAGGCGGTTCCTGCGGAAGCGGCGACCAAAAAAAAGATCCGCAGCGTTTCCATCAAGGTGAAAAACAAACTGGAGGCCGGATCAGAATTCAGATCGTCGGATGTGATCGAGGGAGAGCCGGATTCCGGCGAGCTTGGCGTGTGGGTAACATCGGAAAAATACGAGATCTCTTCCATAAAAGTCACCAGCGGGACCACTTCTCACCTGAAGGTCGGGCAGACCATCAGGATGAAGGTCATCCTAGAAGTCATGGACGACGATTATATCTTCCGCAGCGGCCTTGGAAAGAGCAACGTGGACGTCAGCAGCTGTGCGGAGGTGACCAATGTCAGCCGCTCCGCGAAGAAACTGACGGTGACCATCTCCGTCACCGGCGTCAAAGGGGAATACGACGCCCCGGAGGATGCCTGGTGGAAGGATACGGGCATCGGGGTCGCCAAATGGACGAAGCCCTACGGCAGCGACAGCAACGGGAGCGGCCACTATGAGGTGGTGCTGAAAAAGGGCGGCCAGGTGGTGACCAGACTGGAGGATACCACCGCCACCAGCTATGATTTCTATCCCTACATGACCAGGTCGGGGAGCTATACGTTCCGGGTCAGGACCATCCCGCACACGGGAAGCCAGCAGAAATACGGGAAGACCTCAGACTGGACGGAATCGGAAGAATATTATCTGGAAGCGGACGAAATCTACACCGGCACGGACTACAACGGATCAGCCTATGACGGCGGAACCGCTCCGGTGCCGGAAGGGATCCGACCGGGGGAGGCCGGGTGGTACCGTGACGGAGAACACTGGCGCTACCGTTATCCTGACGGGACGGACATGAAGAACGGCTGGGCTGTCATCCAGGGCAGGCATTACCTGTTTGACATGGAAGGAAACATGATGACCGGCTGGGTCCAGCTTCCTGCAGGATGGTATTACCTGAGTGCAAGCGGTGAGATGCTGACCGGATGGCAGAATATCAACGAAGTATGGTATTATTTCTATGAGGATCCCGGCGCGGAATTCTATGGAAGAATGGCGGAGAATACGCTTGTACAGCGGAACGGAGCGACTGTGTACGTGGACGGACAGGGGCACATTATCACGGGCTGGGTCCGGATCGGGGATCACTGGTCCTATTTCTATCCTGATGGAAGCATGGCCAGAAATACCGTTGTTGAAACCTTTTACGTCGATGCAAATGGTGCATGGCGGCCCTGAAGAAAGGAAAAAACCGAAGGGAAACCCCGGCAGGCCGGGGCCGGAGGAAAAATGAAGATCGTTTATTTCGGGACAGATGTTTATCTGCCCACCTTCATATTCCTGCTGAAGAATCATACAGTCATGAAGCTGTATACATATCATCAGACAGAAGATTACTTTTCCGACCGGGAGATCGTAACGCTGGCGGAAAGACTGGGAATTCCCTATTCTTATGATCTGATCACCATGGAAGAGGAGCGGCGATTCATTGCGGAGGGCTGCGACCTCTTCCTTTCCGCGGAATATGACCGGCTGATCCCGGTCCTGCCTGAGGAGGACGGATTCCGGGGAGTGAATCTTCACTGCGCGCTTCTGCCGGAAGGACGGAGTTACTGTCCGGTGGAATGCGCCATGGCGAGAGGCCTGAAAGAGACCGGGGTGACACTGCATAAGCTGGCGCCTCGCTTTGACGCAGGCAGTATCATTCTGCAGCGCAGGATCCCGATCCCGGAAACCTATGACAGCATTGACCTGACGATTGAGTGCGCCCGGGCCGCGGACGGGATGATCCGTGAATTTCTTGCGGATCCGGACAGACTCTGGAACGAGGCGGTTCCTCAGAAGGGAGTGTTTCCGGCCTGGTTCCTGCCCCCGTGGGAAGAGAGAATCATTACTCATGATCTCACTGTGGCGGAAGCCAGAAACAGATTCCGTATCTTTAACAGGATGGTCCGCATACAGATCGGTGAAAAAGAATATAATCCGGAATTCTTTGAGACCGGATCGGCGGTTTTCGGCCCCAGAGTGATCCTGGCGCAGGATGTCGTGATCTACGGACTGAAGGACGGTCATATCCGGACCCGCCTGCTCCCCGCGGATTCTGAGGGGAACGGGAGAGGAAGAAAGTAAGCAGGAGGAAGAGTATGGATATTTTCAGGAGCAAAGAGGACAATCCGGCGCGGGGAATCTCGGGACGGCTGCTTTGTGATCTCTTTCTCCTGATGACCATTCTGTTTTTTGTTTTTGCGAGTCTGCAGGTCCGATTCTACCGCGCGAAGACGGAGGAAGACTTTGTCAAAGTGGCCGCTTCCTACAGCAAGGTTGCAGCCCGGATGGTCAGAAATGCAGATATCAAAAAATATGTGGAAACGAAGGAAAAAGACGAGAACTGGTATACCACGAAACTTCGTCTGGACTTTCTGGTGGAGACCGGAACGATCAAGTATGTTTATATTGTGATCCCCATGGAGGAGGGATATCTCTATATTTGGGACGCGGGAAAGCAGGAAGGTGTCTGTGATCTCGGGGACTTTGACCAATACTATTCCGGCGGAGACGTGGTGATGAAGGAAGCCTTTGCCGCGCCGGCGGGTGACATCCGGATGATGGTCTCCAATCATCCGTTATACGGATATGTGGTCTCTGTTTTCACACCGGTGTACAATTCCCGGGATGAGCTGGTTGCCCTCTCCTGTGTGGATCTGGACCTGAATGAGATCAACGAGGATATCGCCGAATTCCTGAAGTACAGTATCGGACTGCTGGTCATTCTGATGCTCCTGGCTACGATCGGGTTCTATCTCCAGACGAACCGTCTGATCGTACGGCCGGTCAAGAAGCTGGAGCGGCTTGCCGCAGGATATGTGAATGACCAGATGACTCACGGCGTCGTCCTGGAACCGGACATCCATACCGGGGATGAAATCGAAGCGCTGGCGAATGCCATTTCATCCATGTCCTCCCAGATCCGCAACTATATTTCCGATTTGGAGAAAGCCATTAAGGCAGAGGAAACCGTGCGGGCGGAGCTGGACGTCTCCCGCAGAATCCAGGAAGCTCTTCTTCCCAGAGAATTCCCGGCATTCCCGGAACTTGAGTATCTGGATCTGTATGCTTCCATGGTTCCTGCACGGGAAGTTGGCGGAGATTTCTATGACTTTTTCCGGATCGATGAGAACCGGATCGCCTTCTGCATCGCAGATGTTTCCGGGAAAGGAATCCCTGCGGCTCTGTTCATGGCTTATTCCAAGACGCTGATCCAGATCGGAGCCCGGAGTATGGCAGATCCCGGTGAGATGTTTACTATGGTCAACCGGGAACTTTGCGAGAACAACGAAGCGGACATGTTCGTGACAGCGTTCTTTGCAGTCCTGGATCTGCGGACCATGCAGCTTACGTATGTGAATGCAGGTCATTGTCCGCCGCTTCTCCGCCATGCAGGAGAAGATGCTGCATATATGAAGATGCGTCCGGGGTTCGTTCTTGCAGGGATCGATACCGTGAAATATCGTTGTGAAAAGATCATTCTGAAGCCGGGAGATGAACTTATTCTTTATACAGACGGTGTCACGGAAGCCATGAACGAGGCGAAAGAACTGTTCGGAGAAGCGAGGCTCCTGGAAACAGTAAATGAGAACCGCGGGGTTTCCTGTAAGGATCTCATTCTGCAGATCAGCTCAGCGCTGGAGGTTTTTGTCGGAACGGCGCCTCAGTTTGACGACATTACCATGCTGGCAGTCCGTCTGCTTCCGGAAAGCGGAGATATACAACAGACAAATGAAAAAATATGAGACAAACATCCTGCTGCTGTCGGTAGTTTTCTGCTGGGCAGCAGCGTATGTTTTTATTGAGACAGCTTCGGAAGTCCTGTCCCCCTTCGGCTACCTTGCCACGATCAACGGCATCGCCGCAGTCCTCCTGATCCTTGCTTTCCTGCCGCGGCTTCTGCGGACCACAATGCCGGAATTCCTGCACGGCGTGATCCTGGGCTCGGTGATGACGGGGGTGCTTCTTGCCGAATATGCCGGCGTAAAGCTCACGAATTCCTCCACCGCGAGCCTTCTGTCTTCCCTGGACCTGGTGGTGGTGCCCTTCCTGCTTTTGTTTCTCGGGAAAGTGCCGAAAAAAAACCAGATCGCGGGAATCCTCCTCATCCTGGCGGGAACGGTCCTGAGCCATAAGCTTTCAGGAAGCGGGAACCACATTGCCGGCATCTTTTTTATGGCCCTGGACGGTGTCCTGATGGCCTTCTACAACGTGTTTTCCAACCGCTTCTGCGAAAAGGACGATCCCGTCATTCTTGCGACGGTTCAGCTCTTTTTTATGGCACTGGTCTCTCTCTGTCTCTGGTACAGAGAGGATCCGGCGGTCTTTTTCGGCGTCGCCTGGACCAGGAAGCTGGTCTCGGCAGTGCTGGTCCTGGGATTCTTCTCCAAAGCATTCGCCTATATCGTTCTCATGTACGGGGAGCATTACGCGGACCCCATCGATGTAGTGGTCATTTTTGCCCTGGAGCCCATCATCACGATGATCTTTGCAGCCTGCATCCCGGACAGCTTCGGCGGGGCGGAGACAGCGATCACCCGGAACGGTCTGATCTGTGCCGCTGTCATCATTGCGGGGTCCATCATCGCGGGAATGGAACCGGAAGAACTGCGGGAGCTTTGGCGGAGAATCTTATGTTTGTTCCGGAGCCGCCGGAGGGCGGAGAAAACAGCGGCCGCGCTGCCGGAAACAGGCGCTGCGGATTCCGGTGAGGAGGCGGAGCCCTGCCGGAGGACGGCGGGGACCTGGTCCCCGGGGCAAAGCTTCGTGAAGGTTTTTGTCACCTTCGTGCTTCTGGGCGGCAGCTTCAAGGTTATGACCCTGATCCCGGGATATACGGAGATCCGTCCGGTGAACGGGGCCGCGCTGCCTGCAGGGCTTCTGTTCGGGCTGCCCGGGGCAGCGGCCTGCGGCCTCGGAAATCTGGCCGCGGATCTGTTCGGTACATTGAAGGACACGTCGGTGCTCGGCATTCTGGTCACCTTTCTTCAGGCCTTTATCCCTTACCGCCTGTGGGGGCTGTACGGGGAAAGAGGGCCCGACATCC
>OCVV011156474.1_pt1 | contig 11211 bp, 14 predicted proteins | sample 1539721 | NCBI WGS metagenome assembly OCVV01 (sample SAMN02144230, study PRJEB22623) | gut metagenome | biome: sheep rumen | host: Ovis aries | place: New Zealand | reverse complement strand
CGTGGCTGGAGTTGCCGGAACTGATGTTGTTCTGAACTGCGTGGAGCCTTATGCGGTGTTGCGTTCTATTAGTGACATGAGGCCGGTGTATAACGCTATGGATTATACGGTGGTGGTCCGCGGCTTAGACCGACGTGCGCTGCAGAAAGCTAGTGATGAACGTTCTGATCTGTTTGGGTCTGATTATGAATTCTTAGAGTTCCAAAAAGCAATTAGTGAGGTAAAGCTAAAAAATTGCTGAATCGCAATTTTTTTTAACGCTTTGCTATTGAACAACGGCCGCTCTGACCGGCGGCCTTACACAGGAGAAAGGAGCATGATTAGTTTTAGATTTCAGAGACTGGTTGAAAAGCTGCTTAGTGTGAAGTTTGTAATCTTTATTGTTGCAACTGTACTTCTTTGTTGTGGTGTTCTTGGCGGTGGCGAATGGCTGACTGTGGCTCTTACTGTTATTGCAGGAAGAGAGATTCAGAAGTTTAAGGACTTTAAAACTTCAAGGAAGGTATCGGGTGAAGAAGCTTTGGGAAGTGATTAAGAAAATCTTTATTTGGCTGGGAGCTGTGTTTGTTGCTATATTCACGGTTCTCTTTATAAAAGAACGTGAGGTGGTTTCGACAGGCTCAACCACCGAAGGAGATTCAGATGAAATCAATAAAAAGGCTGCGGCTAAACGGGATGAAGCGATTGCTCGTATTGAGCATGCTGATGCTCGTGAGCTTGCAGAATCTTATGGCTCAGTCTGCGACGCAATTGCCGATGGAAAAGAAAGATTCCGACAACGCTGCGGCCGAACTAACGATTGAGGAAGTTATGCAAATTGCGGAAGAAGAAATTGAGAGAACTGCTCAAGAGGCAGTTAAGGCTGCTTTACTGGAAACTGGTGGTGAGCTTGCTTTTGAAAAAGAGAGAGCTGACCAGCTGGAAAAACAGAAACTGGCCTTGGAATTGGAAAATAAAAAATTGAAGGAAGCTGCAGAAAAGAAAAAGAATCAATTCTTTTATGGAGCTTTGATCGGTGGTACTGGTGGCGTTGTAATTACGTCGCTTGTGTTTGGAATTATTGGAGGACTAATAAAATGATTTCAAGTAAAGGAAAAGTTCGTGGCTTGGTTACTGTTACTGTTCGTGACTGTAATGGAAATGTGAAGTATTACAAAAATGGATTCTGGCGACGTGTGTTGCGTCTGCCTGAAAAACCGATGATTTTCAAACATCATAATACTATCACAAATCAGGGCGATGGAATGATTGCTGATTTGATGATTAGTAATCCAACTCTTACAAAGGTGGATGCAACCAATGGTTATATGAGAGTTGGAACTGGCTGGACCGGTTCTACTCCAAAGAACAACACTGGAGTAAATACTCCGACAGGTTCTTTCAAAAAGCTGGATTCAACATTCCCTAAAACTCAGGCGGCTTTTGGTTCATCCGGACAGAACGTTGTTCTTTATAGAACAAGCTTTGCTGCAGGTGACTTGAATGCAAATGGAATTAATGAAGTCGCTCTTATGAATGGAAATACTTCATCTGCAAAGTGTCTTGCATATGCTCAGATTACTCCTGCAGTAAATGTGACTTCTGCAGATAGTTTACAGATTGACTGGCAGATAACTTTTAACGGGGCTTAGTATGGGCACTACCATTGCGGGCAATCAGCATATTGGATCAAACTACACAAAATCACATTATCTTTGGGCTCCTGGTCATGGAGGTAAAACTGGTGAAGTTGAGCTTTATGAGGAAGACCGCATTTTTGTTTATCAGTTTAATCCACTTTATGACCAGAGGGATGATGGTGTTCTTGCGGTAGAGTTTTATTACTACTACCGTAAGCCCACAACCAGTGACTTTTGGACTTACTGTTATGACCCTGACAATTACTACATCTTTCCATTTCTTGCCTGGTATGATGATGAAGCTGCTGATGGCGGAAAATGGGGAGGAATTACAACGATTGATTCCGAAAAGATTTCTCTTGTTGGTCGTGATTCTGGCTGGATTCATGTTACTTTGCATGTAGAAGAATATATCTGGGGGCGATTCACCAGCAATGGACGTACCTTTGACAATGCAATCTATGTTGGAATCTATTCTCCGATTCCGGTTTTCTGCTGGGATACATCCAGCTCTTATAGCCAGAATGTAACTCCTTATGAAATAAACTGGGATTTTGAAGAATTCGAAGATGAAAATATCTATGATCTTTTGTCCGGTGGTTACCTTGAAGACTGCTATTTATCAAGAACCCGTATTAATGATTATCCGACTTTCTATATTACTTACCGTGATGTTACCCCAGAAAGCTTTGCCTATTCTGTAAATGAAACTGCAATTATGAATGTAAGTTCAGGCATTACAAAGAAGGCAAATTTCAAAAAGATGCTGGCTGAAATAAAAGCTGCATGTGCAACTGATAACAGAAAGCTGATTGCAAAACGTAATGGAGGGAGAGATTCGTTTGCAGTAAGTACATCCAACACTAGAAAAGAGATTTTCAAAAGAAATTTTCTTGAAAATGAAAACACGTTTTCTGTACAAGCCAGAAAGCAAAGTCTTTTCAAAAGTATTGCTGAAACCCCTGATATTGTTTCTTTTGAAAACAGAAAACTTAGGATTAAACTTTCTACCTTTTCTGAGAATCTTGTTCCTGCTTCCGTTATTTCAAGAATGCTTGGAATTAAAAAGACTTGTTCTTCGATTGTAAGAAGTACTTCTTCTTTTTTAAGAAAGCTCTGGTATATCAGAAATAATCTGACAGAAAACCCGCATCCTGTTTCTTCATTATTGAGAAGTCATCATTTGAAAACAGAAGCTTCTTCAAGTCTTGTCTTTGATGATGAACATAACAGCCGGATGTTTTTTAAGAGACTTGGAATTTCTGAAAACCAGATATCTGATTCAAGTGACAGAAAAACAGACTGGAAACGGCGGTTAGTAATTTCTCCTGATATAGAAACAGAAGTTATTCGTAAGCAAGTGCTTTTCCGTTTTGAAGAAAGTGAAAGTGATTTTACTGCAAGGCCGTTTGCATCCAGATTGTTCTTCCGCACTGTTCAGAGTGTTGTAAGTTTTTGGGATTGGCTGCGAGGTAAAATCCGTGAAGCAAATAATGTGGTGACTTTCTTTTGTCCTATTGATTTAGAAATAACAATGGAGTGTCGTATATGAAACGTATATACAAAAACGAAACAAAGATCAGGCTGCTTGTTGATACAAAATGTGATTTGTCAGGATATGAGGATGTCACACTATGTTTAAGAAAGCCTGATGATTCTGTTGTTTCTTTTGCAGCGGTTGTAAAGGACGTGGAAAAAGGCGTTGTCTTTTATGACGTACAGAATGTTGATGATTTTGACCAGAGCGGCTGGTGGTCTATGTGGCCGGAAGTTCGTTTTGATGATGACAGGACTGCGTGTGGGCGATCTGTCAGATTTTTTGTTTATGAAGCTGGTAGCGTATGAAAAGAAAAATCAAAACTCCTGATGACTATATCCCTATGGACTGCTGGAAGGAAGCAAAAGAATTCTTTTTGTCTATCCGCGATGACGTTGACATTTATAAAAAGTTTAAGTGTTTTCAAAATCTCAAACAGAGCGAAGAAGCTGACAAGTTTATTGCTTGGTGGGAGATGGAACGATTTGCTGATTATCCTCTCTCTTTGATTTTGATATATGAGAATCTTGATGAAATAAATAAAAAGATTGGTGAATACGATTTGCTTGATGGATATGGTCAGCTGCAGTTTAAGCTGATTCAGTTTTATAGACTTTTGAAAGAAAACGGGATGATAAATGAGTGAGATAGATTTTTCAAAAAATGAAAAAGCGGTCCTCGAACAAATCGGCCTAGAGATGAAGGCAAATAAATATGTAAGCGGGGAAATGCAGTTTACTGATCTTACGAATACGCTTTACTTTCTGCGCGCTTATGAGGACAGCATCCGATACTGTATTACCTGGGATAAGTTTCTTGTATGGAATGGAACTAACTGGGAAATTGATTTGCGCGGTTTTGTTCAGGAACGTATTCCGATTTTTATTCATAAGATGTACAGAATCCAGCGTTATATTCCAGATCAGCTTTTGAAACAGGAGTTTGAAAAGCATCTTGTTAAGAGTGAAAGCTTCCGCCGTATTCAGGCAATTGTGGGTCTTTTGAAAATGCAGCCTTCTATCAAGGTAATTGAAAAAGAGCTTGATACAGATATTTATCTTTTTAATGTAGAAGGACTGACACTGAATCTGAAAAATGGAAAAGCCAAGGAACCGAATATTAAAAACCTTATCACAAAGAAGAGTCTTTTTGTTTACAACAAGGATGCGGACTGTCCGACTTGGAAAATGTTTTTGATGCAGATTTTCAATAATGATACTCAGCTGATTAAGTTTATACAGAAAGCTTGTGGGTATGCCCTTTCCGGAGATGTAAGTGAACAGTGTCTTTTTATTCTCTGGGGAACTGGTGCCAATGGTAAATCAACCTTTTTGAATGTGCTGCTGCAGCTGTTCGGAGACTATGGTTGCAGTACTGGAATTGAAACCTTCACTAAAAAGAATAAAGAACAGAGCAACGACCTGGCACGTCTTAAGGGCGCAAGACTTGTTACTACAAGTGAGATTGAGCAAGGAAGCCCGATGAGTGAAAGTTTAATTAAGAGTGTTACCGGAGAGGATGCTTTGACGGCGCGCTTTTTGTACGGTGAGTATTTTTCTTTTAAGCCGACTTTTAAGATTTTTATGGCGACTAACCATAAGCCGAAAATCCGCGGAGCAGATAATGGAATCTGGAGACGTATCAAGATGATTCCTTTTACTGTCACCATTCCACCTGAGCAGAGAGATAAAAAACTTACTGAAAAACTGATTGCCGAGAACAGTGGGATTTTGAATTGGTTGATTCAAGGCTATGCGATGTGGAAGAAGGAAGGACTTGAAGAGCCGGAAGCTGTACGTCAGGCAAATGAAGAATACAGAATGGATATGGATGCTGTTGGAACTTTTGTTAATGACTGCCTTGAAATTGATGCATCTCTTAAGTGGCGGTTGCATACTAAGCTTCTATATGAGACTTATGTTAAATGGTGCAACAAGAACAACGAGCGTGTTATGTCGCAGAAATGGCTGGGGCTTAGAATGAGCGAGAAAGGTTTTAAGAGAATGGCTACTAACGGACAGCGGGTTTGGCTTGGACTTGTGATTAGGAATGAATGGAGAGGATAAAGCGTGACTTTGCAAAAAGATTGCCCCCTCGCTAAAGGCTTGGGGGCTGGACATCGGAGAGAGCTTTGGAGGCTGATTTAAAAACTCATTGATCTAATAATAATATTATTATTTAGAATTAATTTGAAATTACCTTATATGTTAAAGTAATAAGAAAGATTATATAGGTTTGCAATATAACGTATAGCTTCTATCTGAGAGTTAGGAATATCTATTCTGCCATGACAGATATTATTTCTTGTTAATTCAATTTGTTCTTGTGAAAAATCTGTACTTTTTGCAAATGAATTAATAAAACCTTCAATTGCACCTAATGCTGCAGCTTCAACAATAGAATTTTCTGCAATTTTTTCCTTTATGCTTTTAAGAAATTGCTTAAAATTTATATTTTTTTTCTGCTTAGTAAAATTTGCAAATAAGTTTTCAATTACAGGTGCTATACCGGCAATACAAAGCACATATAATTGTTGTCTATATGCGATAAATATTTGTTTAATTAATGTAGCATTTTCTTTTAAATATTGTGATGATAAAAGTTCTTCTTCCATTTTTTTTAAGAAATCTTCTTTGTTATAATATGAAAATAAGATTTCATCAATGAATTCAAGATTATCTTCTAACTGTTGAGTTTCCCTAGGTGATAAATCCATTGGTAATGTCCAACCATTATTACCAAGACTCAATCCGATATTGCGAAATTGTTCAATTCGATGTTCAGCTGTTAATTTATAATTTATTTCTGATATTTTTAACTTTTCTTTTAATGACATGTTTTTACCATTTAATAATATGGATTATATATTATAAAAATTACAAGTACAATTACATTATAAGATTATAGATATATCAATTTTATAATTTTTTTTCTAATACATAATCTTTTACGGATACTGTAATATGCATTTGGTTTCTTATAAAAAAAATCTGAAGTAAAAGTAGAGATTTATTATAAAACTCCCGGCACCATCTCAATATCTGTAGTTACATTCGGACTTAGGAATTCCCGTTTCATCTGCCAGCCGTCTACTGTCCAGGATTTTGCGAGAGTAATTGAACGGCGACCATAAACGGATGTAATGTGGTCTACTGCATCCATGAGCTTTCGTTTTTTTATGTCTTCCTTTGGATCTATCCAGAGCCAGCCTTGATATTGAGCTGGCATGATATCTAACAGAGTTACCATTATTACCTTGTAACCGTAGCCCTGACGGTAGATGTGAGGGAGCGCAAGACGTGCGGCATTTACTATATCCGGCGTATATGATGTAAGACGAGGAAGCTGAACTATTACACCGTTTGAATATTGGCTGTCGAGGTCGTCGCTATAATAGTTGCAGGTGGAAATTGTGACCTGTACGGCCTGGCATTCACAGTCTTGCTGGCGTAGCCTTTCTACTGCAAGTTCAGTGTATTCAACTAAAGCGCATTCAAGTGTTGCTAGGTCATAGACTTTTCTGGAAAATTGGCGGCTTGAAGTTATTACATCCTTTTTCTCACGAACGACTTTATCTATTGAACGGATGCCGTTGAGTTCCTGGACTGTTGCAAAGCCTTGAATTGTAAGAAGCCTTTTTGCATCCATCAAAGGCATGTGCTTTAGCATAAGTGCGTTTTTAATTCCATGAAGCTGCAGTTTTTGTGCACGGGCTGGGCCGATACCCCAGATTGTTCCGCAATCTACGGATTCGAGTAAAGCGTCAACTTCTGCAGGATTGTAAACAAAAACTCCGCCGTGTTCCTTGGCTTTTTTGTTGTAGAGTTTTGCGAGTGTTTTTGTTGGTGCTGCACCTACGCAGATTGGAATGCCGACTTCTTTTGCGATTCTTCTTTTGAGTTCATGGCCAATTTCTTCATAGTCTTTTATACTCCAGTTGCATTTGTCAAAAAAGAGAAAGCTTTCATCGATGGAATATTCTTCGATGTCCGGAGCGTATTCCATATAGATTGAGGTAATGCGGCGACTTATGTCTGCATATAAAGTATAGTTGCTGGAAAAAATGGTAACACCACGCCATTCGCAAATGTCTCTTACTTTGAAAAACGGGTCGCCTCGTTTTATTCCACAGGCTTTTGCTTCTTTGTTTAAGGCGATGATAATTCCGTCATTGTTGGATAAAACTGCAACCGGCTTATTGCGTAAATCAGGACGGTAAATCTGTTCACAGGATGCATAAAAACTGTTGCCGTCTGCATGTAAAATCATATTTCTTTTACCGTGTGGATTACGTGGGTGACGGCTCCTGTGACTATTGTGTCTTCAAGAGATTTCTTGATTTTGTAAACTCTGCTCAAAGCAAAGTGACCTTCTGATTCATAGACTACGAGGCTGTTAGGGGTTATTCTTTTGGCACGGTCGATTATTAGGATGTCGCCATTGAAGATTCCCATGCCGGTATAGTTTGAGCTTTCAATCTTCATTACGACTGTTGCCGACGGATGCTTTACGAGGATGTTATTAAAATCTATGCCTTTCTGTTCATAGCCCTGAGCGGGGCTTGGAAAACCTGTAATCATGATAAAATAACTATAATTCGTGCTTTTAATTTTGTCAATTAAAATACTCAAATAGGTATTTATTTATTTTAAATTCAGGTGTATATTAAAAATATGGAAGCTGATGTTTTCTGGAAAAAGGTAAAACAGATTCTCACAGGATTAGACAGGAATCAGGAATGGCTTTGTGAACAGGCCGGGATTCCGCTTTCTACTTTGCGTAATAAGATTTGCATTAGCCGCATGCCGACTTTTGAAGAGGTTATGAAAATCTTAAAAGTGTTTAAGATGACTCTTGAAGAATTTACTGCATACCCTGAAACGCTGCAGAAAGATGTTATTAATATTCCGGTTTACGAGCAGGCTTTTTCTGCAGGACGCGGCCAGGAGTTTGGGGATTCTTCTGAGATTATTGATTATGTTGCGCTTCCAAATGAGCTTAAAAAATACACTGACAATATGAGAGCTTCCTATGTTCGCGGCGATTCTATGGAGCCGACTTTGTTTGATAATGATGTAATTCTTTATGATAATTTTGGCTATGACGGTACGGATGGAATTTATGCTATTACCTACCGTGGAGCTTCATTTGTAAAAAGGTTGCAGAGGGCTAAGGATTTTGTCCGTATTATTTCTGATAATAAGAAATATGATGAAATGACTGAAAGCGGAGAAAGTGAAGACTTCCACGTTGTTGGTAAAGTTCGATATGTTGTACATAAGGTGCAGGGATAAGAGATTGGAACAAAACAAAAAGACTGATTTTCTTTTTTATCTCCTCGCAAATCTAGTTTCGTCTCTTTGTGTTTTAATAACTTGTATTATTCATAACAAGTTATTGGGGTTGCCTTTGTTTGATATTGAAAGTCTTAAATGTGTTGCACTGTGTTCTGGTATTCATCTTATGTTTACAGGATTTTTAGCTTTTCAAATTGTTATTGAAAAGTTTTTCTTCTTTGAAGCATTTACGTATGTTTCTTTTTTCGTTGGAATAATTTTGATCTGTACTTTAAAAAATATACAAGAAGATGTGATTCCTGCAGTATTTGGATTTGTATTTTTAAGTATGGGAATTTATTTTCGTTTTTGTCTTTGGCGATATGATGTAAATAAAAGATGATAAAAAGGAATCCTTATAAGTTATACCATTTCTTTATTACTTCAGTAAAATTCTTTGAAGCAACATTTATCCAATGACGAAGCAAATGTTTCTCTTTGTTATTGCTAAATTGTAAAACCTTAAATAAGGCTTGAAACTCTTTTGAAAATATTTCTGCAATACCAAAAAGGAAGCCAATTGTGTTTTCAAAATCAGCTCTGTTTGTAAGAGAAAATGCAGTAGCATGTGTATACTCACAAGCAAGATTATAAAAATATGTAAAGGTGTCACCTAAATCTGACTCAGAAAACATCATTCTTAATTTTTTACTTTTACCAATAAGAGCAGGAGCCCAGCCATAATCTTGTTCAAAACCTTTTTCATATTTTGCTAGAAGTTGTTTATATTGATTTTCTATTTCCGTATAATCTTCTTTTCTTAATTTTGATAATTCAATACGTAGTGAAAATTCATCAAGTTTTGCATGATCTATAAAACGCAATTTTAATTCAGGATGATTTTGTATGTAAGAAAAGACAATGTAATTTTCGTAAAATGTCCTGTAAATAGAAATTACACTATTATAATTTTTTCCTAATAATAGAGAACCAATACTTGTAAGCAGCTCTAGAGAATACTCTATAAATTCATGTATAAATGCGACATCGAGATTATATGGAATCTTTTTTATGTAAGTCTCCTGAATATAAAAGTAAACTTGCTTAATTAGTTCTGCATATAATAAAAATGATTGTAATGGAATATCTATTATACTCATAGCTTCTTCCATTTGATAACTATGCAAAATATTAAACATAGTATCTAAAGAAACTGGGAATTTTTCATCAATATATTTCTTTGTATATTCTTCTAACTCTTTTTCGCAATTTTCAAAATTTCCTGTAATTTTACAGTTTGATATTAATCTTTTTATATCTGCTAAATATGAGTTCTTCTGTTGTTTCTGTAATGCCCCCATATTAATGTTTGATAAATCTGGAAGCATACCTTTTTCATATTTGTGTTGTGAGAAATTTCTTATTTGTTCACCAAGTTTCTTAAAATCTTCGGAGTCAGCTAACATAAGTTTATTTTATCATATATATAAATTTATATAAATGTGATTTTCCCCCGTGCCCCCAAGTGTCCGCAGTGCGAGCAAATGTGCACTTCAAGAAAAAGAAGAATTTTTTGAAAATCTCAAAGCGTTGCAAAAAGACAATAATACGCGAACTTTAGAGCGGATAAAAAGCGTAATTTCTAACAAAGCGCACTTTGTATTAAGTGGGATTAAGTTCTTTTAAGTTATACTCATTTAATCTATATATTTTTATTTTTTTTATTTTTTTGCAGTGCACATAAAAGAATAAAAACTATAAGTTTTTATTAAAACATATATAAGAATATGAATTTAATATATGTTCTTATGAAGTGCACTGTTGAATTTTGTTATAACAGATTAAACTTTTTTGACCGCTGTGCGCGCTCCCCCCGAAGTTTTTATTTTAATTCGGCCATTGTTGGATTTTCTTTTTTGAAAATCTCAATCTGTTCAGGAGTCAGCTTATCAGGATAATCGGTCCAGAAGTTGAAAACTGTTTCCTGGTCGAAGCTGAACAGATATGGTCCTTCCTGGCCGTGGTTGTCTACCTGCCAGATTTGATCCGTTTCTGAATCCTTGTAAAAATCGTAGCCGTTTTTGTATTCATTGATTCCTTTTCCCATAAGTTTATTATACATCAGAATTTTTAAAATCGATAGTCTGCGGAGTGAAGACTGCTTATCAAATCCAAGCGGTTGCGAAGCATCCGCAACTTTTGGAAGCTTTCTGAACGGAGCTTCTCGGTGAATGGATGAGTGTAAGAAATCGAGCTATCCGCAGCAGGCGGACTGTATGAGTAATTTTGACTTTGGAAGAGAAACTCGGAAGAAGCAGTCTTGCCTCAAATCCAAGGGCGCGAAGCGGCCATAGCTTTTGGCAAGTCTGCTTCTGGAGCTGGAAGAATCTTCGACCCGCTGAGCGTCGGGAGCGCACGGACGCGCGACCAGAGCGACCTGCGTAAGAGGCATATTCATTTTGAAAGAAGAAATACAACGGCGGAAAAAGGCGGCAACATGGACGTTGCCGCCTTGCCGATTGAGCGCAGGGGCTTGTCCCCTGTGCGATTGAGGCAACCATTTTTCCTACACAAAGATAGTTCCCAAAAAAGCCGCCATTGTAAGACCAACTGAGCATCTTAAAATAGCGGGACAACTGCAATGTTGAGCAAAAGGGTGCCCCCTGTCCCCCCCTAAGCTAGAATAGCATTCTTTATTTTTTGGGAGGGGGAAAGAGGGGGTTCTTAGGGGGGGAAAGGGGGAACACTTTTGCGTGCCCGCTATTTTAAGTTGCGACCT
>OCVV011097011.1_pt1 | contig 11214 bp, 7 predicted proteins | sample 1539721 | NCBI WGS metagenome assembly OCVV01 (sample SAMN02144230, study PRJEB22623) | gut metagenome | biome: sheep rumen | host: Ovis aries | place: New Zealand | reverse complement strand
CGCCTTGTGGTTGGTCGCTTGTCAATGATTTCCTGTTCTTTCTCTTCAGGCCAAGGGCAACTGCCAGTGAAGTCACCCAACTGCCAGTAAAACATCCTTCCACTAACATAATAGTTAAGACCTTCAATGTTATCCAAGACCTCTCGGCAAGCAGCGCTAATCCTCCCATTTTCAAAAATGTTCAGATTAAAATGTCTCGTTTTCTCCGCACGGGCAACAATCTCCGACAAGCTGACCCGATGATTACTACCACATCCTCGCCAAACGCCAAGGAACACCTGAGCCACATTCGCCAAATCATCAATAGTCGCGCTGTCGCCATTAACCGATATTTGCCTGAGGGCTTCGATAAATTCTTTACTGATAAGAATCAGACCGTTCAAATCCTCCTCATATGGGAAAAACTCTGCCGTTGTATATTCTTGAATACTCTCAGGGATACTCTCGCCGACTTTACTATTGGCCGCAGAATAAACCAATTTCAGAGCAAACGCCTCATCACGATCCTTACAGTCCTTTATCTGATTCTCAAAGTCTGAAGTAATAGTCCTATCAGACGATTTCGTATTCCAAGTCAATCTTTGGGTATTCTTCAGTTGATGATATACGTTCACATCTGGGTGGGCAATCAGCAAATCATCAACGAAGGTATCCTCCAACTGTGACTGCAAAGCTACTCCCTCCAAAGCCGCCTTATATTTTGCAATGCACGATACTATCTGGAATACAGCATAACAATCCTCGTAAAGCCCACCTTTGGCTTCTGCCTCACCGCCTTTATGCTTGTTTGCAAGATATGCTTTGTTAGCCTCACTTCTCATAAGCCTCTTTCTTAGTTATTTCCGTGAAACGTTTCATTATCTTTCCGTCTCTCTCTACAACACCATCAAACATCTCTTTGGGACGTACCCAAACCTTATGGTCGCCGTATAAAGCCTGATAAACTACAACAGGTTTCAACGACTCGCTGTCCTGCCCAATGGCCAGAACCTTATATTTACCACCCTTAAAGTGACGATAATATCGTGTTGTACCTGTCATAACCAGTTTCAAGTTATTTTTTAATTATGCTGCAAATTTACAGTTTTTATTGGAATTTTATTATCTTTCGTCCCTTTTTCTGCACCTTTTCTTTATTTTTGTGCAATTTCCTTCAAAAATTCATTTAAAATCATGAACCATCACCTATTCCTACATGTCCTCTCCATCAATCGAATGAATCTTTTTGGTCCTTTCCTCAAAGAACTCTTCTTCACACTTCCCTCAACAGCCCCACCGGCACAAAAGCAATCGCGACACTGGCGATACCCTCCAATTCTACCACTACCCGTTTGCATCTCTTCACCCGGCGGATGACGCCCGTGACGCCCTCAAAAGTACCGCCGGTAATCATGACGCGTTTGCCCTCTTTCCCAACACAGCTATCCTCGTTGAGAAACAACACACTGTCGTCGGTCCTGGAGGCCACACGCATAAAGTTCTCCATCTGTCTATCGGCTATCGTCATGATGGTATGCGGCTGCTGAGCAGTTTGGTCAATCATATATCGCAACGGTTCCAACGTCTCATTCGACGACTTCAGATGGCTGATCCGTTCCTGTGTCGACCTCACGAAAATCAGGTTATTGATAGCCGGCACCAACTCTCGATGGGGATTATCCATATCGCCATCTATCAATTTGTACGTCATGGGTACAAAGTTCTCAATCTCCAGTCGGTCGAGCTCAGCCTTTACCTTGAGTTCACGCGAGTAAGTCACTCTCATCGGAAACCAAACCTTGGGGTCACCACACATCGTTGTGTCGTGCTTCAGACATCTTCCTTCTTCATTCGCTGTCATCATATCACTCTGATTTTCAGTCGTTTTATGATTCCAACTTAGACCCCGAAAAATAACGGAGTCCAACTTTCTGTTGCAAATATACAAATATTATTTCAAATCCGCCACAGTTTTGCTGATTTTTTTAAATAAGCGATAAAAGTGGGAGGAAACGACTATTCTTGACGCCTGGCGACTTATTATTGTCTCTCTTGTGTCGCCTCTATGACTTTATTCGTTATCTCCTGCAGCGTATCGTCTATTTTCCTGTCGACCTTTTCTATTGGTTCGCCATGAACGATGAGGTTCCTGATCTTGTTGATCTCAAACATCTGGCCAGCTTCATCCCGATCAATGATTTCGTGAGAAACGAGCATGCGAATGATCACAGGAATAGGCACGTGTTGTTCATTCATCTGCTGGACAAAAGGAGCATTTCTTACTGCTCTTTCAAAAGCAATAAAGTGATTAATGAAATCAGAACTGTTTATTTCACCTGTCATATATTTGCTACTTAGGTTTGCAGCAATCTTATTAAAGTAATTGGGATTGACCGCTTGGAAAACATACATGAAAGTGACATAGACAGTAGAAATGTTCAGTGCTGCAAATCCAATAATGAGCCAATTTGTCCAACAGAAATCCGTATCAGACATCTTGACAACCATTGCGGTGAGTATCAAATCGTATATAATTGTAATAGCTGCCAATATAGAAACAACCTTCATGCTTTTGTACAATGCGGTTTTTGCAGCCTCTCCAATTTCGAGTAAAGACGGTTCTTCTTTGGCACGGTTGTCAATACTCTCTGCCATGAAAAACATGCCAGTAAAAATAATACCCACCAAGGCTGCTATCGCCTGAGGCGCTGTTGTAAACAACCAATACATTGTCTCTTTTTCCATACTAACAACTATTATTTTAATACTATATTGTCCTAAATTTGTTTAGATTTCCTCTTTTGGGGCCAAAGATAGCAAAAATTATTCAAATATGTATATTTTGAGGCGTTTCAAATATGCGGGAATAATATGATTTTTACTAAGGCAGAATCCGTATTGCATTGATTACGAATTGTTTATAAGCAAATATAGATCAAGTTAATTGAAACGCTAATAGTCTTCGTCATGGTCTGTTGTATATGCAAGATTGTATATCTCCATATGATAACATAGGTGGCAAGAACAAAGATGTCCCTGCCACCTATAGTCTAAAAAGCATGTGACGGATGTTATTTCACATTCACCTTCTCGGCGTATTGATTGCCGTCCACATTGATGTAGATGATGTACTGGCCCTTGCTGAGCTCGGCGCAGTTGAGGGAGAGCTGGTCGGTGCCGGCGAGGCAGGAATGATCAAAGTGGCGGTAGATGTATCCCAGACCGTTGGATATGAGGGCTGTCACCCTGACATCGTGGTTGGTGTCGTAGTGGATTGTCACCACGTCGTTGCCGTCAGGCTGTGAGATTTCATAGGTGAAGCCGTCCTTACCTCGCCTTTGAGGGTTATGGACATCGTCTGGTGATAGCGATGAAGGCTGCCAGCGTGCCAGCTCTTCCTCGACTATTCTGGCTCGGATATGCTTGTTCTCCTCGTCGAGCGGCAATTACTCCTGTATTTCTGGCGGACAGTAATACATTTTCTCCGTTAGCAACTTGACAGAACATTTTCAACAACAAACTAATTTATTTTAAATAAACCACTTTGAACACTATAACCAATCGACTTCTCGATTAATTGCAGTTCATTCTTTCCATTATATTACTTTTTGAATATTATATCATGAGATCAATGACCCATCAGATCTTTCCATGTGTCACATTTTTAGATATTAGTCATCCATAAAAATAAATTTTAATTCTCCTTTTTTCCATTCTTTCAAAATCATTTCTGCGTTAAAACTATGAATCCCATAGTTGCCTTTCGCTATTTCAGACAACACTTCTTCTCCTTTTTGGGGGCACACAGAAAGATATGCGTATGATGTGGATTCTCTCACTCCTACATTTTCATGTGATAATAATTGCTCCAACATTCCCATCCCATTGGTTTTATAGAGATAAGAAAGGCATTTGATTTTATTGTCAAAGCACTTATTTCCTAATTTGTAATTTCCTGTCTTTAACGTTTGAGCTTGTTTGATAGAATTCTCCTCAAACAATTTTAATGCTTCCTCTTGACTTTTAATAATATTCATATCGCTTACAAAGTTATGATAAAAAAAAATGATAATCTGACTGTTTAACTTTTTTTACCAGAACGTCTTTACCATTTCATAATAATTATATTTATACCAAATTCATATTGTTCAGCAAAACTTTTTGTACTCAACCACTGTCTTATTGTTAGGCCATTTGTAAAAGCTTGCTTGGAAGAGTAAAAACCTGTAATTAATGCATGATGACTACCTGCTCCATGAGGGAGTTTTATCAAGTTATTGATATTATGAATTCTTTCTGGACCAAATTTTGCTATATTTGATGGTGTTTGTTCCACAATATGATGCCATGCGTAACCCGAGCCTGCAGGGCCATAGGCATCTTTAAATTCTCTAAAAGAATTGAAGCCCTGGCCAAAATTATCATAAGTTTGAATAGATTCAGATCCCTCAAAACTTGTATTAGGCAACAATTCTGTTGAAGTATTAGGATTGGTTACAGCATCGGGTGTGGCTTTCGCAGGAATCGCATCAGGTTGAGGATTTTGTGGTTGACGAGGACCAATTGTAGTTGGATTTGCTTCTCCCGTCCAGATATTCTCGTTTTTAAAATAAGAAGTTACACCACCAGCAATACCGCCAATTATGGCACCAGAGGCACCTCCTATTAGCATTCCATTAAAAGTGTCACTCCCAAAATGGCTAAAGTTACCATTTGTCAATAATGAGTTCCCGCCTCCTAGTATGGCACCAGAGGATACGCCAGCGACAAGACCAGACAAAGCCCCTCCGATGGCTCCCCCAACACCATAACCTATACCACCAGTAACTGCACCTACACCACCAGCAACTGCACCTACGCCAAAGTAACCAAAAACATCTCCGATATTATGGATATTGCCATGGTTTGATATGACGTTAATAACCCCTCCAATTGCTGCTGCTGCAATGATCCACCAAAATTCACCATCTTCGTCCACATACTTAAGGGGATTATTCATACAGTACGAATACCTGTTGAAGCTCTGAGAATGCTCAGGGGCCTGCACGTATGGATCGACAGAGAGGAACCGGCCAAGCAGTGGGTCGTAGAGACGGGCATTCATATTGATAAGTCCGAGACCGGCCAGATGCTCGTGACCGCAGTATCCACGCCCGAGATAAGGCTCTGGTTCGCTGGCTGGCGCATATGCCGCGTTGTTCGCTGGGTTGCGCAGGCGTCCCCAGGCGTCATAGCTGAGCTCCTGCATCACCGTGCCGCTTGAGCTGACAATATGTGTGATGCTACCCAGATGGTCGCGCAGGATGTAGTAGACGCTACTGCTGCTGCCGTTCTTTATCAGGACTGCAGGAGCACTGTAGTAATCACCATTGAGGTAGACCTTTTCTTTTGTACCACTTGATGTTACATCAGCCTCGTAGCAGCCGCCAAGATAGTATCGCTGCAAAATCACTGAGCCGTTCTTCATCTTCTTCATCTTCACCTTGTCGTAATCACCATTGTATGTATAGGAAACGGTGTAGCCGTTCCCTGTTATGGTATTGGGGCGATCAAACGAGAAGTAGGATACGTTCTCCGTTCCGGCTGTGATACTGTTGCTCAGCGTTATCTCCTCAACGGCGAAAGGCTTTGAAGAATTGTAGGAATAGGATCCGATATCGCCCTTAGAGGTGATATTGCCGTTATTGTCGTATGTCACAGCAGTGCCGGCAAAGTTGGTCAGCCTCTTCAGGTTGTCGTATGTGAAGCTTTCTGTGATGTTGTTTTTAATATTCCTGCGGTTTGTAAGGTTACCCGTTGACGTATTGAAAGCGTACGTCCAGTTCTGATAGACTTGTCCGCCACCAGTCACGCTTCTTTCCAGCGGATAGCCGATACCTGTATAGCTGTAAGTGCGGCTGAGTCCTCCCGTCGTTACGCCTGTGGCTTGTCCTAGTGCATTCTCTGACGTCAACTTAAATATACTGGTGGTGCCGTTCAATTTTACCTCTTTCAGGTATCCGTTTGCATATGTATAGTTTTCTGTCGCGAGTTCACCAGACTGTGATGTGTACTTGAGAGAGCTGACTCTTCCGCTACTATACGTATAATCCTTTTTCAGCCATTTGCTGTCAATACCGTTTTCTTGCGTCGATGACAGACGGCCCAAGTTGTCATAGGTATATGTGGTTGAAGTGCCATTACTGCTGGTTGCTGCTGTGAGTTTATTCAGGTTGTTATTATATGTATATGTAGTATAAAACTCTGATGATGTCTTCTTCGTAGGTCGTCCGTAATTATCGTACAGATACGATATACTTTTGGAATTACTGTCTGTAGCCTTCTTGAGATTTCCTGCAGAATCGTATTCGTAGGTGGATGTTCCATGATTAGGATCATTTATAGCCGTTCGCCTGCCATAGGCATCGTAAGAGATAGTTGTCGTCACATTTGCCGATGTACCAGGCGTAACGATTGATGTCGGATTCCCGGCTCCGTTAAGTGTATATGTTGTCGTACCGGCTGGATTGGCAACGGACACGACTGCTCCAAGGGCATCTTCGGTGGTAGTGGTCGATGTGGTGCCATCATTGGAGGTAGTGCTTAGTCCGCTGTATGAGTAATTTGTGGTCATACCTCTCTCAACCTTCTTAGTCAGTCGGTTATAGCTATCGTATGTATACTGCTTGAAGATGGGGTTGGAACTCTTATAAGGCAATGATTCCTGGCTCATGTTGCCATAAGCATCATAAGTCTTGACCACCATGGTCTTTGTTCCGTCAAAGCGTGTGGTGATGGTCTTCACTTCGCGGTTGAAAGCGTCATACACTGTTTTCACCGTAGGCATGTTAGTTCCTGTCTTGGTGACGGCGTAGAGTCCGCCGTTGCCGGAATCCCATGCAAAAGAAGTGCTATGTTCAGTATTGTCCGGGTATTTCACCTTGGTCTGCCTTCCGAAGGCATCGTATGTATATTCCGTATTACCCACATAAGTCGTGGTTTTACTAATGGTTCCGTCCGTATTATACGTAAATGACTTATATATGCCAACGGGGTCTGTGACCTTTGTCATTCTGTTTCCCGTTTCATAGATGAAGTTTGACGTCCTTGCCGCCGTCGATGTGTAAGGCTTTACACTCTGAGATGTCATGTTTCCTGAACTGTCATATACATAAGTAGTTGTTTGTGCAGTGTTGTTGTTTATCTTCTCTACGACTGTGAGCGGCTGGTCATAAGAATTATAGGAAGAAAAAATAGTCGTTTGCTGATGTTGGCTGCTGCCGCGCTTAGTGGTGACAGACGAAGAGGACAATACGCCCAGATGGTACTTGGTGCTGATATCCGTGTGGTTATTATACAGATATGAGTATGCCTTGTTCACCTCGATACTGCCGGGAAGTGTCGTTTTCTCTGTCAGGGCCAGACCATATGTGTCATAGGTATAGTTGGTCGTGCCTGTGACGTTTTTAAGTTTGTCTTTCTCCGTCTTCGACGAGACAACTGCTTTCACAGTCTTGTCGCTGTTTACGGTCACCGCGTTTGTAAAGTCAATTTTTGTCGTTGGTGTTTCTACACTCTTGAGCAGACTATAGTTATATGGTTCATAGATGGTTGTCGAGAGCTGGTTGCGTTTGTTGAAAGACTTGATTTTCTCAAACCCTCTGAAGCCCATTCCCTGACGGTGCAGCACGGCATTCTCGTAGTAATACTTGTTGATATCTTTCGAGGCACCGTTCAGAAACACTTCGCTACCAGCCAGTACGGGGATGCCTTCATATAGGTTAGAATAGGGGAAGGACGCCGTAGTGTATTGGGAGTAAATGCCATAACTGTCCCTAGATATGCTATAGTAGTAGTTCTTGTCAATCACTCCCAAGCTGTTTATGACACCCGTCAATGCTTGGTCGATAGTCTGTTTGGTCTTGTAGGCAAACAATGATGCGTGATATCCGTACATACCCACAAACTGGTAATTGAGTGTCGAAGAGTTGACACTGACTGGAGCAATGAACTCATTCGTGTATGGCAGTGACGTTGTGTTTCTTAGCGTCATCGCGTTGTTTTTGATGGTATAGCATTTCATGTCCGAAGAGGTCAGTTCCACAAGGTCGGTTATTCCGTCACCATCAAAATCCTGTACGATGAAGTCTGAATTGGCGGACGTGTTCATGTTCGGACCTTGTATAACCTTGAAAGTGAACGAACCGTCGCCCTTTGAATGATAGACCGTCCAGTTCGTGGATGACCAACTCCTCGGAGCTGATGTAATAACATCAATCAGGCCATCGCCATTAAAATCACCACATGCGAAGAAACTGTTAGAACAGGATGAGGTAGAAAGAGCTCCCCCGTTCGCGATATTGCTGAAAGACCAAGTTCCTCCCGCAGACTGGAAAGAGTATACACTTGTTCCCGAAGAAGATACATGACATATCTCAGTCTTTCCGTCACCGTTAACATCTATGGCGAATATTTTGTCAGAATTGTTCTCAGGATTTATGAAGTCATAGGATGACGGGAATTCCTTATGGAAGGAGAAAACATGTCCCTCATACAACTTCGTCCCATTAATCAGATCAAAAATGTAGCATTTTGAGGGTCTTGTACTCTCTCCAAGAGGATTCTCTGCAGAAACTGCGAGGATTTCCATTTTCCCGTCACCGTTAAAGTCGCCTGCATAATAGAATTTTGGTTGGATGGACTTGTTGCCCGCCCCGTCGGTATACAGGGTGGAGAAGTCAAACGTTCTGGTCTTGTAAAGAGAGAGACCGGTGACATCGTTACGTACATATACCTTGAAGGTGATGCGATCATAGTTGTTGTACACAGAGTTGTTGACCTTAATTGCCAATTCTCTCTGATTTCCCTCCAGGTCAGCACAGAGCAGGTCTATAAAGCCAGTTTCCATCTTGAGGTTAGGCAACAAGCCTGCAAGCAATTCATTCAGGTTGCAGTAGGCATAGATGTCTCCGTTGGCATCATATTTGTTGGAGAATGTGTTTGTCGATCCTCCGGCAGTCACATGGAGGTAAGGAGTTTCTGCCGGATACACAAACAGGGCATCGTCGCCACTGTGATAGTCCAGCCGTCCGCGAACGCCAACCAGTTGGCTTCGACTTGTATATTCGTAACCTCTTTGGTATGATTGTGATGCTGTCTCGAATGCTGATTGTGCACTCCCGTCGCCATAATAGAATTTAAGGGGGTTAAGAGAAATGCCATTTGCTGTATAGTCTATCTGAGTTAACAGCGACATATTGTCGTTAGTCGAATAGGACAGTGAATAGACCCCCGATGTCACATTATTTCGGGAGCAAGTGATGGTCTTCAGTAACTTCTTGCTGTCTAACGCGACTCCTCCTCTGTAGCCAGCTATATAGTCTGCACGTGTATCATCATAGGTGAGTTCTATCTTTGCCATCAGATTGTCGTATTGGACTTTAGTTAAGTAATAGCGGTTGCCATAGAAGTTATAAGTAAACTTAATTTGTCTCCCCCGCTCATCGGTTAATGTCTGTAGAGGATATTCTATTCTGTTATAATTGGTGCTCGAAGGGCCAAACACACCTTTATAGCCATTAGGATAATACACAGTAAAGTTTTTGGTGATGTTTCCTGCGACTGAGGCTACGACCCTGATGTTACCCTGCTCGGATTTATATTCATAGGCTGTAGATGAGATCCTGATCAGTCTCACGCCATTCAGGAAGAAAGCATCATCTGGAGTCATTATTATACCTTCAGCCTTGCCATCATAGTGGAACGATTTACTTCCACGGGTTATGAATTGTAATCCGCCGACTGACCACCCCTTTCCTGCATAGCTGCCGCCAGCCTGGCTATTGTAAGACAATGACAGGTTAGGACAGAACACCCCGTCATGTTGGTATGACATGATAGGGACTGTATACGTCTTGGCTCCGGAAGGGGATATACCCGCGTGAATGTCAATTTGCCCGACAGCCTTCTGGGTACTGACAGATGCGGTACTCGGTACGTAGTTGTTTGAATAGGAAAAAGTCGACTGCCGTTTAATGGGATGCTTACCCGGTTTGGTAGACTCTTCTGCCAAAATCGTATCTAAGTGAGGGTGGCCCGAACGGTAAATAGAATCAAAATATGCCTCAAGTTGCTCTGTCGGCATATTTTGAAGAAAGTCCGACGATACCGTCATAGAATTCTGCTGCACCGAAGATTGTGCAATTGCCACTGGACACAGCATATTTTGAAGCAGTAGCGTGACGAGAACAAACAGTAATGAACTACCTTTCATAACAAATTACCTCCTTTATTTATTAAACTTGCAACTCTTCTTCTCTTCCCCTGTCTCTATGGTCATGATGTATATACCCCTTCGCAGGTGACTGATGTTTACTGTGAACGTGTCGCCGTCAGATCTTTCGCAAACCAATTCACGTCCGGACAAGTCATATACAAACACATTCATACCGCCCTTGCCTATAGCCTCTATCCTAAGCCTGCTGTTCCTCTGTTCGAGAATCGCCGAGATTCCATCTTCTGCAAGCAGGAGGTTGGGCTGAACCTCTGAAACCGCTCTTGCCGCAGAACCTGTTGTAATCACTCTCTTAATGCGGTTACCTGCGTTATCATACGTGTATCTCCATTTGGTTTGTGCATTGACACTTAAAAGTGTCGTAAAACAAAGGGAAAGTATCCCATAATTCTTGAATGTTTGTTGTTTCATACGTTTTTTTTTAAAAATTGGGTGCAAAGATAATATAAATATTGGGTGGTATTAGCATTTTTTGCGTTTCAACTATAGTAGGGTTTGGGCTTTGTATGCTGGTTATGAATTGTGTAAACAATTGATTCACAAGATTTTGTAAAATACAAGCGTTTCAAATAAATGAAACGCTAACATTTTTCGTTCTCGCGCGTGCGTATATAATTATGACGGCGGAAATGCGGACTCGAAAAAATAAAGAGAGGCTGTGTCGAATCAAGTTGACACAGCCTCTTGCAGTAGGATGGTGGGGAGATTAGTAGCCGAGCTGTTTGATTTGGGCTCGGAGGGTGCTGACGGGGAAGGAGGGACAGGCCTTGTGGACGCCCTCCAGTTCGCAGTGGCCGACGATCTCGGCATCGGGATAGTCCTGCTTCAGTGAGAGGAGCAGCGTGAGGAGAGCTTTTTTCTGGGCAGGGGTGCGGGTGTCGGCGGCGCGGCCTTTCTCGTCGAGACCACCCTCGTAGCAAACACCGATGGAGTGGGCGTTGTAGTGGCGGGGGGGGGGGGCG
>OCVV011087970.1_pt1 | contig 11214 bp, 12 predicted proteins | sample 1539721 | NCBI WGS metagenome assembly OCVV01 (sample SAMN02144230, study PRJEB22623) | gut metagenome | biome: sheep rumen | host: Ovis aries | place: New Zealand | reverse complement strand
TAGCTAATTGTCCTATTGTAAAACTAGCTTCTATTCCCTCAAAATTTAGCAAAGAGTCAGATACTTCCGCTAACTCCAATGGCGTTGTTTTAACACTATCTAATAAACAAATTGCAATGTTTTTCTTATAAATATAACTACTTTTAATATAATCAGCTCTTCTTAAAAAATCCTTTTTTTCTTCTTGTAATAATTGTTGTTTCAAAATTGGATCTGCACCTTCATTAATTAAATATCCTGCACACACAAAAGCTTTTTCAGTAATTTTAATATTAAATCCATTAGTATCTATTTCCATACCTGCAAGCATTATTGTAGCAACTATACTTGGTATATCTACACATTTATACTTTGCAAAATAGCCTATTAATTCAACAACAGAAGAAAGTGAAGAATCTATATAAAATATTTCTGTATCTTTAATATAATCTTGCATCTTTATATGATGATCTAATACAATCACATTGTGAACTTCATCTAATATTCCAGGATACTCTATCCTATTTTTTAAATGCGTATCGCAAATAATTAATAAACTATTATCAGTTACTATATCTTTATAATTTTTACTATTTATATAATTATAATCAGAAACTAATGAAATTGCTTGTTTTATAGACTTTATATTTTCTTCATCTTCTAAATTTAAAAATATATAATTATCAATATTAAATGTACTAAATATTGAACTTAAACCTAAACAAGATCCAAAAGCATCCATATCAGGATGGCTATGTCCCATAAGTATTACATTATCATAATTAGGTGCTAATTCTAGTATTCTATCAAATAAGTTTTCCATACTATCACCACAATAATTATACTATAAAATAATTAAAATCTGAAGAAAAATACAGTCATATTCTAATATCTTTACATTTTATTAAATGTATTTATTATAATCATACTAAGCGATACTATGAGTAAAATAGAATTAGGTTTCACAAAAAAAGATGACACACATCATCTTTTTTAATATTATTTTTTTAATTTCTTTTGTAATGCAGCCACTTTTGCTACTGATTGATCTACAGTTTCAACCATTTTAGCATATGCATCAAATTGCATCTTAAGTATTTCTGCACCTGTTTCTAGTTCTTCTGAAGGTTTATATCCTAACTTATGTTCTAATGTTGCCCATGCATCCATAGCAGTTGTTCTAATCTGAATTTCAGATGAAACATCATATTTTTCATTAGAAAAAGTAACAGGTACCATAACATTCATATGATAACTTTGATATCCACTTGGTTTCGGTTCACTAATATAGTCTTTTGTACGTACTAATTTAAAACCTTCTGTAGCATTAATAGTTTTTGATAACAAATCTACAAACGCATACAAATCAGTTAATGTTAATAACACAATTCTACATCCAACAACATCACGAATATGCTCAGCTATATTTTCATAAGTAAATTCTAATCCATTTTTTTCAAGTTTGCCAGCAATACTTTCAATCTTCTTTATTCTATCAGTAATTTTTTGTACCTCTGTATATCCTTCTTTTTTCGCTAGCATATCATATTCTATATTAACAAGTTTTATTTTAGCCTTTAACACCTCTGATGCTGCCTCATATATATATAACTTACTTTCCCAATTAGACCTTTCTGCCTTGGTTATTGTAGACATAATATCCCCCTCTTTTCGAGGTAATACTATAACATATTTTTTTAATTAAATCAACTTTATGTATATTTATACACAAAAGAACCATTTAATGGTTCTTTTCATCTTCTTCATTTTCCTCTTCATCAAATGTTTCATTATCTATAGCATCAAAATCTATAAATATTGAACCATCCGATGAGGTATAAGTATTTTCAAATTCTTTATTATATATTAAAGCCATTATTATTCTCCAATCATAACCAATGCAAATATTAAAGATCTTTTTCTCTTATTCTATTTGCTAATTCTTTTATTTTATTAAATCTATGATATAAACCAGATTTAGTTATTTGATTACCAGTCTCAACACTAATTATTTCACTTAACTCAATTAATGAAGACTCTGGATATTTCAATCTATATGTTGCTGCTATTTGTTCTTTATCACTTAATAAATCCAATCCACCAGCCTTTTCAATAGTATTTATATCATTAACTTGACTATTTGCTGTTGCTATTATTTTATCAACATTAGCTTGTTCACAATTATTTAGTCTGTTAGTCATATTCTTATGATCTCTATATATTCGTATATCTTCAAAATAAAACAAAGCATTTATTGCATTCATCATTCTTAAAAAATCACCTATTTTTTCTGCTTCTTTGACATATACCATATACTTATTATCACGTTTTAAAACTTTACTATTTAAATAATACTCATTTAACAAATCTTTAATAAAATTAGCATACTCTTCATTACTAACAAAAAATTCTAAATGATATCTTGATTTTTTAGGATCATTTATACTACCACAAGATATAAATAATCCTCTTAAATATGCTCTTCTACTCAAATCATCATCTATTATATAACTTTTAGGTATATTTGTATCCAAGCTTAAATCTTTAACTATTTTATCTACCTGCTTACTTACTTCAAGTATATAAATATAATTTTTTGTATAATTAAAACCATTACGCACACTTATCCTAGAGGATATACCATATAAATCCTTTATAGCACTAAATACATATCGAGCAACACTAGAATTTTCTGTTGTAATCTTAATTTTATTATCTATAGTGGCATTATTTTTTAATATTACTGATAACTCAGCTATTGTTTCAATTCGTTCATGATTCAATTTACTTACTTCATTTTTTATATCAGAAGTAAAAGACATTATATCTCCAATAAATATGAAAAAATTTGTAAACTTAATTTCATAACATCATGACGAATTAAATTATTTGTTATAGTAAAGAAATTATCATTTATAACTTTACAACCAATTTTATCAAGTTCTTCTTTATCAAAAACAACTGGATCTTTTTGTTCTAAAGTTTCATATTTTAAAGCAATTTCTTTGTTAATATCACCAGAATTTGCAATAACAACATCTATTTTATGTTTACCTAAATATTCATTTAGCAATTTAACATGATCAGATACAGTATAATTATCTGTTTCTCCTGGCTGAGTCATCATATTACAAGCATACATTATCTTAGCATTACTTTCATCAAGTGCCTTTATAATTTCATCACAAATTAAATTTGGTATTATACTTGTAAATAAACTCCCCATACTTAATACAATTAGATCAGCTTCTTTAATAGCGTTAATTGCTTCCTTTGTAGGTGTTGCAGGATCTTTATAATATACCTTATTTATCTTCTTTTTGGCCATGGTAATATTATGCTCGCCCTCTATAACACTTCCATCATCCATTTCTCCCATAAGTATTACATTATCTTCTGTTAAAGGAATAACTTTACCCTTAAGATTTAATACTTTACTTAATGCTTCTATACCATCAGATAAATTACCTGTTATCTCTGCCATTGCTGTTAAAAGTAAATTTCCAACCGTATGGCCATCTAAATCACTAGTAGTATTAAACCTATAATTAAACAATTCCATTACTAAAGGCTCTGTCTCAGACATAGCAACTAATACCCTTCTAATATCACCTACTGCTGGAATATTAAATTCTTCTCTTAATATTCCGGTGCTTTTTCCATCATCACAAACAGATATAATTGCATTTAAATCTATTGGAAATTGTTTTAAACCTCTAATTAGCGTAGAAGCTCCTGTTCCTCCGCCTAATACAACAACTTTCTTACTCATTATTTATTCTCTCCCTTAATTTTTTCTAAATATGGAACTTTTTTTACTAATGACATTATAATAAATGCTAGTCCAACTATAACCATTAATACAGATACTAATTGTGCTACTTTAATACTTCCAAGCATTAAGCTATCTTGTCTTAAACCTTCTACTAAAAAACGCTCTATTCCATAAATTACAAAATATATGCCACATAAAGTACCTATCTTTAAATTTTTATAAAAATGTCTTAAATTTATTAAAATAATGAAACATAATAAACATGTTAATGACTCGTATAAAAATGTAGGATGATGATATATATTATCAATATACATTCCATCTATTATAAACTTTGGAATATGTAAGCTTTGTAATGTATTTATAGAAACTTCTGGTCCAAACGCTTCCTGATTGAAAAAATTTCCCCATCTACCTATAGCTTGACCTAATACAAGAGAAGGAACTAAAATATCCATAAATCGTACCATATTTATATTTTTTTTCTTAGTATAAATATATGTATATATAATTCCAAATAACACACCACCATGAATAGCTAATCCACCATTCCAAATTTGAAATACCTCTATAAAATTGTTTTGATAATACTTCCATTCAAAAACTACATAATATAACCTTGCACCTATTATTACAATAGGAACTAAATAAAAAAAATAATCATAAAAAAAATTTAAAGAAATATCAGTATGTCTTTTTAATTCTTTTTTTACCAACAAAAAGCCCATAAAAAAAGCAAGTAAAATAAATAATGAATACCAATAAATAGATATTGGTCCTATAGAAAAAGCAATAGGATTCATTTTCTTTTACCTCCTTTTATAATACCATCTATTATAAAATTATCCATAATAGCATTCATAATGGAAATAACCAAAGAAACAACTATTAACCATATTACTCCATTTACATTAAAATGACGTCCTAAAATCCAATCAGATAACTTTAAAATAAATGCATTAATCAATGGATAAAAAAGACCTAATGTCATAGCAGTTAACGGAATAGTAAGCCATGTTAATACAGGTTTAACAGTTCTATTTAAAACAAATATAATAGTTACAGCTAAAAAGCCATAGATAAAACTAGATATATATACTATATCTTTAAAAAAAATTGATACCGTAATAAGTACTAAAGTATATCCTATTAAATGAATAAATATATCTAATCCTTTACTTATACTTTGTCTTTTATTCCATTTTTTAGCTTCTATTTTTGTTTCCTTCTTCATACAAATCTCCTATGTCAATTATAGCACTATTAAATATTTTATTCAAATAAGAAAAAAACTTGTAAATATACAAGTTTATTTATTCTCTGATGAATGATTAGCTTCGTTAATTCCTTCAGCAATACCTTTACCAACTTCTTTAGCTATTTCACCATACACTGGTGCCATTTCTTTAGCTATTTCACCATACGCTGGCGCCATTTCTTTTGCTATTTCTTTACCAGCTTGTCCTACTGTAGGAGCCATTGTCTTTATACTTTCTTGAGCAATTGGCATATGTTGTTGCATTTGAAAACTAGCAATCTCTCTACCATACGCTATAGAAAGCGTAACCATTGGTATCATTAATCCAAACACAAATGCAAGAGCTCTTAACATTTGTTTTCTAGTTTCGCTATCATACCAACCTGGTTCTCCCATCTTAGGAGTTTTTATTATAAATGATATTATTAATAATGTAACACCTACAGCTATAGATAAAAATCCAATTATTTTTAGTACTTTTTTTACTTTTTGATATTTTTCCTCATTTAAATAGTTATTATTCATATTCTACCTCCTATTATAACTATTTTAACACATAATAACGTGCTATGAAATGTATAAAAGCAAAAAACAAGACTTCTATACATTTCTGTACAAAAGTCTTGTTCAATATTTTATATTACTTAATCCGGATTAAACGTACTGACGAATTAAGTTTTTCAGAACTACTCCCTTTTGATAGTTCAATATACTACCATATTTTATATATTTTGTCAAATTTTGTCATTCACTCTTTAATTCATATAAAGCATCTCTTAATTCCATTGCTCTTTCAAAATCTAAATTTTTTGCGGCTTCCCTCATTTCAGATTCAATTTGAAGAATAAGCTGTGCTTTATCATGTTTAGACATTTTAACAGACTCTTTCTTATCGTCCTTTTTATTATTACTAATTACTTCTCTTATTTCTTTCATAATTGTTTTAGGAACAATTCCATGTTTTTTATTATAAGCTTCTTGTATGCTTCTTCTACGATATGTCTCTTTTATGGCTACTTCCATAGATTGACTTACTTCATCAGCATACATTATTACTCTACCATTAGCATTTCTAGCAGCTCTACCAATTGTTTGTATCAAACTTCTTTCACTTCTTAAGAATCCTTGTTTATCCGCATCCATTATAGCTACCAATTCTACTTCAGGTATATCAAGGCCCTCTCTAAGTAAATTAATACCTACCAATACATCATATTTTCCCTTACGCAAATCTCTTATAATTTCTAGTCTTTCTAATGTTTTTACTTCAGAATGAAGATATGCAACCTTAACATCTAACTTCTTTAAATAATTAGTTAACTCTTCTGCCATTCTTATAGTTAAAGTAGTTACTAAAACTCTTACATTTCTATTTATACAATCATTAATATTATCCATTAAATTATCTATCTGATTCTTTGTTGGTACAATAGTAATATTAGGATCTAAAAGTCCTGTTGGTCGAATAATTTGTTCTACCACCTTATGATTTGTTTTTTGTAATTCATAATCACCAGGTGTTGCAGAAATATATATTGCTTGCTTAATCTTTTTCTCAAATTCATCAAAATGAAGAGGTCTATTATCAAGTGCACTAGGTAATCTAAAACCAAAATCAACTAATACTTCTTTACGTGCTCTATCTCCATTATACATACCTCTTACTTGTGGTATGGTTACATGTGACTCATCAACTACAAGTAAGAAATCATCTCCAAAGAAATCAATTAATGTATATGGAGTTTCTCCCGGTCCCTTTAAAGCCAATTGTCTAGAATAATTCTCTACTCCCCTACAGAAACCAGTTTCTTTTAACATTTCTAAATCATACCTAGTTCTTTCTTCCAATCTCTGATATTCAAGTAATTTATTTTCTTTTTTAAATTTGGCTAATTGTTCTTCTAACTCTTTTTCTATATTAACTAATGCCTTTTGCAATTTTTCTTCTGTAGTAACAAAGTGACTAGCAGGAAATATACTTATAGTTTCTTTATTAGATATTATAGCACCTGTAACAACATCAAATTCACATATTCTATCTATTTCATCTCCAAAAAACTCTATTCGAATACCCTTACTATGTTGATTTATAGGTATTATTTCTAATACATCTCCTTTTACCCTAAAAGTACCACGTTTAAAATCTATATTATTTCTCTCATATAACATAGTTACTAGTTTTTCTATTATCTGGTCTCTTTCAACTACTTCTCCACACCTTAATACAAGCATCATCTTCTCATAGTCTTCTTTATCACCAATACCATATATACAAGATACACTTGCTACAACAATAACATCTTTCCTTTTTAATAAAGATCCTGTTGCTGCATGTCTTAACTCATCTATTTCATCATTAATAGCAGCATCTTTTTCGATATATGTATCAGTTTTTGCAACATATGCCTCTGGTTGATAATAATCATAATATGATACAAAATATTCAACTGCATTATTTGGAAACAACTCTTTAAATTCCGCATAAAGTTGTCCAGCAAGCGTTTTATTATGTGCTAAAACTAGTGTTGGTTTATTAACTTCTTTAATAACATTAGCTATAGTAAAAGTTTTACCTGTACCAGTTGCACCTAATAGTACTTGTTCTTTCTTACCTTCTTTAATACCTTGTACTAGTTCTTTTATTGCCTCTGGCTGATCTCCACTAGGAGAATACTTTGATACTAATTCAAACATAACTATTCCTCCATATATATGCTAAAAAAATATTGTTATCAATATTTTATACTTTTAATTTATAAGCTCTCCAAACAACTATTTGTATAATTAAAATCTATAATATCAAAAAAATTATCAATATACAATTCTTTATTATTTTTGTAGTTCAAATAATATAAATACTCAAACATATTTATACACATAATTACACAACTATCTTATTCAAATATTATAATATTATCATCATTTATAAATATTGCTTGATTATCTGTTAGTTTTATTTCACTATTATAATCTACAATTCCATTATTTGACCCTGTTTTACAATGAACATCCAATTTATTTTCTATTAATTTTAAGCCACATTCAAAGCTTCCACTTGCAGCAACACTTCCTGCACTTACTCCAATATATATACCACCATTATCAATATATTGATCAATTATAGCTTTAAATCCTATTTCATTAATTCTGTCCACAAGATATCTAGTACTTCCACCACACACATAAATTGCATCATAATGTTGTATTTCTTCAAAACTAATTATTTTATGCATATCATATACTTTTATATTTGAATCTTCTATTCCACAACTTGTTAAATCATCTAAACAGCCTGATAATATCCTAACTGCATCTGGATCATTAGCAGCTGTAATAATGAATAATACTTTTACGTCTTTTGGTTCTTTTTTTAATAATGAAATAAATTTATTTTTTATATTTATATTATCAAATCCTGTACTTGTTAATATTATCTTCTTCATTATTATTCTCACTTTCCTTTGTTATATTAATTATAATTACATCAATATCAGAATTGTTAATTTCACTTTCTATTTTTTCTTTCATTCTTTTTACATCAGAAAAATTTACTCCCCTTTTATTTACTCTTTCTAATAATAAATCATCTGATATATCAATATATATAATTAAATCGCAATCTAATAAAACGGTTCCAAACATAGGAAATCCTGGTACAACTTTTAATCTTGATCTAACAAAATTATCCATAGCAATCCCTATCTCTTCTGTCCATGGTGTTGAACATACATAGTCTGATTCTTCCTTAGTTAGTAAAGGAAAAATCTCTTCATCCATATCTAGACCCATATTTAACTTATTTATTATAGTTGTTTTACCTGTACAACTTGTGCCTAATACAACTATTCTTTTATCTTTATTTTCATTAAATATAGTTTTTAACTGTTCAAAATAATTCATTAACTTTCCACCCTTATACATTTTTTACAATTTCCATAAATTCATCGAATGATATATTTTCGATAAAGCTTATATTGTATTCTAAAAGAATTCTTTGAATATCTTTTTTAGATAAAATACTTTTACAATTTGGACATGAAATAACAATTGGTTTAACCCATTTTAAAATTTTCTTTATACTTTTTTCTTTATTATTTATTAAATAAATTGAATATACATATACAATAGTAGAAAAAGCATATTTGTTTATTAAGTATTCATCGAATTTTCTTTCAAGTGCATTATCTATTGCCCAACTAATGTTGTATATAAACCATTTTAGCATTTCAAAGTTATTAATACTACTAGATAATGAATCATAATTATGTCTATATAAATATACTTTATCATTTACATATGATGTAAGAGGATTGCCCATTATATACAACTTATTAAAACCATTATCCTCACTATTTCTTGTATTATTAAAATGCAAATTATACTTTTTTATATACTCTCTATTATACATTTTTCCATGTAAACAGCCATTATGATTCTTATATTCATATATATTATTCTCTCTTTCATCAGCAATTGCACCTACTACAAGTTCAGAATTAGTAGTTTTAGCACTACTAAATAATTTTTCTATTGAATATTTATCATAAAAAACATCATCGCTATCTAAGAATAAAATATATTTTCCGGATGAATTTTCCAATCCATTTTCTCTAGCTATTCCTGGACCACTATTTTTTTCTAATTTTATTAAATTTATATTTAATACATCTTTAAAATTATTAATTTCATTTTCATAACTTACATCTGATGCATCATCTACTATATAAACTATTATCTTATCAGAAATTGTTTGCATGGCAATACTAAGTAGTGCTTTTTTTATAGTATCATGATTATTATATACTGGAATAATAACATCTATCATACAGTCACCTCATCTAATAATTTTAAGAAATCATTAAAAGTTATTATTGGATCTAATAAAATATCTCTCATATAATCATATACAGACTTATATTGATTTTCCATTATGTCAAATTTCTCTTTTTTAGATAAAGGATACTTCTCCGATATCAATTTAATCTTTCTTGCTAAACTAGTAATTTCAGATAAATTGGCCTCCTTAATTAAATACATATAATGACAATATGTTGATACTAAAGAAGAAAATGATAAAACTGCTATTTCTCTTTTATTCCCATTTCTCTTTATACTTTCTTCTAATGCCCATTTAATATTATATATATACCCTATAAACAACTTATAAGAATTTTCTTGATTATTATTTCTAGTAATAGACTTTTTATTATCACACCATATATATGTCTTAATATCAATATATTTTATTTGCGCACCACACAACTTTATTAATTGATTAAAACCATTATCCTCATTTTCTCTACTATCATTAAAATGTATATTCATTTTTTTTAAAAAACTTCTTCTATATATTTTACCATGAAGCCATATACTATCATGTCCATGAATTACATACTTTTTATCAACTTCTTCAATAAACGAACTTGCTACAACATCATAACTACTATTATTAATAGCCGTATATAAATTATAAATTGACAAAGCGTCATATAAAATATCATCACTATCTATAAAAACAATGTATTTACCCTTTGATACTTCAAGCCCTTTTTCTCTCGCTACACCTGGGCCGCTATTTTTCTCTAATTTTATATATTTAATTTTTATAAATTTAGAAAAGAAATTTATAACATCATCATAATTATCATCTGATGCATCATCCACTATATAAACTGTTACCTTATCAGAAATTGTTTGATAAGCAATAGAATATAATGTTGATTTAATTGTTTTTAAAGAATTATATGTAGGAATTATAATATCTATCATATTTTTCACCCCCTGATTATAATATAAAAACTACAAATTGTAGTTTTTATTAGTATATATATGTTTTATTTTAAATTAACAACCAATTCAGATAAAACATCACAATTAATACTTATTTTACTTTCTATATCCTTTTTTATTTGATCTGAAACATATTTTATCAAGTTTTTAATTTGCTTATTCTTTTCAATTGTTTCATTTAATTCAAGATTTTCATCAACTACCGAATAATATATTTTTAATACAACTGCATTATTTCTAGCAAGATTTTCTTCAGAAGCAATACTACTATAACAAATTTTATACTCACTATCTTCATAATGATTTTTAACATAATTATTATTAATAACATCTTTAAACGTTCTATTAATTAAATCATATATAGCATTAGTATCAATTTTTGTTATATCATTTATACCTTTTAAAACATTTA